>Ga0066837_10000943_pt1 | contig 13481 bp, 13 predicted proteins | sample ETNtaG_25_FD_66730 | JGI IMG/M metagenome (GOLD analysis project Ga0066837, IMG submission 66730) | Marine microbial and viral communities from oxygen minimum zone, Eastern Pacific Ocean - ETNP201302SV86 | ecosystem: Environmental > Aquatic > Marine > Oceanic | place: Pacific Ocean: Eastern... | reverse complement strand
TGTACCTAAAGGATGGAAATGCTATGAGAAGAAAACAAAATCAAAATGAGTTTATTGAAAATTGGCCAAAAAGAACTATGAATGATGGGAAAATCAATTGGTGTGATTCAACAGAAAAAATTCATACTCTAATTCGTGCTACTACACATCCTTATCCAGGTGCATTTACTGAATTTAAAAATCAAAAATTGATTATCTGGAAATCTGAATTTCTTAATAATTCGATTACCAAACCATACTCTAATCCAGGAATAATAGAACAGATAAACAATGATAATATCTTAGTTGGAACTGGAAAAGGCATGTTGAGAATTTTACAAATAAGTTATCAGGGTGAGGATGAATTTAATAAAATTTTTTCAACTAGTGATATAGGAACAAAATTAGGATCATGAAAAGAAAAATAGCTGTAACAACAGGAACCAGAGCTGAATTTGGATTACTACGATCTGTACTTGAAGAAATTTCTAATAATAAAAAACTTGAATTGTTTCTTCTTGTCTCTGGAATGCACCTCTCAAAAAAATTTGGTTCTACTATCCAAGAAATCAACAATGAAGGATTTGAGATCAGTGGGAGGATTAAGATGGTACCTAAAAATGACACAAATTATGGTATGGCAATATCACTTGGTCAAGGAGTGATTGGATTTTCAAAGATTTTTAAAAAAATCAAGCCTGACATAAATCTGATATTGGGTGATCGCGATGAGGCGTTAGCCTCAACTCTTGCTGCATATCATATGAATATTGTTAATGCACACATACATGGTGGAGACAAAACTCGAGCAGGAATTGATGAATATAATAGGCATGCAATCACAAAAATATCAAATATTCATTTTGCCGTAACGCAAAAAAGCAAAAATAGAATATTACAGTTGGGTGAAGAACCAAGTAATGTGTTCTTTACTGGATCACCAAGTATTGATGATATTAAAAATAATAGAATTACATCCAAAAAACAACTTGAAAAAAAAATTGGTATAGAACTTACTGGTAATGAAATAATACTATTACAACATCCAGTGACAACTCAGTCAGAAAATAGTAAAAGAGAGATTGAAAAAACTATGAAGGCTATTTTTGCATTAAAAAGAAACACTATCTGTATCTCTCCAAATTCTGATGCTGGAAATAACTCTATCTTTCAATGCCTACACAAATATTCAAAGTATAATTTTATCAAAGTCTATGAAAACATGCCAAGATCTGATTATCTTGGATTGTTGAAAAATTGTGGTGTGCTAGTGGGTAATTCTAGCAGTGGTATGATAGAAGGAAGTTATTTTCCTATCAATGTAATCAATATTGGTATGCGGCAAGAAAATCGAGAGAGAGGTAATAATGTGACAGATGTTAATGGTAATTCATCTAAATCAATCTATTTGGCAATAAAATACGCATTAGATAATAAAAATCGTAAAAAATTTGTCAATAAGTTTGTCTATGGAAGAGGAAATGCATCTAAAAAAATAGTTAGAATTCTAGAGCGTATTCCAATAAATAAAAAACTTATTCAAAAACAAATCACATTTTAGTTGTTATAGATCTTTTGTATTGTTTCTTTAAATAGATTAAATAGAAAATGATGTGAAATCGCACCTAATTCTTGAATAGAAGATGGGACATCATGTAAATCAAAATTCTTAATTTCAATAATTTCTCCACTATCAAAATTTTTATCCATCTGATGAACCGTAACGCCCCAATGAGTTTCTTTGTTTTTAATCGCTTGCTCATATTCAAAAGGACCCTTGTACTTTGGAAGTGGTCCTGGGTGATAATTCACAAACCCTTTTTTTGCCATTCCTAATAATGGTTCAGAAATTCTTTTCGGAAAACAATAAGACACACCCAAGTCGAAATTTTCAGACTCCGATCCGGGTGTGGAAGTGAATATTCTATGCTCTAATTGTATGGAATTTAAAAAATTATCAATTTTGGTTACGTGTCTTTCCTTTGTATATACATGAATCATGATAAAATATTCTTGATTGTAGTCTTAAAGTTTCACGTTTAAAATATTAACTATTAAATTATAATTCTATAAGTAATTCTTCCAATAAAGATAAATTCATAAAATTAATTTAAAGTCAAAAGACATTGAATGAAGCAGAAGATTGGCAATTATGGGCTAAACGTCCTGAACAGGAAATGAAGTGTAATATAGAGAGAATTAATGGTAGTCTTCCTGAAATGGAAAGTACGAAACAACTTGTAAAACTAATTTCTGACGTTTACGAGCCGGATATGAAAGTACTTGATGTTGGTTGCAATGTTGGTCATTATCTCTTGGGATTAAGAAATAAATTTTTAGAATTAGATTATACAGGTGTTGATGCATATGAAGTCTATATTGAAAATGCAAGAAAAGCATTCTCTAATGATCCTAACGCAAATTTTGAAGTAAAAGACATACTAAAATCAATTTATCCTGACGATCCACGTGATATATCATATTGCTGTAATGTAATTATACATTTACCAGATTTTCGTCGTGCTGTAACAAATCTATTAGCAAGTACAAAAAAAGTATGTTTTATACGTACATTATTAGGTGAACGTACTAGTATAGTAAAAATTCCAGAAAAAGCAATTTTTGACGAAGAGGGTAGCCCGCTTGATTACTATTATTATAATACATGGGAAAAGAATTACTTCATTGATTTTGTAAAAAATTTGGGTTGGCACACTGAATTAATTGAAGATGAATTTAATCCAGATTTAATTAAAAATGAGTATGATGGTATTAAAGAAAATATAGGAACCACGGTGATGAATAACAAACAAGTAATTGGTAATATTATTTGCAACTGGGTATGGGCAAAAATAACCCCAATAAATTCAACTGAGTAATTTCTTTATCTAGTAATTTTGAATTCTCATTCTGTATAATTCTACCACAGGCTTAAATAACTAATTCATAGATTTAATCCATGGGTTTTGGCAATAAAATCAGACGATTGGTAAAAGAACCAAAAAAAACAATTAAACACACTTATCACAGAATAGATTATTCTACAGGTAAATCATTATTTGGAAATACTGCTGGTCTCCAAAATAACGTTTCAGGTTCTTTACAAAGTGTTGGTAATAATTCAATAAAAAGTGAAGATGCAAATGAATTAAAAAGAATTGGATTTTTTAAGTTAGGTCAAATTTATGAAAAGCCTTTTTTTGATTCTATAAAATCAAAATTTGAAAAGATGATTGAGGATGATGAATATTCCTATGCAAGAGTTAGTTTTGATAATCATGTTTTCATGAGACAACTGGAAAACAACCCTTGCCCTATTCCAGAATTTGCAGAATTACTAAATAATGAAATCAAAACCATAATGTCTGATTATTTTGGTGGTAATTTTCAAGTCAAACGTCTTATAGCATCACGAAATTATCATATTCCACCAGAAATACAAGCAAAGAAAGAATTCTATGCTGATCACTGGCATTGTGATGCACGAGATGCTGATAGTTATTGGAAGGCTTTCATCCTTCTTTCAGATGTTACTGAGGATGATGGACCATTACATCTTCACCCCCGTGAAAGAACAAAAGAACTAATCCAGATGGGATTTGGAACTCGTGATGACTATAATTTATCTGATAATGTATTATATGATCCAAAATCTCTTGTGAAGCACACTGGTCCTGCTGGTACAGTTGTAATAGGCAATCCCGCCATCTGTCTTCATAGAGCCGGAATACCTGCTCCCGGCCATCATCGAGATATCATATACATGATTATGGGACGCTCTAATCAGGTACTATCTGATGATTGGTTGAATCACCAAGATCCAGATCATAAATATGATTAGAAAATTTTACTTTTCTATTAATTTCAAAATTGCATGTGCAGTTTTCTGATTTTCTAGATGTATTTTACGAGTTTTAGATAAACCCAAGAAAAATTTTTCATTGAACTCTAGATTATTCAATTGATTCAAACTAATTTTTTTCCCCAATTTCATCTTTGAAAGTTGTTTTGAAATAGCGTTTTGTTCCCTATGTTTACTATCCAATAAATAGAAAAATGGTATTCTGTTTGATATGCATTCAGATACAAAGCCATAACCACACTTACAAATTACAAGGTCAGAAATGGAAACAAGATCTTGACCTTCGATCCAATTTGTGACGTCAATTACATTATGTTTATCTGATATTCTGCTATTCATAGAAAGAATTACAGTTTTATCATCAGTTTTAAATTTCAGGGAATGTTTTGATCCACCTAATGCAACTAGAACAATACGAAATGAGGAATCAATTCCAAGTTCTTTTTTGATTTGTTGTTTAGATTTTGTCCTTTTTCTAGAAACTAAACCTACTTTTTTCTTTTTTCTAAAAATATTCATGGATGTTCCAAAGGGCAACTGTATTGTAAAGTCTGCTAAGGAATAAATCTCTCCAAGTCTGCATAGTTGATTTTTTGGAAGAAATTTTAAAACATCGTACCATGTAAAGTTTGAAATTGCAACAGAAGTAATACCCAACTTTTTTGCAGCTAAAAATGGCATTGGTGATATATCGCTAATTATCAAATCAGGTTTCATTTTTAATAATCTAGTTGATTCTAAAGTTGCGTATTCTTCAATACTATCAATCCATTCCTTTATAATTGGTTTTGATTTAGTTTCGTTGATTGAAATTCCATCATTTTTGATTAATGGACCAACATCAGTCTTATCAGATACAATCCTAGTATGTTCAAGAGAGTTCTTAAGAAAATGTTTGGCGTTAGAGTTTCTGACAATAATTTCTAGGTTGTATTTCTGCAACTCTCGGATCAATGCAACTGATCTTGTTGCATGACCAAGCCCATGATCTGTTACATAATAGATAATTTTTTTCATTGCAATAACCCTTATTCAAATAAGATATAGTTTTTACCATAGTATGTTTTATTATTTAGAAAAATCTCTTCTATTTTAACGAATTATAATTGATGGAAAGAATATTGGTGATTGGTGCTGGATTCCTAGGACAGCAAATCATTACAGATGTTGCAGATTCAACTAAGAGTGTTTTAGGAACTATATTTTCATCTAAAATTAATGGAGAAAAGATAGATATTCGAAAAATGGACTCTGTTACTCGGTGTGTCGACAAATTTAATCCAGACTTGATTATTAATTGTGCTGCTAATGTTAATTTGGATTTTTTAGAAAATAATCCTGATCTAGCCTTTTCGATAAATTCCGAGGGAGCAAAAAATGTAGCACTTATTGCCAAAAAAAAATGTATTAAACTTGTTCATATCTCAACTGATGGTGTTTTTGATGGTGCAAAGAGTATGTATACTGAAAATGATTCACCAAACCCGATCAATGTCTATGGAAAATCAAAATTATTAGGGGAAAAATTGATTCAAGAAAATCTGGAAAATCATATTATTATACGTACCAATTTTTATGGCATTAACCAAAAAAATACAGGTCTTCTGAATTGGATTATTCAGAGATTATCTGACGGAGAAAGAATCATAGGATTTGATAATATCATTTTTAATCCATTATATGTTTCAGATTTAAGTAAGTTGATTCTTGAAATTGCACAATCAGATTATAGAGGAGTTTTACATTTAGCGTCAAATGATGTGCTCTCAAAATTTGAGTTTGCCGTAAAAGTTGCTGATATTTTTCATTTGAATAAAAATTTGATAACGAAAGGAACGTCCAAAGATATAGATCTGATTGCAACACGACCAAGTAATACATCTCTTTCCAATAAGAAATCACAAAAAATTCTTAATGCCAAAATTAATTCTCTTAATGAATCTTTAATTACAATAAAAAATAATTTTGAAATAAGTTATACAAAAAATTAGGAAGATGATAATATGTTAAAATCGATAAAAATAGGAAAGCATAATGTTGGTGATGGTAATCCTTGCTATATAATTGCCGAAATAGGCTCAAATTTTGACGGAAGTTTAGCCAAGGCAAAGAAATTGATTAGGTTAGCGAAAGAATCTGGTGCAGATGCTGCAAAATTTCAGAGTTTTAAAACAGAAAAATTACTATCTGAAAAAGGATTTGAAAAAAAAATAGCTTTTCAATCACGCTGGAAAAAACCAGTGTGGCAAGTTTACAAGGAAGCTGAATTTCCACGATCGTGGCATAAAGAGTTAAATCATTATGCAAAGAAAATTGGAATTGATTTTTTTACAAGTCCCTGGGACTTTGAGGCTGTTGAATTGCTCAAAAAACTAAATGTGCCAGCAATTAAAGTTGGATCAGGAGATATAACATACTTGGAAATCTTAAAACGTATAGGGAAAACAAAAAAGCCTGTATTACTTGCCACGGGAGCAAGCACTATGGATGAAGTTGCAGCAGCAATTAAAACAATAAAATCTACTGGAAATAAAAAAATCATTTTGATGCATTCTGTGACTCAATATCCATCTCCAATTGATGAGGCAAATGTGCAGGTGATTAAATCATTAAAGAAAAAATTCAAATTAAATGTAGGATACTCAGATCATTCTCCCGGCAGTCTGGTGGTTTTAACTAGTATTGCACTTGGTGGCTCGATAATTGAAAAGCATTTTACACTTAATTCAAAGGCAAAAGGTCCAGATCATCCACATTCTATGGATCCTAAATCATTTTCAAAAATGGTTAATGATATTAGAACTATAGAAAAAGCATTAGGTTCAGGTACAAAGAAAATTGAAAAAAGTGAGAAAGAAACAAGAATTTTGCAAAGACGTGGAATATGGACTGTCAAAAACATAAAGAAAAATCAAAGATTCACCAGTGAAAATATTCAGGCTTTAAGACCTGTTTTGGGATTATCTGCCTCAAAATATCAATTAATTATAGGTAAAAAAGCAAAAAGGAGTATATCAGAATATGAACCAATTCAAAAAAGGGACATCTAATTTAACGATTAGATTGATTATTTTTCGTAATGATATTTACAATAGTGAATTTAGGAGTAGAAAAAGTGAATAAACTTGTTTGATGGAAAAACGATACTAATTACTGGTGGAACCGGCTCACTTGGACGTGCATTAACCAAAAAACTTCTGGAATACGACATACAAAGTTTAAGAATTTTCAGCAGAAACGAAAGTAAACATGCAGAGATGCAGACAGAATTTGATGATCCAAGATTAAGATTTCTTATCGGTGATGTTCGTGATCAAGTAAGGCTGAGTAGAGCTGTCGAAGATGTTGACATTGTTTTTCATGCAGCAGCATTAAAACACGTTCCACTAATTGAATATAATCCATATGAATCAGTTATGACTAATGTTATTGGTTCACAGAATGTAATAACTGAATGCATAAAAAATCATGTTGAAAAAGTAATTGGGATTGGAACTGATAAATCTGTATCCCCACTAAACACATATGGCGCAACAAAACTACTAATGGAAAAACTTTTCATTGGATCTATACGTCAATTTAATGCAAATAAGTACAAAACAAAAACTATTTGCTTACGATATGGAAATGTAGTTGCAAGTAGTGGATCAGTAATTCCATTATTTATTAATCAAATAAAAAATAAACAAAAAATAACAATAACAGATCCAAATATGACACGATTTAGTTTGACAATGGATGAAGCTATAAAATTCATCCTCTCAAGTGCTGAAAAATCTGTTGGTACTGAAGTTTTTGTACCAAAAATGAGGGCATATAATATCATGGATCTTAAAGATACGTTGATTGAATTATTTGGAGATGCACAACACGAAATAATTCAAAGTAGACCTGGAGAAAAATTACACGAGTTATTACTTAGTAAATATGAATTACCTACTACGCGAGATCTAAATGATAGATATGCTATACTTTATCCACAACTATCAGATCTACCAGAAAATCTTCAAAATGAAATCAAAGCGAATTATAAAGAATTTAGTCCTGCAGAACTAAGTGGTGAATATTCATCTGATAATGTTAAATTACTATCAAAAGATGAATTAAAAGAAATTTTGATATCATCAGGAATAGATAAAATAGATTAGATGAAATCAAATGGCAAACATAGTTTCAGAATTTTATCATGATGTTCAATTTCCAGGTCATTACACGCAAAATGAAGTTTTGGAAAAAAGTGATGATTTTTTTCTAAGTGAATTCATGGATTTAGATTTTCTACCATATCAAGGAAAAATTCTGGAGGCGGGTTGTGGTACTGGATATACAACTCATGTACTTGCAAACACCAGAAGAGATGTAAAAATTGAAGGAGTTGATTTTTCCAAAGGCTCCCTAGAATTTGCAAAAAAGTTTTCTGAGGAAAACAATTACAAAAATGTTAATTTTGGATGGATGGATCTCAGAGATATCAAATTTGAAAAGAATAGTTTTGATTTAGTAATGTGTTCAGGAGTACTTCATCACATTAAGGATAATCCAAAAGAGATTTTTCAAAATCTGTGTAAAGTTGTAAAAAAAGGTGGAACAATAATTATAGGATTATATCATCCATGGGGAAGAACATCCGTACATTTTCGACAAAAATTTTTTAAATTATCAGGAGGTAAATTTAGAAAAATCGATCCAAGAATATTAAAAGAAGATTGGACCGAACATAGAAAATTAGTTTGGTATAGAGATCAATATGAACACCCATATGAAATAGATTATGCACATAAAAAACTCCTAAAATGGTTTAAGGAAGAAAATTTTGAATTATGTGGTTCAATTCCCAAATATGATGGAAATGATTTCTCATATAATTTTTATATGTTAACAAAAACAGGCTCCCAAGGCGGTCTTTTTATTTTTGTAGGAAAAAAGGGTGGCAAAAATGAATAAACTAGAAACAATAAAAGAATTATTTGAATTATTCATTGGTAGAAGGAAATTCTATTTACTTCCCATTATTTTTGTTTTATTAGCTCTCATAGGTGTTACAGCATTAGCCCAAAGTGGAATTGTAACTCTAATTTATCCGATTTAAAATGCAACTATCATCTCCTAGATTCAAAGCACTAGCAGTTTCTGCAGGAATTTCTTTCTGGTCATTTATAATATTGAATTCTATAGGGTCTTTTACGCTTGAAATTTTCATTCCATTAGTAATTACTGTCTTTGGAATCTTTCAATTAATCTCAAAAAAATTAGTAATGGTTTTAGATTGGTTTGCAATTATTAATACAAAAATCTTCTTGGGAATTACTTTTGTACTTGTTTTTTCAGTATATGGAATCTTATTTAGAATTTTTAGAATAGACCTATTAAGAAAAAATGTAAAAGAGCCATCTTACTGGCTTGAAATGAAAGCATTAAAAACATCAAACATTTTCAAGCAGTATTAATTGTACACTCTCGGAATTTCCTGTTATTATCATGATGCTGCGGCATGTCTAATTAAAGATAACAAAGTAATTGCTGCTGTTGAAGAAGAAAGATTCTCAAGGAAGAAATTTGATGATGACTTCCCAAAGCAAGCAATAGAATATTGTTTGAAAGAAGGTGGAATAAATAAAGATCAAATTGATTTAGTAACATTTTATGATAAAACTGTTTTAAAATTTGAGAGATTATTAGACAACTATATTGCTGTTGCACCTAGAGGACTTCACAGCTTTTTGGATGTAATACCAAAATGGATTCATAGTAGATTATGGGTAAAAGATCAGATTAGAAAATTTTTGAATTATAAAGGTAAAATTATCTTTCCAGAACACCATATCTCACATGCTGCTTATTCATTTTTTACGTCAGAATTTAATGAAGCTGCAATTTTAACAGTTGATGGAGTGGGAGAATGGACAAACACTGCATTTGGAATTGGGAAAAATAACAAGGTGTCATTAAAACAAGATATTAGGTGGCCACACTCACTTGGATTATTTTACAGTGCTTTTACTTACTATTTAGGATTCAAAGTTAATGATGGCGAATACAAACTAATGGGACTGTCATCATATGGAAAACCAAAGTATTATGATCTAATTTTAAAAAATCTTCTAGATGTAAAGTCAGATGGAAGTTTAAAATTAAATATGAAATATTTTGCTTTTACATATGATAATGTCATGATTAGTAAGGATTTTGAGGAACTGTTTGATTGCCCAAGAAGAAAAGAAGATTCAAAAATTGAACAAATTCATTTAGATATTGGTGCAAGCGCCCAATTAGTTTTAGAAGAAATTCTATTAAAAATGATTAATCATGTTTACGAGAAAACTCATATGAAAAATCTGTGTATCAGTGGTGGTGTTGCATTAAACGGAGTAGCTAATCAGAGAATTTTAAACGAAGGCCCATTTGAAAAAGTCCATATCCCTCCATCTCCTGGTGATGCTGGTAGTTCAATAGGTTCTGCGTTGTTTGGATATTATTCTACAACAAACAAAAAAAGAGAAATCAGTAAAGAAAATCCAATTTCAGAGATTGTATATGTCGGTCCATCCTATTCAAATGAACAAATTAAAGAATTTCTAGATGAATATAAAATTCCATATACAAAACATGAGAATGATGAATTAGTAAAAGTTACAACAGATTTGATAATAGATCAGAATGTAGTTGGATGGTTTCAAGGAAGAATGGAATGGGGACCCAGAGCTTTGGGAAACAGAAGTATTCTAGCTGATCCACGAAATGGAAAAATGAAGGATATTTTAAATGAAAAAATCAAACATCGGGAAAGCTTTAGGCCATTTGCGCCAACTATTTTAGAAGAATATTGTTCTGAATATTTTGAGTTGGATGTTCCAAGTCCGTATATGCTGCTAGTAGCAAAGGTAAAAAAACCAGAAAAAATTCCTGCTGTAACACATGTAGACGGAACAGGAAGAGTTCAAACGGTATCAAAAAACTCAAACCCTCTATATTATAATTTAATTAATGAATTCTATAATAAAACAGGAGTCCCAGTATTGATTAATACGTCAATGAATGTTAGAGGGGAACCAATTGTTAACACACCCAAGCAAACTTTTTCTATGCTATTAAAAACAGATATGGATGCACTTGTTATGGGAAATTACTTAATTACAAAAGGATAGAATCATGTCAGTCCAAGTTTCTGTAAAAAGACAGTTTGTTATGGGTATTGTAATTATCCTTATCTTTGTAGCAGGAGTAGAAGGAATTGTAAGGGGTTGGGAGTTTTTTGTATTAGGGTGCAGACCAGCAACCTCAGATGCATATGAAGATATGAACTACTTGTTGGTTAGGCAAATTTGTTTGGATGTCAGATTCTTGCAATTTACCGAACCAGATGTCGTGTCAAACAAGTCTGATCAACATATGAGTACAATTAACATCAATAGTTATGGAATTAGAGGGCCTGAATTTCCAATCGATAAACCAGATAATACCTATAGAATAATTATTGTCGGAGGATCGACAACATTTGGTCATGGTGCATCATCAGATGATACCACAATGCCAGCATTTATTCAGAAAAAATTTGATAGTGAAAATATTCCTATGGATGTTCATGTGATTAATGCGGGAGTGAATAGTCTATATTCATTTACTGAAATTTATCATATCAAGAATAAACTAATGAAATTTGAGCCTGATTTCATAATAAATTACGGTGGAGCAAATGACGCTGATCTATACATTCCTGAACCAATAGTAAGATCAGAGCAGGATTTTAAAGAAGAAGAATCTTCTTTTAAATTTAGAAATTATCCGCAGTATAGAACACCTTTTGCAATTTTTTCAATTTTCTTCGCACAAGAATATAAAGAAGAAAATTTTGCAGAGAGAATCAACCCAACAGAAAATGTAGTACCAGCGTGGAAAGATAGATGGATAGAACTGTGTAAAGATTTCAAAGATAGTAATACGAAGATTGCAATATTTGTTCAGCCAGGATTAGGTACAGGTAACAAAGAATTTTCACAAGTTGAAAAACTTTATTCACAAGGCTGGACTGATCATGAATTCAGAACTTTGAAGAATTTAGATGGTTTTGCAAAGTCATTACCAGAACTTGGAAAACATTGTGATTATGTGTCAGATGTAAGAGATACCTTTGATGATCATGCAATTCCAATATACTGGGATCGCTTCCATGTGACAGACAATGGAAATAAAATTGTGGCTGATAGATTATTTGAAGAAATATATCCTTTAGTGATTCAAGATATGAGTGAGATTACTGAGTAAATCAGTGACCAATTAAAGATTTTAAGATTTTTTCAGGATCCTCTTCAGGTAGCCCAAATTGTTCTTTCATAAGTGCTTTTGATTTTTTCGAGAATGTTTTGTGATCAAAACTTCTTAGTAGATTAATGATTTCATCAGGCATCTCTTCTAGAGTTGTAGTGATAATTACTTTGGATAAATCAATCACTTGTTGATTATTTTCAGAAAATTTTATCCTAATCACAGGTTTTTCAAAACATAAGGCATCATACATGGTAGTAGAGAAGACAGAAATTACTAGTGATGATAATGAAATTAATTCAAATATACTGTTTTGAGAAATAATAATATTGTTGATGTGATTTTTCTTAATTAATTCCTCATAGATCTGGATATTATCTTCAGTTGGATGAGGCTTGATTATAATTTTGTATTTTTCATTATTACCAAATTTTTCAATTAAGCGTTCAGCAATTTTTTCATCATAATCATATTTACCAACTTCCGGATATGCTCTTTGTAACTTGCCAGTTGTAAAGAGAATTACATTTTCAGAATCCTCTATTGAAAATTTTTTCAACGATGTATGTAAATTGAATTTTGATTGAAACTCTTTTAAATTAAACAGTGATGGGTTTCCAAAAGCGATTAGATTTTTTTCTGGATATCCATTAGAAAGTAAGAGTTTTTTGGTTGCATTACCAAAAAGCAAAAGATGTGTTGGAATAGGAAATCCGTATAGATTTGATTCAGATCTTATATCACAATAAGAATACATAGGATTGTATGGATAGATATGACCATGTTGTATGCCTAATGTTATTATTCCTAGATTTTTACACGCAGAAATTATTGCTAACGCAAGTGAACCTGTTTCATACGGAATAAAAACTGATTTTGGTCTATAATTAGAAAAATATTCAGTGATTGAATGGATTAATGATGAATAGAATGGTAAAAATGGAGCAAAGCACATTTTTTCGAAAAAGAACTCTAATTCATTCCAAAATTCTATATTTTTAAACGAAAACAAGTTCTGAAAATCAGAATCTGATATTAATTTTTTATATGATTGAATTAATTTCGTGTCATCTTTAGAGTTGGCTGTTAGAAAATATTCTAATGGAATCCATGGAAAATTTTCTGAGAATCTTTCTAGAAGTACAGATGAATCTCCTTGAAATGTATAATCAAGATCAATCCCAAGTAATTGATTAGGACTAAACATTTTAAATATATTTGAAGTGATGAATTCACCACGTTTGAAATTTGCATCATGAAAATCGAAAATTAATCTTCTGAAATTTGTAGATATTGCAAAAAGTATCTTGTTAGTACATGTGGGAGTAGATTCATTATTTTTCTCAAATAATGATTTTCTAGCCTCTATTTTTTTTTC
>Ga0066837_10000938_pt1 | contig 13493 bp, 12 predicted proteins | sample ETNtaG_25_FD_66730 | JGI IMG/M metagenome (GOLD analysis project Ga0066837, IMG submission 66730) | Marine microbial and viral communities from oxygen minimum zone, Eastern Pacific Ocean - ETNP201302SV86 | ecosystem: Environmental > Aquatic > Marine > Oceanic | place: Pacific Ocean: Eastern... | reverse complement strand
TGGAATTTGTATTACATCTAATTCATTAATCTCTAAAAAAGTTTCCACATCTTCTGGTGAGTATACTGATGCACCAATAAACCTGACAAGACCTTCTTCTTTTAATTTTATAAGACTTTTCACAATATAACCATTATATCTTACCATATCATTAGGATCATGAAGTAAAGAAACAGAAATTTTATCCAGTCTTAACCGTGCAATTGAATTAAGTACTGAAGCTTTTATTTTCTCATAAACTTCATCAAAAGTTGGTTGATTATTTGTATGCCTGATGGAAGGAATTTTGGTAACTATTGTTGGCTCAAAATTATTTTTATTTTCATTAAAGTAATTTCCTAGAATTTCTTCACTATTTCCATAATCTGGGGCAGTATCAAATGAAAAAATATTATTCTGTGTAGCAGTTTTTAAAATTTTATCTATAAGATTCAAGTTTGGTTTTCCTCTTTTGTTGGAAATTCCATATTTCAAACCTAATTGGGCTGTACCTAATGTGATTTTTGATGTTTCGATTTCTTTCATGATTCTAATTTGTTGTCTTAAGTTCCTTAATCTTTTTCAAATATTCAGAACTTAATCGTTCAAACATAGAGTCATATTCACCTAAAAATGATTTTAGTTCTTTTGGTGAAATGTTAATTTTTGTCAAGTACCCTGAGCTAAGACCAAACTTGTTAGCAATTTCTGATGTGAAATCTACTTGCTCATAATCTACTGCGTACTTTTCAATATAATCCACATATTTGTTAACATCAGAAAGTAGCACCTTTTTTCCTAATGAAGAACGTATAGCGCTAGGAATTTCTTCACTATTTTTAACTAAATGGACTGATGGTAATTCTGTATATCCTGAATCTATATTGAAAACTATGGAGGGTTTCTCGTAAAATGCTGCTTCTAATCCAGCTGTGCCTCTAATCGTAATTGTCAAAGAAGATTTTTTGATTAAATCTTCATGTGATACTCCTGGATGGAATAGTTTGACATTTGGTAATTCAAGAATTTGTTTATAGAATGAAATTTCTCTCCATCCCATATCTTCCATGCCTGGATGTTCTTTTACAAATAATTCATATCCAACTGGTAGAGATTTTGCAATATTTGAAATCACTGATATTTGATTGGAAAAAAATGGTGCGCCCAAAAGTATTGCTCTTTCCGGTTCGTATGCCAATGGAAAATATAAAAATGGATTTATTCCGGTTATTTCTGTCTTCAAGTTTATTTTGATAAATTTTTCTTTTTCTTTTTTGTTTAATGTATGTGCTGTTCCAGTACCTTTCTTGAGAACACTAGATCTGTTTTTTCCATAACTAGAGAAATGATTTTCATAGTCTCCAGTACCCGAACTAAAAAATTTTGATGCAGCTTTTAATTTATTTAATTTTGTTATTTTATACCTAGGATTTGATTTTGTACCATAGATGTCAGGTTTGAATTTTTTTAAATAATTCTGTAATTCTTGAAAACTTCTCTTACTTTCTGACTTGATTGATTTATATTTTTCACCATCAATCATCTTATCAATTTCATCTGTAACCACCCATTTATCTCCAAAATGTGTTGATTCATACGTGAGTGTCTTAATGCCCATAGATTTACATAATTTGTAAAGAAGGAATGCATGATGTTTTGTAATAACTGGAATGATTAAGAAATCTGGGTTTATCTCTTTCAACAAATTTTCATAGAACTTACATTCCTGCTCTAATAAGCACAAAATTTCATTGTGTGAAAATTTGTGATACTTGTTAAACTGCGAATAAAAAACTCTGTCTACATAGGCAATACTCCATAAATTAATCTTGTAATCTTCTTCGATTTTAGTTAGATATTTCAAGTCTGGTTTTTCATCTTTTATTGAGATGTAATCTGTATAATACCAGATTTTTTTAAAATCTATAATTTCTTGTTCTTGAAAGAATTTTTTTAAATAGTCATTCACATCGTCTACAATTGCATATAATTCACAATTATGCATTGATTGTAATTTCTCTGCGATCCCAAATTGAATAAATTCCCTATTTTGCCAGAAAAGAATTTTGTCTTCCAAGATGATAATTAATTAGTTTTTTATCGATTATATTTAAGACAGTCTACTCATATCGACTTTTGTGAAAATTTAATCACATTCAAAATCCAAACTAATCATGCCGAAATTTTAGGACTAAGTTCTTCATTGGCATGACATACACTGCAGTATTTATCCCATTTTTCACTATGATTCCATTGTGGTAATCCTGTCTGTTCAAATCTTTGATGTGCCATTTGTAGTAAACGTTTAACATCTTTTTTATGCATAAATTGTTTTATTGCAAAAAGTTCTGGAATTGTGAAATATTGACTTACTGTAGCAGTATAATCAGTTGCATCACCACATTCCTTCATGAATGTATCCATTGCTTCTAGCTCCCACTTATCAATTGTATCTTTATCTATTGTTTTATTTTGGTAAGCAAGTTTTAATCTTGGATCATATTGCTGCAAGATAAACTGCCTGTTATTATAAAAAATTGGACTTCCTACATATGGAGTGCAGATAAATGGATCAACTTCGATTCCATTCTTAATCCAAAAAATCAGGGTTTCCATAATATCACTGATATCTTCGTGGGGATTTCCAATCATAAATGTGGCAATAGGGGTTAGTCCTACACTCTTTACAGCTTCTATTGTCTTTGTTTCATGAATTTGAAGTTGACCTTTCCCAATATCTTCATTTAATACTTTATCTGATGCTGATTCAAATCCAAATGAAATATAGCAACAACCAGCATCTCTCATGGTTTTTACAAGATGAGGGAATACTGCAACACTAGGTGCATCGCCAAGTGTACCCCATTTTACAGTTTCGCGCAGACCACTTTCAATATACAATTTACAAAATTCTTCGGTCCATTTTTTATTACTAGTCATATTTTCATCAAGAATTGAAACAAAATCGATATTGTATTTTTCTTTTAATAGTTTAATGTTATTTACTGCATATTCTGGTGTTGGCCATCGTGCAGGTAATTGGAAAGTATCATTTTTCTCATCAGTCTTTCTAACTATCTTTTCACCTTTTCTTCTGTCTCCATCTCCATAGATATTTTGTAGGTCAATTCTAGACATACCATTATGAGAACAAAAAGTACAGCCTCTTGGACAACCTCTTTCCCAAACCACTGATACTCTTCTTTTTGAGTTAAATGATTCTAGTGATAATGGTAGTGACGAATATCTAAAATAGATATCATTCTCAAATAGATGATACGCTGGATAAGGCACCTTGTCCAAATCTGGAATTAACGCACGTGGCTCTGTAAATCTGAATCCTCCATTATCTCTAATACATAGACCAGCTACTTTATCAAAATCTCTTTGACCATTTTCTATTTGATCATATATTTCTGAAAAGGTTTCTTCACCTTCACCAATGCAAATCATGTCTATTTCTGTAACTAACTTTAAAATTTCATCTGGATTATACGAACTCCATCCTCCTCCAGCAACTAAGAGTGATTCGGGACTAGCTTTACGAATTATTGGAGTCAGTTCTTTTATCCGTTTATAGGTTGATGTTAATCCTCCAATTGCAATCAAATCCCAATCCTCACGAGAAACTTCTTCTTCTATCATCTCATCAGAAAATTCTTTGCCGTCAAAATCCATCCTAAGAGAATTAAGATCAAGTATGCCAACATTACCGCCTTTTTTTTCAACAATAGCGGCTAGTATTCCTGCCCAAAATGGAAAGTGCATCGGACCGCTATCTATTCTAATCTCCGGGACCACAAAAAGTACTTTCATATTTTGCCACAGTTTTTTTAGTATATAATCTAGTCTTATAATATACTAGTGTCAATTATTGTGACTATTCAGAAAATCTTTAAAGGGCCTAGAAATGATTCGTTTGCCAAAAATACAACCCCCTTCTGTGGCATTTATTGTTTTTACCCATTCGGGGGACCGTGAAATAAATTCTTTTAATGCATTACTATAATATTGATAAGTTGGATCCTGAATACAATAACAATCAAAATCTGGATTGTAAATTTTTGGATAGAGTGTTTGAAACTGCGACGTTGTTCTATCAATATCCTTTGGGGCATTACTATGTGCTAAAATTTCATCCCACGAGTCATCTTCATCCCAACCATGATTTATTCCAATTAATCCAACAGTTGAGCATTTTAGAATCTGCCAACTAACAAACCAAGCAGCAGTTCCAACATTTCCACCTGTTTGTATGGCTGGTAATCCATTAATGTGACTTTTTGCTCTTACTATTAATGCAGAAATTTGGTTGAATGATTTTTCGCCTTCATCATAATCAAATAAGGAATGAAGCCAATGGATCTTTATTCCTGCCTTTCTGGCTATATCTACTGTTACAGGACTTATTACTGTAGAAAATACACCATTAATTTTCTCACCATACTTATTGACTATTTCATCATCATAAAATTTTTTTAAGAGTTCTAAAGGATCGATTGTTACTACATTAAAGTTTGGAAATTTATCTGGTGTTATACCAGCTTTCAGACAAGGAATTAATGATCTGTCAGTGCAAACAATATTGCCTTGATAATTACTCTCAGCTAACATTTCCAAATGTTTTTTCTTTTTGATAGATGGTCCAGCTCCTATAACTATAGCTGAATGTTGAGCAGGATCATAATTTGAATTACTGGATAGATCTAAATCTCTCGCTGATGATTCATTCCAAATATCATTAATATTTAGTGAGAAATATTTTACCCAATTTTTGTAATTACTCTTATAGTGATTTTTCTCGAATACTTTTTCTATTTTAGATTGATTTTTTGTCGATTTAGAATACGAGTCAACAATTGCATTAAACCATTCATCCCATTCTTTTCCAGTAAATCCCATTTGATCTTTTAACGTGGTGATCTTTTCTAGAGTATCTTCACTAATAGAGAATTCTAAATCATCTGACAATATCGAATGTTGAGATTTTTCCTATTTTAAGTATTAATTACTAAAGCTCATCAAGACCTAATTCACTGTCTTTCTTATTGGAGCGAAAAATCATAAAAGACCCAGCAGCACCTGATTTAGAAACAAATTCTTCGAATTCCTCTTGTGTTAAATCTTCCTGCTCTTGTGGTTTTTCAACTACTTTTTTGTTTTCATCTAATTTACTTTCTTTTGTTATTTTGAAATTAGCTTTGATCATAAAACGCCTCGCTTCAGAGAATATTTAAGGCTTTGAAAAATCAATCTAGTTTTATCAAAGTTTTGTTACTTGTTGCCTTAATGACCATCCATCATTTTCTTTTTTCCAAATATGAGGACGTCGAAAACTATCTACAGTTTTCCAAAATATCTCTTCATCAATATCCAAATAGTCTAATGATTCTTGAAAATACATCTTGGGAATTTCACCGTCATATTTTCTCACAAGATCTACTCCTTCATCACGTGTTATTACCCCATCTCGAATTTGATGTGCGGCATCAGATGTTGCACGTCCAATTCCAAATTTAATGAACATCATGTAATAATGAAATCCATCAGTTTTATCGTCCAAGCTTGCAAAGTCTGTATATGTTCCTTCACTACGTACCGGATTAGGTTTGAAGCCTAAATGTTGTTTTGCTATATCATAATGTTTCTCCGGTTCCCATTTATCATAATAACTAAAATAATGTTCTTCAACACCGACTCGTTTAATTTCTTCTAGTGCAGGTAATCTATACATTTTCAAATCTTGTTTTGTAATTCCTTCTTCAGACCATTCTTCTGGTCTAGTTGGTTGATTAGAAGGAGCAAATTGTTCTATGACATAATCATCACTTCCAAAATCGATTATTGGTTTATTGAAATTTTTGAGTGACCCACCATATTCTAACTCTCCATTTTCTCCATACATTACAAATGGAATATTATATCTTACAGCTATATTGATGGGGGCATGCACTTGACCATAGCTGAAGGGTAAGAAATTCTCACCATATTTTATGAACGATAATCTTGATAATTTACGATGAATTTCTCCACTAGGTGATAATAGAATGTTATCAAAGCCAGATTGAATAAAATTATAAAGATTCTGGCTACCAATGTCAGTTGATATTGCTGATGCCCATGTAACTGTCAGTGGATTCATTCCAAATTTCTTTTTCAAACAATATGCAACATAACTACTGTCTTTACCGCCACTACCTGGAACTATAACATCCCAAGATCCATCTTCTTTTCTATATTTACTACATAATTCTTCTAATTCTTTTTCTCTTTTATCCCAATCGACAATAGTTCGTTTGTATTGTCCATAAAGGCATTGACCACATACACCATCATCATTAAAATGAACCATAGGTCTCTGATTCGACATGACGCATTTTTTGCAATATACAACCTTCTCGGCAGGATCAATAATTTTTAGGCCTTTAAAAATTTCTGGCATCTCTGAACTCAATTTATTCTTCCACTACTCAACATGAGATGCGTATAATAAATTAATTATTTTATGAAATTAGCTGCTTAAGAGTTATCTAGAGCAATAATTAGTTATTTTATGTTGACTACTAATAGAGAACAGAATGAATGGAAGATACCTCTTTACAAAATTTACACTGATGATGAGGATGTTCAACTAATTACTAAAATTATCAAACGTGGTTCTAGGTGGGCAATAGGACCAGAAATTGAAGAATTTGAAAATGCTTTAAAAGATTATGTTGGCGTAGATTATTGTACTACTTTAAACTCTGGAACATCTGCACTTCATGCAACTTTACTAGCATATGGACTGGCCAAAAATGATGAAGTTATTGTACCATCATTTTCATTCATATCAACAGCAAATTCTGTTCTTTTCGTAGATGCAACACCAGTCTTTTCAGATATTGAAGAAGAAACATTTGGTTTGGATCCTAATCAAATTGAAGGTAAAATTAGCCCGAATACGAAAGCTGTTGTACCAGTGGATTATGGAGGGCTTCCATGCAAAATTAATGAAGTTTGTGAAATAGCTAAAAATAAAGATCTAGTCGTTATAGAAGATTCTGCTGAGGCTTTAGGTTCAACTATCAACGGGAAAAAAACTGGTTCTGTTTCTGACTCGGCAATTTTTAGCTTTTGTGGAAATAAAGTCTTAACGACCGGAGAAGGTGGAGCTGTTGTAACAAATTCTAAAACAATCAATGAAAAGATAAAATCTCTACGCTCACATGGGCGCGTTGATAAGATTAATTATTTTGAAAACACGCAAGAGGCAAAATATGAACATCTTGGATATAATTGGAGAATGTCATCAATCACAGCGGCCATGGGAATTTCACAATTAAACAAACTAGATAAGATAATAAAAATGCGACAAGAAAACGCCATATTTATCTCATCAAAACTTTCAAAACATTCTGAAATTCGAGTACCAGCCCCACCTTCTGGCCATAAGCACATTTATCAAATGTATACAATTCAACTAGAAAATGAAAAAATTCGTGATGAATTACATGATTACCTATCAGAAAAGGGAATTTTCTCTAAAGTTTACTTTTCTCCAATTCACTTAACTCCGTTTTATAAAGCAAAATTCAATCAGAAGGAAAACTCATTACCAAATACTGAAAAAATTTCCCAACAGGTACTGACTTTGCCTATTTACCCAAACATGACTATGGAAGAGAAAAACTATCTTGTTGACACTGTATCTGAATTTTTTGAATCTGCAGTAAAATCTTAATCTATTTTCTACGAATATGTTATTTATCCCCTAGAGAGAGAAAATATGATAATTATTGAGTAGATACAACGCAATTGTGATTGGCCTTGGAAGAATAGGAATGCAATATGGATTTGATTCCAAACGTAAACAACCTGCAAGCCATACTGCTGCAATTATTGACAATCCAAATCTAACATTAAAAGCAGTTTGCGATGTAAATGAAAAGACTAGATATTTGTTCACTGAAGAACATGGTAATGATATACCTGTTTATGACGACTATTCCAAATTATTCAAAGAGATACAGAGTGAACAACTCATTTGTGATCTAATAGTAATTGCTACACCTGACTTTACACATGAAAAATTATTAAAGTCATTGCTTGAAAATGTAAAAAATGTAAAAAAACCAACTGTTATTTTCTGTGAAAAACCACTGACGGAAAATTTGGCTTCTGCAAAAAAAATTCAACAGATGATGAATAATTCAAATGTAAAAATTATCGTCAATCACACCAGAAGATGGAGTAGTGTTTGGAAAGAAGCATATACTCTTTCCAAGAATATTGGTGTGATTCAGGAGGCTGCATTTTATTTTTCTACTTCGCCAGAAAATAAACAAGTAGAACAACTTAGAGATGGGATTCATATTGCAGATATTTTATCTTGGTTTAATATTACAAGCCAAACTAAAATTAATCGACTGAACACAAAATATTTCACTTATGATTTTTATTTATGGGGAAGTCTTGGAAAAATTGAAATTGTTAATTTTGGTGAAACATTAAATTTTTACAAACTAAAAAAATCTTCACGCTTTGAAAACTTTAATGAATTGGAATTAATCTTGACAAAAACAATAGAGGAGTCAACATTAGTCAATGCATATGATGAAATTGTGACTTTTTTGAACAATGACATAGAGTGTTTGACTAACGAAATTAATGATGCCATTATGGCTCATGATGTATTTGAAAAATATGTATATAATAAAAAATTTGAAAAATCTCTGGAGGAATCTTCTTGAAACGATTTGATAAAAAAGAATTAGATGCAGTAAATGATGTTATAAAAAATGGTGATTACCTATCTGGATTTACTACAAAATTCCGTGGTGGTGAACAAGTTCAGAAATTTGAAGAGGAATTTGCAAAATTTATAGGCGTAAAGCATGCTTTGAGTGTCAATTCTGGGACAACTGCACTACTAATTGCATTCAAGACTGCAATTCAGCATGGAAAAAACATCAAAAACTCAAAGCTATCTAAACCTGATATTCATATTCCCGCGTATACATTCACAGCTGATCCAGCCACCGCACTTCAAAGCGGAGGTAAAATTGTTTTTGAGGATATAGATAAAAAAACATTTTGTATGAATGAAATTAAAAAACCTATGACTATCACAGTTCCTACATATCTTTTGGGAAATGCACCTTCTAAAATTAATTTTAGTAATGCAAAATTTTCAGTGGAAGATTGTAGTCAGGCATTAGGAACTAAGGTTAACGGAAAAATGGTTGGTAGTTTTGGAGATATGAGTGTGTTCAGCTTTCAAGAAACAAAACATATTACCACACTTGGAGAAGGAGGAATGATTTGTTCTAATAATAACAAACTTATTGAAATTGCTGCTGCAATGCGAAATCATGCAGAATATTATCTACAGAAAAATTTTCTGGGATCTAATTATAGATTAACTGAGGTCCAAGCGGCATTTGGTCGTGTGCAGCTCAAAAAGGCAAGATCAATAATTTCTACTTTCCAGAAAAATGCAAAAAAAATTATTAAAAATTTACCAGAAGGTATTACTCCTCCATATGTGGCGCCAAATGTAGAACATTCATACTTGATGATTGGCTGCCTCTTTAATGAGAAAATAATTGGAACCACTAGAGAAAAATTCCTCAAAAAACTAACTCAAAACCGTAAGCATATTTTGGCAGGCGATGAAAAATCAGATATTAAAGGAATAAACATGAAATCTGGTAAGCTGATTTCACCGGGATATATAATACCACTATATGATATTCCAATTTTCAAAAAATTTAAGCCGAAACATGGATGTAAAAATGTGGAGGAGATTATCAAGAAATCAATTTGGATGGATATACACAGATTTCGAAGTGGTGATGAAATTTCTGAAGAGATTGAAATTTTAAATAAAACTGTGAGAGAGTGCCAAAAATGAAAATTATTGCTGTGATTACCGCCAGATCTGGCTCAAAATCAATTCCTGATAAAAATATCCGAAATCTTGGTGGGATTCCACTACTAGGGTGGAGTCTAAAAGCGCTTAGCAAATCAACAATGGTTGATGAAATCATTTTCTCTTCAGATTCAAACTCATATTTTGAAATAGCTAAATCAATTAATGATGGAATAATCTTTCACAAAAGAAGCTCCGAACTGTCTGAAGATGTTCCTTCAGAATTGGTTTTATTAGATGTAATTGAAAAATTTGACAGTGTGTTTGATGATGATTCAATAATTGTGTTGATTCAGCCAACAACTCCTTTTTTGAGTACTAGCAATATTGATGAATGTATCAATAATTTGGTGGAAAATCCAAAAATGAATACTAGTGTTTCTGTAAAAATATTAGAAGAGTATCCTGAATGGACTATACATTCACAACCTGATAATCCCAACACTGGGATATGTAAAGATATTATGGGCTCTTTGAGTGTTAGACAAAATTTGTCAAAACGATTTATTCCTAATGGAGGAATATATGCAATGAAAGTATCTTTCCTAAAAAAAGAAAAAAAAATTATCGATAACGAGACGTTAATCTACGAAATGTCAAAATTAAGTAGTATAGATATTGACAATGAGGCAGACTTTTTAATTTGTGATTCTTTAGTGAAATCTGGAATAGTTCCAGAATCAAAGTAAGTATTAGATTACGATTATTATTTTGTTAACTCAATCTGATACCATGTAAATGTATCATCATGGCCAGGAATCTTAAATGATTTAACAGTATAGCCTTTTTTTTCATAAAATTTTTTGTAGTTGTGAGGGAATTTTGTATAGTAAGTCCTTGATGCCTCTACATGTAAAATAGTTTTTCTAGTCACCCGAATCATCTCTTCACAGATTTTTTCAAAATCTTTGTTTGGAATATGTTCTAATACTGCAGAAGTAAAAGAGAAATCAAAAAAATCATCATTAAATGGTATTTTTGTACCATCAACATGCTGAAGAATTGCCTTGCCGTGAGTGTAATTTGCTCCTTCTTCAAGTGCTGCTAAACTAATATCAGTTCCATGAATCTCACAACGTGACTCCAGTTTTTCCTCCAATTTTCTAATATTTCGTCCAAACCCACATCCATATTCTAGAATTTTTGTAGGACCTTTGACTTGTTCTACAATGTAATCTGCAATCTGATTCGCATATTTTTCAGAGACAGGACTGTTATCATGTGATGCTTTTAACTGCCCTCCACGTTCTTGCCATATCTTCTGATAGTTTTTTCCGTATTCTAATCTCTTTAATCTCATCAAAAACCAATTTACTGTGTTGTTTTTTATAAAGTGAATCATATTTACAATGTCCTAATAAAAAATATAATTTTCCATAGTGTAAAAGATTCTATTAATCAATAATATTCCTGATTAAGTGAAATGCTTCTGCCATTTTTTGTCCTGATTCAACTCCTCTAAAATTAGCAAGTGACTCTAATGATTTTATGGATCTGGGATGAGGAAATTTTTCTAATTCTGATTTATAATTTTTAAACGCTTTTACTTTCCAAGAAAATTCCAAATCAATTTTTTCATAGATGTTTGGAAGGAATGGAGTTTTTACTGGTCCGGGAATCTCGTATGTTATAACCTGCCTGATCTTTCCTAAATGAGGCCGTGTGGCTATCAATGTAGAATCATGAACTGCTTGATGATCCTTATTCAAATCGTTTGAAGGAGTCGTGTATACAATATCTGGTTTAACTTTCTTTATGATTTTCTCCAACTGTTTGTTAATTTCTAAATGTGGAATAGAATCTAGTAACATATCAGGAAATTCTAAGAAATAATAATCTGATATGCCAAGAAGTTTGCCAGCTTTTTTACATGAATTTTTTCTAACCTGTATCATTTTACGATCTTTGTATTGAGCTGTTGCTCCTTCAGAAACCACACATAAATCAACACGATGTTTTTTCTTAGTAAGTTTTTTAATTGTAGCACCCATGCCCAGAACTTCATCATCAGGATGTGCAGCAATAACAAGAATTTTCAATATAGATCGTCATTCATGAGGGTAATTATTAATTTCTTACCTTTTGATCTTTTCATACGAGTGAATTAATTTCATTAATGAATTCAATTCTTTGAAATCAAAACTGACTGGATTATCTACAAAATCGTTAGTTTTATTGTTAGTCACATGTACTTCAATTATCTCTGCACCCAAAATTACAGCTGTTAATGGGGCTACAATATCAGGACAGTGGTTTGAATATCCATGAAAATCTGGTAAATTTCTAAAATCAATTTCGTTTAGTTTGCATGGATAGATGGGAACACAGTACAACCATTTGATTGTGTTATCTATTGCATATTTTGTATCTTTTGGAGTTGATTGTGAGCTTACAATGACCTCCTTATTTGTTTCAAATACCTTTTCAAGTAATTCAGATGTCTTATTTTGTAACAATGGTTTTCCATCAGTGACTCTAATTTTGAATCTGCTGACATAAGGATCTAGTAAATCAACTGCTTCAGGAAACATAGGTGTACAGAACCATTCTATACCAACAGATTTGGCGGCGGCAGCAATGTATTCAATATTATATTTTGTTATAGAAGATTTTAACAGTCTGTTTTTTTCAGGGTGTTCTCCAATTATACTTTCATTGAATGATTGGAATTTTACTGCGTCAAATCCCATATTTTTCGCTGACTGCATCATATTTGATGCAAGTTCGATGTTCCCATCCCAATTTACTCCGATTTCAGCAACTAAAAAGACCAAATTTGTAGTTGATATTTAATATTTGAACAATTTTAATCCTTTGATCACAATGAAAATAGCATTCATAGGCGGAGTGGAATTCAGTCATGAATTATTATCCGTAACACTGTCTAATGGATGGGATATATCTATAGTCTTTAGTTATGAAGACTCTAAGGAAAAATATTATAGCGACATGGCTTCATTTTCTAACCTTACAAAGAAATATGGTATAAAACATGTTCAAGTTGACAATATCAATGATAGAGAAAATGTCAAACTTCTCAAAGAAATTAATCCTGACTTGATTTTAGTTATGGGCTGGTCTCAATTATTAGCAAAGGAAATAATAAAAATTCCAAAACTTGGCGTTATTGGTTCTCATCCAACTGAATTACCGAAATATCGAGGGCGGGCACCAATTCCATGGACAATCATAAAGAATCTAAAAGAAAGTGCATTGACTTTTTTTTATATTGATGAGGGAGTTGACGATGGTGATATTCTTGATCAAAGAAAATTTGCTCTTTCTGAAAAAGATGACGCAACCAGTATTTATAAGATAATGATTGATTTGGGAAAAGAAATGCTATTGGACAATCTTGTGTATCTAAAGGATGGAAATGCTATGAGAAGAAAACAAAATCAAAATGAGTTTATTGAAAATTGGCCAAAAAGAACTATGGATGATGGTAAAATTAATTGGAATATGACTGCAAAAGAAATTCATACTTTAATTAGAGCAACTTCACATCCTTATCCCGGTGCATTCACTTTTTTTAAAAATAAGAAATTAATTATTTGGAAAGCAATTTATGAAAATGAAAAATTTAGTAAGCCAGGGAAAA
>Ga0066837_10000926_pt1 | contig 13572 bp, 16 predicted proteins | sample ETNtaG_25_FD_66730 | JGI IMG/M metagenome (GOLD analysis project Ga0066837, IMG submission 66730) | Marine microbial and viral communities from oxygen minimum zone, Eastern Pacific Ocean - ETNP201302SV86 | ecosystem: Environmental > Aquatic > Marine > Oceanic | place: Pacific Ocean: Eastern... | reverse complement strand
GCCCCATGCACTAACCCGCTCCGCGGGAGGGGTGCGCGCGGGATGTTCAGCGTCATCGTTTAAGCCTTTGAGCGGCTGAGGTCGCAGTCGGACCATGGAGCTTCTTTCAACGAGAGGAACTCCCATGGTTACGTCACCCACCATTTCACCGGTATCGCCGCTCCGCCAACGCATGCAGCAGGACATGCTGATGCGCGGCCTGGGCGTCCACACCCAGCACGATTATGTGCGTCACGTCCGGCGCTTTGCCGCCTTTCTGGGGCAGAGCCCTGATGTGGCCACGCCAGATGATATCCGCCGCTACCAGCTCTTTCAGCATGAGAGCGGCGTCAGCCCCTCCACGATCAACGGTGCCGTCTCGGCCTTGCGCTTCCTGTTCGAGGTGACGCTGAAGCGGCGGGATCTGTCGCGGGCCCTGGTGATCACCCGCTATCAGCGCCAGTTGCCCGACGTGCTCAGCATCGAGGAAGCCGGTCGATTGCTCCAGGCGGCGCCGGGCATCAAGTACAAGGCCGCGCTCGGGGTCGCCTATGGCGCGGGCTTGCGCGTCTCTGAGGTCGCCCATCTCAAGGTCGACGATATCGACAGCGCCCGCATGCTGATCCGGATCGAACAGGGCAAAGGGCGCAAGGATCGCAACGCCATGCTCTCGCCCCAGCTGCTGGAGCTGCTGCGACTGTGGTGGCGCGAGGGTAAGCAGCGGGGCGTCATGCTGCCCCATGGCTGGCTGTTTCCGGGGCGCTCGCGCACTGATCCGATCTCGTCCCGGCAATTGCATCGCGCGGTGCAGGAAGCGGCCGAGGTTGCCGGCATCCGCAAGCGGGTCAGCCCGCACACCTTGCGGCACAGCTTTGCCACGCACCTGCTGGAGCAGGACGTTGATATCCGCGTCATCCAGGTGCTGCTCGGGCACTCCAAGCTCGAGACCACGGCGCTCTACACCAAGGTCTCGACCCGCACGATCCAGGCGGTCGCCAGTCCCCTCGACCGGCTGATGGCCCTGATGGAGGACAAGCCTCCACCCGCCTGATCCGGTGCGCCATACCATCGAGGTCGCCGACATCTTCCGTTCTGCGGGCCCCGCCTATCGCGTGGCCCAGGCCGGGCATCTGAGCCTGGGCCAACTCAAGATCATGTCAGCGATCGAGGCTTGTCGCACCGCTGTCCTGGGTGGCCACGTCGAAGCCTGTTCCGACTGCGGGCATCAGCGGATCGCCTACAACTCCTGTCGCAACCGGCACTGTCCCCGGTGCCAGGGCGCGGCGGCACGCACATGGTTGGAGGCCCAAAAGGCCAATCTCCTGCCGGTCGGCTACTTCCACGTCGTGTTCACGCTGCCCGCAGAGATCGCCGACATTGCCTTCCACAACAAGGCGCTGATCTACGATCTGCTGTTCAAGGCGGCGTCCGAGACCATGCTGACCATTGCAGCCGACCCAAAACACCTGGGCGCCCGCATCGGCATTACTGCCGTGCTCCACACCTGGGGCTCGGCCATGACCCACCATCCCCACATCCACATGATCGTGCCCGGTGGTGGCATCGCGCCGGATGGGCGGTGGATCTCATCGCGACCGGCCTTCCTGCTGCCGGTGCGGGTGCTCGGCGCGCTGTTCCGCCGCCTGTTCCTCACCCGGCTGCTTGATCTGCATAATGCCGGAAAGCTCGCCTTCTTCGGCAAGCTGGCAGGGCTCAACGACCGCCAGGCCTTCGTCCGCCACATCACGCCGATCCGCAGAAAACGCTGGGTGGTGTATGCCAAAGCGCCCTTTGCCGGGCCTGAGGCGGTGCTCGCCTATCTCTCGCGCTATACCCACCGGGTCGCCATCTCGAACAGCCGCCTCATCGCCTTCGACGGCAATGAGGTCACCTTCCGCTACAAGAACTATCGCTGCTCCGGCGCCAACCGGCAGCAGGTCATGACCCTCTTCGCCGACGAGTTCATTCGCCGCTTCCTGATCCACGTCCTACCGCGCGGCTTCCACCGCATCCGGCACTACGGCCTGCTCGCCGGCTCCGCCCGCAAGGACTGCCTCGCCCAGGCCCGCGACATGCTGGGGGTGGCGCCGGCGACGGACGAACCGCCGGCCCCCGAGACCGCTCCAGATCCGCGCCCGCCTTGTCCCTGCTGCGGCGGCACCATGGTGATCATCGAGGCCTTTGCGCCCTGGTGCCAGCCGCGGGGGCCGCCGACCGCGAGACCACCAACCCGGGAGACCGTTCATGACCCGGCATGATCCGCTCGTTCAAACGGCTGCGCCGCATCGTGGGCCGATGGGATGGTTCGCGCCAGGCGCCACGGCGACCATCATCGCGTACGCCAATCTCGTCGACGCCGTCGTCGTTGATGCCCGGATGCAGTTCGAACGGCATTCAACAGGCAGGCGCGCCACGCCATATGCTGCGGCTCACGGCCGCCGCCCGACCACGCCAAAACAGAAAACCCCATAGCCCGGCGCATGCGGACCGCGGGTTCCTGCATGGGTGGCTTTCGTACGCCAAACAGCGCCCGAAACCCTTCACCGTTTCAGTCATTGGCCAAGCTCGATGGAAGGGCAGGGTAGGGGCCGGGAGCGGTCTGGCGGCTTCTGTCCACTGACAGGCAATGTCGGGCAGTCCGAAATACACCGCGCGGCCGGCAACCGGCCCGATACTTTCGACGAGGGGGCGCGCAAGCGAGTGAGCTTTGCTTAACCGCTACCCGTGAGGCCGGACCGGTAGGCTGTGGGTGTTTTTCCAGTGAAGCTTCGAAAGGCGGCATTAAACGCCGAGAGAGACTGATACCCTACGGCCAACGCGACCTGGGTTATGGGTGCCCTCGTTTCGGCGAGCAACTCGATTGCCCTGATCATGCGCATCTTCTGCAGGACCTGAGCCCAGCTCATGCCGGTTTCTGCGGAGATCTTTCTCGCCAGCGTTCTCGGCGTTTGACCTGTACATCGTGCCAAGTCATCGAACCTGATGTTCTCCGACAGACGCTCGTCAGTTAGCGCCAGTGCCCGCAAAACGCCGGGACTACGACCTATGGGCATCTGCGCTGGGCTGGGGGCCTCTGCGAGTCTCCAGGCGGTCATTTGAAGAGCCCTGAACAGGCTCCGCCGATAGTCTGAAAGGGGTTCCCCTCCTTCGGCCTGGCGGCCGCACTCCAGGATGATTTCTCGCGCCAGAGTCGTCATTTCAAACACGGCTAGCGAGGTTGGCGGCATGGGCGCGAAGCTAGTAGAGAACAGTACCGAACAGACAGACATCTTTTGATTGAGCAGCAGTCGTACCGGCGTGCCGGCGCTAACGAGAGCGGCGCGGGCCGCTGGTAGCGACCATGCAGCGCCTTCGGCTTCCACACGCATGGCTCCGGACGAAGCATAAAGCAGATAGTGGTGCTGGACCTGGAAGAGACGTGGTGGCTGAGGCGTCAGTTCCTGACGGATACAAACCGCCTCAGCGACTGAGATGGAGAGCTGGGTCAGCCGTGGACCTCCTCAATAGTGTCGGTTCGCAGGCGCCGACTGACCGGCGGTGTTGTCATCGCTGGCCGAAGTATCTTGCCGATACGATCAACTAGCTCCGAGGAAGCGTATGCGCGGAAGTGCTCAAGACTATCCCATTCATGCGTGAGGCCAATATGCGCCGCGCTTTCGCTGTCCGTCGACGCCCGGTAGTTAAGGTTGCCGGGGGCGTTGCGGGCCTCCGCTAGCAGTGGCTGCAGGGCCCGGAGCAAGCCAGCCCGGCTTTCAGGCGCCACCTCGAAGTCGATCAATGCCATTATCATGTGTTTCACCTTGTGTACGTGTTGCTGACGCCCTCAAGATCGCCAATTGTGCGCCGACCCGCTCCCGCTGGAAGGTCAAAAACCGGCGTTAAACGGTCAGAGGCGTTGCGACATGGTTTCGGTTGGCTTGCGGGGCCTGTTCGCTTCGGTCTTCAGCCAGGCAGCCAGCCGGTCCGCAAAGGGATCAAGCTTGCTCGGTCGATCGAGAACCTTGAACTGCGGCTCAATCCCGTCAGAGCGCAGATATTTGCGGATAGTGTTCCGGGACAGGCCGGTCACCGGCAATGGCTGGAATGGGGCGCGTTGCAGCCTCGAGGGAATATGCAATGCGCTGTCCTTCACGCCCCCTCAAGGCACGATGATATCAACGCCTTCCAGGCCAGCACGGAAGCCATCGACCCCGCGCAAACTGAACGTTTCTCCAAGCGGCTGCACGGCCTGCAAGCGATCGCAGCGAAACGTGCGGATGGCCTGGCGCCCCGGATCATAGGCCAGCACGTACCAGACCGGATAGTTGAGCAGAAGATATTGGGGCTCGATGAATCGTTTGGTCCGTCTTCCCTCTCCATCATTGTAGGTGATTTTGGTGACCTGCATGGTCAGAAATCCTTCATGCAGCGCCTCGACAACGCGCGCCTTAGGCGCGACGTAGGTCGATATGACTGGTGCCGACGCGGGGCCGCCGATGAGTAGACGCGCCTTGAGTTGGTTTATCCGGTTACGACTGTTTGCCGAGAACGAGGCCATAAGCTTTCGACGGATCGGGGCGAGGTTTGCCATGAGTATGGGCGAGCGGGTCTGCTCGGCGACGGCGAGGCTGACGAGCAAGTCCACAGCCTCGCGATAGTCGAGATTGAGCCGCCCCACGCCCCAGGTCGAAGCCACGCGAACACCGCCGCCGCGCCCCCTGTCGGCGTCAACCGGCAGCCCCCGATCCCGCAGAAGAGCGATGTCACGCGTCAGGGTGCGACGGCTAACGCCAAACTCGTCTGCTAGCGCGCCGATGGCCATGGGCTCTTCCGCCTTTAGTCGGCTGGCCAGCAGATCCAGTCTGCGCAAACGGGATGCATCTGAGGTGCGGGTCATGATTGTTCAAACAAATGCGCCGCAAAATGGCTCATATTCTCTTAAACCGACAGCATCAACAACACAATGGAGTAGACGATGACTACGATGGTGGAAATGGCCCCGATCAAGCTGGCAGCGGGAAGGTCCGAACAGGATCTGTTGAATGCATCGAACGCCTTCCAGCAGGACTTTCTGGCTGCGCAGCCTGGCTTCCTGCGACGGGAGCTGGTCAAGGCGCCTGACGGCAACTACCTCGATATCGTGCATTGGCGCAGCGAGGCAGATGCCCAAGCGATCATGGCCAAGATTGCAGACTCGCCAGCCTGTGCGCTGTTCTTCTCTGTAATGGATATGGGCGACGGCGATGGCACCAGCGGCGTCGAGCATTTCTCTTCCTTGGCCGTCTACCAGTAACTCAAGAGCGGGCGTCCAAAGTGGCGCCCCAACAACGCAATCGCCAACTGGCTCACCTGCCAATGGCAGATAATGGCCTTCGCCAGGATCGCATGGGCCTGCCTATTAGCCGGCGCAGACAGTCAGCTTTCAAGGAACGACGAGAACGTATTGAACGTCTGAAAAAGGGGCGCGTTGCGGAGTGGCAGTTTTCGCCCCCGAAAGGCGACTTCGCCCCCGCCCACATTGCAGCGCGCCGGCCGGAGTTGGGGAAGCAAGCAGGACGGCGTGCAAGATTACTTTCTTGCGGGAGTTCCTATCTTACGGCTGCTGTGCGCTGGTTACCGAGTGGCAGATCAGCTCGCGCACCTTTATGGTGGTGAAATTCTGCACGGCGCCGACCCGAAAGGTGCAGAGAAAGGCGATCTTTGCGGACCCTTCAAAGCGGCCTACCGGGCCTCGATGGCCCACGCGCGCCCACTCTTATCCGCTGCCCTGCAGCGTCCCCCGCGAAGGTTGACCGGCCCCAAGGGCCGGCCGGAGATTCAGGCCTTCGCAAGCGCCTGCTCGATATCGGCAATGATATCATCAATGTGCTCGATGCCGACCGACAGGCGAACGAGGTCATCGGAGACGCCTGCGCGGGCGAGTTCATCAGGGCCTAACTGCCGATGCGTCGTCGATGCCGGGTGACAGGCGAGCGACTTCGCGTCCCCAATATTGACCAGGCGCAAGATCATGTTCAGCGCGTCAATGAACTTGCCGCCGGCTTCCTGGCCACCCTTGATGCCGAAGCTGACAATGCCGGAAGCCTGCCCCTTGGTGATACGCCTGGCGACTTCATGGTACTTACTGGTGGGCAAGGCCGCATAGTTGACCCAGCCTACCTTGGGGTGGCTTTCGAGAAATTGCGCCACTTTCAGGGCGTTTTCGCAATGGCGTTCCATGCGCAGGCCAAGGGTCTCCAGTCCCATGAGGAAGAGGAAGGCGCTATGCGGCGACAGCGCGGCGCCGGTATTGCGAAGCGGCACTACCCGGCAGCGACCGATATAGGCGGCAGCGCCCAGCGCCTCGGTGTAGACCACGCCATGATAGGAGGGGTCCGGTTCGTTCAACACCGGGAAGCGTGCCTTATTGGCTACCCAGTCGAACTTGCCGCTGTCCACGATGATGCCACCGATCGAATTGCCGTGGCCGCCGATATACTTGGTCAGGGCATGCACGACGATATCGGCACCGAATTCGATAGGCTTGCACAGGAAGGGCGTGGCCACCGTATTGTCAACAATGAGCGGCACGCCGTGGGCGTGAGCCACCTGAGCCAGTCGCTCTATGTCGACCACATTGCCGGCAGGGTTGCCGATAGACTCACAGAACACCGCCTTAGTCTTGTCGTCGATCAGCGCGGCGATGGCGTCGAAATCCCCGGCCGCCGCCATGCGCACCTCGATGCCTTGCCTCGGAAAGCTGTGCATGAACAGGTTATAGGTGCCACCATAGAGCTGGCTGATCGACACGATATTGTCGCCGACGCCCGCAATGGCCTGGATCGAATAGGTGATGGCGGCCATTCCAGAGGCGACGACGAGACCCGCGATCCCGCCCTCCATCTCGGCAACACGCTGCTCGAGCACCGCCGTCGTCGGGTTCATGATGCGGGTGTAGATGTTGCCTGGCACCGCGAGATTGAACAGGTCAGCGCCATGTTTGGTATCATCGAACGTATATGACGTCGTTTGGTAGATGGGTACCGCTGCCGCCTTGGTGGTGGCCTCCGATGTGTAGCCATGGTGCAGTGCTAGCGTTTCGAGCTTCATTGGGCTTCCTCATTCTTGAATCGTACTCGCTGGCCCAGTATCCGCATTTCGTCATTGCACGATAGCCGTAAGGTGCAGCCCGCCATTCCTCAGAGCCGAGGCGTGGGTCCGAACTCCAGCAGGCACGTCGCCCTCGGGGTGTCGCGGTGGCTGCCATAGCTACCGTGCTGGGACTATGGGGACGCGGCTAACGCGCCCCCATAGCTTGTCACCGGGTCGGTGCCGTCTTCCAAAGCGAATAGACGACACCGCTGGCCAAGATCGCCGCTGTGACACCCAGCGACCACTCGGCCGGGAATTTCTCCCAACCCAGCAGGTCCGCCACGAAAATCTTCGATCCGATGAAGACCAGCAGGATCGCCAACGCCTGCTTGAGATAGGCGAAGCGGTGAATGATGGCGGCCAGTGCGAAATAGAGAGCGCGCAGGCCCAGGATGGCGAAGATATTGGACGTGTAGACGATGTACGGATCGGTGGTGATGGCGAAGATGGCCGGCACTGAATCAACGGCAAAGATCACGTCTGCGATCTCGATCATGACCAGCGCCAGAAAGAGTGGCGTCATGTATCGCGCCATCCGGCCGGTCTTGGGGTCGATCTGGTGAACAAAGAAGCGGTCACCTTGCAGGGTCTCGGTGACCCGGAATCGCGTCTTCATGAACAGCAGCACCGGATTTTGGCTCAGGTCCGTCTCTTCGTGTCCAAGCATCAGCATCCGGATACCGGTGAAGATCAGGAAGGCGGCGAAGATGTAGAGAATCCAGCCATATTCGGACACCAAAGTGGCACCCAAACCGATCATGATCGCTCGCAGCACGATGACGCCCAATATGCCCCAGAACAGCACGCGATGCTGCAAATGGCGGGGAATGGCGAGATAGCCGAAGATCATCGCAATGACGAAGACATTGTCCATGGCCAGGCTTTTCTCGACCACGAAACCGGTGAGGTATTCGACACCTGACTGGGCGCCCAGTTGCCACCAGACCAAGCCGCCAAAGGCAAGGCCGAGCGCTATATAGAAGCCCGAGAGCAACAGGCTCTCGCGCACCTCGATCTCGTGCCCATCCCGATGCAATACGCCAAGGTCAAAGGCCAGAAGGGCAATCACAAGCCCAAGGAAGCCCAGCCACATCCAAAGCGGCTGGCCCAGGAAAAGTCCGGTCAGAAGGTCCATCAGCGCGCCTCCCAGACGAGAGGGCCAAGCTTGCAGCGGCTCATAGTGAGCCTCCCGCGAGGCCTAGGGCCCGCTCGACACGGTGCAGCGCGCCCAGTTCGACGGGATGTACCATGCCATCTGCTGTGATCACCTGGTGGCAGATCCGCAGGAGAGACTGGCGCTCTTCGCCACTGAGTTTACTTGCCGACAGGCTGGCCAGAGCTCGCTGGTCCGCGGATTGGGGATCGTAACCATACGCGCGGCTATGCTCGGCCAGTTCCTGTGCGAGTTCGGCGACGGAGAAACCCGCCATGGCCGGGCTGGTGGTAAAAGCTTCCACCAGCGTGCGCCGCTCTGCCAGTTCGAGCCGGCCATCGGCGTGGGCGATTACGGCGACAGCGGCGACGAGAGCCTGAAAGAACTCCTCAGTCGTCGCCCGGCCCGCATCATGATGCATCTCCCGTGCATTTGCATCCTGACGCGCCCGGAGCCGGGCGCCGCGCAGGAAAGGATCCTTGTCGGTATTTTTGTCTTTGCTCATGCAAAACTCCTCTCAAAGTGCCGCTCGGCGGAGCTGAGGGAGTGCGCATGGAGACCTTGGACGACGATCGGGCACCACACGCAGGTGCCCGCGGGCCCTGCCGAGGTGATCCGACATCGCGGGGCGGTCGATGCCGCCGACGCCAGAGGGGCCCGGTCACGACAATTGAGATTGGTGCGGCCCGCTGAAGTAGCAAGAGGGCGACACAGATTTTTTGTCAGGCAGCCAGTGCGACGCGGCAGCGATCAGTTCCTCGGCCACCGGGCTCTGGAACTGCCGCTGGAACGTAAGGGCATAGAAGGTCTCTTCGATACCGGGCAGACGGACCACTTCGTGCAGGCTGCCCGCATCGAGTTCGTCGCGCACGACAATTGCGGGCAGTGGAGCAAGGCCGATGGCCTCCCGAGCCATCAGTCGCAACATGGCCATGTCGTCCACTTCGGCCACCACTGAGGGTACGATATCGAGGCGGGCACAAAGCGCATCGAACTCGGTCCGGATGACGCTGGCGCCGGTCGGCAGGATTACCCCGTGGGTCCTGAGCGCCTCGGCAGGGGTTGTCGCTGCGCAGGCAAGCGCGGGGGAACCGAAGAGACTGATCGGCTGGCGCGCAAGGCGATGGGCCACCAGGCCATCCGCACAGCCCGTACCGGGCGCAGCATTACAGAGGACAACGTCGAGGTCGAGCCGGCGCAGCATACCTGTCAATTCCACCACACTGCCTGATGTCAGCACGACCTCGAGGTCAGGACGACCGAGACAGGGTCGCAGGAAATCGATCTGGAAATTGCGCGACAATGTCGCAAGGGCACCCACCCTTAGCACCTGACGCCGCCCGGACCCGACCCGGAGCGTCGTAAGCAGGTCCTCGCCCATGTCGAATATCGCCTGGGCATGGCCGCGTGCGATCTGCCCCGCTTCGGTCAGCACCAGGCGCCGCCCCACCCGCTCGAACAGCGGATGACCCAGCCGTGCCTCAAGCGCCTGAATTTGCGTAGACAGCGCGGACTGCGACACGGCCAGGTTGCGCGCTGCCCGAGTCAGGTTGCCTTCGTTGGCCACGGCCAGGAAATAACGCAGATGATGGAAGTTCAGCGAGGACATCATTCGATTTTAGAGAATGCTACCATTCAATCAATGAATTTTATCGAACGAATTCTCTTCGATAGAGCGACTTCAATCGAAATCTCCCGCGAAGTTCCCCCATGCAAAGTTTGTTGTCCCCCGCCATCCTGTTCTTCGCTCTCGGGCTGCTCGCGGCTCTGGCCCGCAGTAATCTGCAAATCCCTGAAGCGATTGGCAAAGCGCTGGCGATATACCTCATGGCCGCCATCGGCCTCAAAGGCGGGGTACAAGTGTCACAGAATGGCCTTACGCCGGAGCTCTTCCTGGCCGGTTTCGCGGGTCTCGCACTGAGCCTCCTGCTTCCCTTTCCGGCATATTGGTCCGTCCGGCGGCTGGGCGGTCTTGACAGGATGAATGCCGGGGCTGTCGCAGCGCATTACGGGTCAGTGTCGGTGGTCACCTTCGTCACCGGCGTTGCGGCGCTGGAGGCGGCAGGAATTGAGGTTGCCGGCTTTATGGTTGCCGTGCTGGCTCTCATGGAGGCGCCGGCAATCCTGGTCGGCCTGTGGCTTGCCCGGCGCGCCTCCAGCACAAAGGCGCATGGACTGGGCCACCATCTCTCCCACACGCTGCGGGATGGTTCGATCCTGCTGCTGGTAGGCGGGTTCATCATTGGCCTCATTGCGGGGCGGACGGGTTTCGAGCCGGTTCGGCCAGTCTTCGAGGGAGCGTTTGGTGGTATTCTCTGCCTGTTCCTGCTCGACATGGGCCTTGTGGCGGGGCGGCATCTGGCCGGCACCGGCAGCGTCTCGCCAAGGCTCGTCGCCCTGGCAATTGCGCTCGCCATCACCAATGGAATGGTCGGCCTTCTGATCGGCATGGGCATCGGGCTCGATACCGGCTCTGCCGCCGCGCTGGCCATCCTTGCGGGCAGCGCGAGTTACATAGCGGCGCCTGCCGCCATCAGGATGGCGCTGCCGGAGGTGGATCCCGGCATGCCGCTCACCTTGTCCCTTGCCGTCACCTTCCCCTTTAATGTCCTCGTCGCCATCCCTGTGATGACCGCGGTCGCAGGACTTCTGTCATAAATGGAGCATCGAACGGATTTCTGAGTGTCCGCTTCAGGGAGCGCTTTTGCGGCTCTGAATGACTGAATTGGGGCGCGTTGAAGATCGGCCGCTCGCGAGCCTAAGTCAGTCATTAGGCTGAGCAAACGATCCGGTAGGCTGACACTTTCGGGAAGGAAGCGAGTGACAATGGGGCTCACCCGTTCGCCCATGATCTTGATAAGATCTTAACAATCGGCCTAAGGGAGTTTGAAGCCTTGAGAGGTAAACGTAAGGTTGAGGCCAGACGACCAGTAGCCGCTTCGGCGGCTGAAAGGCTTCGAGCACCATCTGCTGCGAGCGGAGACGGTACGGTAGCCGCGTTGCGGCTTAGAAGGGTCCGGCGTCGTCACGGGCCCTTCTTCCCAGAAAGGGTCCGCATCGCCGCCTTTGACCAGCTCGGGAAGGTATCTGCGTCTCTTGTGCGGGCAAGGGATATGCGCCTCCAATTGAAGCTTGGAGGCGCAAGCTTCAAATTCCTTGTATCGAGCATGGGGTGCTAAACCTTCACTACGCGATAAGTGAAGGTTATCGCGTGGTGATGTTGCCGCCATCCTTAGAGTTCTGCTGGAATCGCTTGATGTCCTCCCGCGTCACGTAGTGCGCGAAGTCGATGGACAAGTTTGAGCGGTCGATTTTCGTGAACGTGGTCGCCATGGACCAGTTTAGTTGGCTGGTCGTGCGCTTACGTCAACATGAGCGATTGACAAAAAAAAAGGGCCGCTCGGCTTGAGGTCCAAGCGCGAGCGGCTGCGAAGTCAAAATGCATAGTCTACAAGGTTCTATATAACTGTTGCGCCAGCAAACAACAACTGTGACCCGATCACGCTGTGGCCCGTGAACCATTGTGAGGGAGTAACGGGGGCGTATCGACTATTGCGCTATCGAAGCTCGAGCCGCTTGCAGGCTTGGGATGGGGTGCAGCGACGGAGTGAAGCTGGGATCGCGATGCTCGTCTCGAAGGCTCATGCGAGTGGCGATGGCGAGCTTGCTCTGGCGCCGATCATATCCTTGCCTGTCGACGAGGATGACGAGGGCGGTCTCGACCAATTCGCCAACAGATAGATATGCGTCAGTCTGAGCGCCTGACAGGACGGCATCGGCCAGATTGAATGCGAGAGCCTCGACAATAGCGCCGTCGACCTTGGCAGTCAGCGGCTTCCCTGCGGCGGCCATCTTTGCACGACGGCGGTCCTGCCGTGCCCTCCCAGCCGCCAGTGCCTGCGCTCGCTTCTGTTTGTTCGTCCTAGCCATGGGAGGGAGCATTCCGGGGATCGTAGCAATGCACAAGCGTGATTTTTCACGTCGGCGGCCGGTGAAACGGTCATGCCAAAGAACCCAAAATCGGCGGGGGTGGCCTGCTGTCAGACTTCGTCGCTGGCGGCGAAAGTGAATCCCTTGATAGCGCCGGACGGTGTAGGCGCCTCGCGCCGTAAAGCACCGTCCAATCTCCTACAATCGCCTGACAGCACCATGCGTAATCACCGGCAACGCACACTCCCATGCCAATGCCAGGCTATCATCGCCTATGCTAGGCAATCTTCGACAGTGAACATCGCTTCGCTCCTCGCGCGCGCGTCGATAGCAAATACCTTTATTGATAGCATATAATATATAGGACCGTACAATAAACCCGCTAATTAGCCTTGAACCCTTCTCCCGTCTAGCCTATCGTCATTCCGAGTTAGGCTTTTTGTACACCATCGATGGAGGGGCCGAAAATGAGCTCAAAAACGGCGATTTCGGTGCCTGCTCCCATCCTCAGTTCGGCGGTCTTTTCTGCCGCCCCTCCCGTCGAAGGTAGTGACCGCCCATCCGGCTCCGGCCTGACCGGCAATGACATCATGTTGCTCTGGTTGATCCTGAGCCATGCCAGCGACCTCGAGAGAGGCACGACGACCATCCCCATTCTGCAGCGCGACATCGGGCGGCTCGTCGGTCGCATCCATGCTGACCGGTTGACTGCGTCTCTGAAGCGGTTGCGCGGGACGGACATCATGATCCGAAATGGCGTGATGCCGGCCATTGTCGGGTTCGATTCCCCGGGGGGCGATCCGAAAGCGTGGACTGTCAGGATCGACACACGTCTTCGCTCTATCGTCGATGAAGGGAAAGGGCTTTCGATCCCGTTGGCTGCCATGCAACGCCTCAGCAGCCGCTACAGCGTCGTATTGCTCGGCCGCTTCGTGGCATGGAAGGCCAAGCAGTATCCTCAGGACCGCGACATCACTTTCGGCGCGCATCCCCGGGGGCGGGCGTTCGAGATGGGCATTCCGCTTGATCTGCTCCCCGGGATATTCGGCTATCACGACGACATGTTGCCTTCCGAAATCAAGAAGATCCTCGTCACCGCATCGCCGCGCTGTCCGCTCAAGCGAGAGCTGCTCGACGCGAGCGTCCTTGTCGACACGATACCGCTCGTCTCGGAGTTGTCTCAGAGCCGGCTCTTCGGCCTGAAGATCCGCATCAGCGACATCGTCACGGAAGGGCTCGCCGACATCAATCAGTCGATCGAACACGGCCGTGCACAGCGCAAGCACGGTCGACGCCGCGCATTAGCGTAAAATTGGAGCAATCGGATCCGTGAAATGTCCGGGGGTCCGGGGTATCGTGCCTTCCAACCAAGGAGATCGACATGAACATTTCGTGGGAGA
>Ga0066837_10000919_pt1 | contig 13634 bp, 14 predicted proteins | sample ETNtaG_25_FD_66730 | JGI IMG/M metagenome (GOLD analysis project Ga0066837, IMG submission 66730) | Marine microbial and viral communities from oxygen minimum zone, Eastern Pacific Ocean - ETNP201302SV86 | ecosystem: Environmental > Aquatic > Marine > Oceanic | place: Pacific Ocean: Eastern... | reverse complement strand
ACAACAACTATATCGGCACTTGCAAAAAAAGTCAAATTAGCAGAAGATTTGTTTAACATGCCACCAAGTTCAAAATTATTATTAAAAATTTTAGAGTATGAAGGCTCAATGACACACAAAGAGCTAATATCTAAGACACTTTTACCAGATAGAACTATACGTTTAGCAATGAGCCATTTGTTAGAAAAAGGATACGTCAAACGAAAAATATCAATTAGAGATTCAAGACAAAAAATTTATGAGATTTCAAAATTAGATTAGTTTTGACCAGATGCAGTTGTAAACGCCTTAAAAATTTGTTCTGGAAATCCAGGCCTACTATCAAATTCTGGATGATATTGTACACCTATGAAGAATTTATGTGATGGAATTTCTAAAACCTCCATTCTTCTACCATTGTCACTTTCACCAGAAAAAATCATACCGTTTTCATTAAACTGTTCTAGGTATTTTTTATTAAATTCGTATCTATGACGATGTCTTTTAGAAATTAAGTTAGATTGGTAGATTTTATGTGCGTTGGTATTTTCACTAATGTTTATTTTATTTGCTCCTAGTCTGAGTGAACCTCCCATATCAGTCACTTCATTCTGTTCTGGCAATAAATCAATTATGCGATGTTCTACATTATCATCAATTTCTGTAGAATTGGCATTTGATAAATTACAAACATTTCTTGCAAACGATACTGCTGCAAGTTGAAATCCAAAACATATGCCTAAATACGGTATATTTTTTTCACGTGCAAGATTTGCAGTTTTTATAATTCCTTCAGAACCTCTAGTTCCAAATCCACCTGGAACTAAAATTCCATTATATTTCTCAAGATTTTTTATGTTATCATTTAATGTTTCTGAGTCAATCCAATCAATTTCTATAGGTCTTCCTATTGATGCACCTGCATGCTTTAGTGCATGATTTACACTGACATAGCTATCAGCTAGTGTCACATACTTACCCACCATTGCAATTTTGATAGGAGTGCCTTCTGTACTCATTGAATTTACAATATCATTCCATCTATCCCAGTTCTTTGATGCATTTACATATCCAACCTGTTCAAACTTCTTAAAAATCACATCAACAAGTCCTTGTTCAAAGAGTGTTTGTGGAACCATAAAAATTGATTTTACATCGTGACACGAAAATACATCTTTTACTGTAACATTTGTAAACATTGAAATTTTTTCTTTTGTTTTTTCTTGTAATGGTGATGTACATCTTACACAAAGAAGATCAGGTTGTATACCAATTCTTCTTAATTCTTGAACACTATGTTGTGTCGGTTTTGTTTTTTGTTCACCAACAACATCAAGTGATGGCGCGAGTGTGACATGTACAAAAATAACACTTTCATGACCTTCTTCAACCTTAATCTGTCTTAATGCTTCTAAAAATGGTAAACTTTCAATGTCACCCACTGTACCACCACACTCCACCACCAAAATATCTAATTGTTCTTCATTTGCTATATTTTTAATTCTATTTTTTATTTCATTTGTAATATGTGGAATTATTTGAACACATGCCCCAAGATACTCTCCTCGTCTTTCAGCCTCTATAACACTAGAATATATTTGCGCAGTTGTAATATTATGAGATTTTGGTATGTTTTGATTTAGATATCGTTCATAGTTTCCTATATCCATATCACACTCTCCACCATCCTCCGTCACAAAGACTTCTCCATGAGCTATAGGATTCATTGTACCTGCATCAAAGTTTAGGTATGGATCAATTTTCACACATGAAACTTTCTGATTTGATAGTTGTAATAATTTTGAGATTGATGATGAGACTACTCCCTTTCCAAGACCGGACATAACTCCCCCTGTAACAAAAATAAACTTCGTCTGCACATAATTGAAAGAATTATCCTATTTTTATTCTATTCGCTTTATCTAGTCTTACTTTTCAATTTTTTTGTGAATGAGAAAATCTCCTTTTCTAGTTTTGAGATAGGTGTATTTTCCATAATTTTGATATTAGCACTACCAACAATTACTGCGTCAGCACCTACGGAGACATATTTTTTCACATCATTCTCACTAGATATCCCAAAACCTACCCCGACAGGGATTGATTTCACAGAACGCTTTGTAGATTTTAAAGCATCAATCGTGTATTGATGGATTTTAGTTTGAACTCCGGTGGTTCCAAAAACTGCAACCATGTAGAGAAATCCAGAAGTGGCTTTAGCAATTTTTAACAACCTATCTTTTTGTGTGTTAGGCGAAACAAGAAATACTGTGTCCATTTTTTGTGATTTTGCTGCAGACAGATAGTTTTTTGCTTCTTCAATTGCCATATCTGGCAAAATTAATCCATCTATACCAGCATTTTTTGCATTTTTAATGAACTTCTGATATCCTTGTTTATACAAAATGTTGGTGTATGTCATCAATATGAGAGGAATATTGGTTTCATTTCGAATTTTTTTTACAAGTTTGAAAAACTTTGCAATTTTAATTCCATTATTTAATGAACCAGTACTCGCTTTTTGTATTGTTGGACCATCAGCTATAGGATCAGAAAATGGGAATCCAAGTTCAATAATATCAGCTCCTCCTCTCACCAATCCTCTTACAGCCGATAATGTTGCATTTTCAGATGGATACCCTGCCATGATGTAAGACACAAGTGCCTTTTCCTTTTTCGTCTTTAACTCATTAAATTTTTCTTTTATTCTTGACATTTTTTTTCATGTATTCCTGTACAATTCCAATATCTTTATCACCACGACCTGATAGTGTGACCACGATTGATTCTGATTTTTTCATTTTTTTTGCAACTTTCATTGCATATGCAATTGCGTGAGCTGATTCTAATGCTGGTATAATCCCTTCCGTTTTTGTTAGTGTTAAGAATGCATTAATTACCTCATCGTCAGTAATCGCTTTGTATTTTACGCGTTTTTCATCTTTAAGAAATGAATGTTCTGGACCAACACCTGGGTAATCTAATCCAGCTGAGATACTATGCGTTTCTTGAATTTGGCCCTGCGCATCTTGCATCAAATAAGTCATCATTCCATGTAAAACACCTTTGGTTCCTGCTGAAAGTGGTGCTGAATGATGAAGTGTGTTTAATCCTTTACCACCAGCCTCAACTCCTATTATTTCAGCCTTGGAATCAATTAACGGATAAAATGTTCCAATTGCATTAGAACCACCTCCAACACATGCAATTACAGTATCAGGGATTTTCTTCATTTGCTTTTTAATTTCTTTTCCAATGACTGATTGAAAGTCTCTAACCATTAATGGATAGGGATGTGGACCAACTGCAGAGCCTAACAAATAGTATGTTGATTCTACATTTGTAATCCAATCTCTCATTGCTTCATTAATTGCATCTTTTAGAGTTTGTGAGCCAGATTTAACAGAATGAACTTTTGCACCAAGTAATTCCATACGAAAAACATTTTGTTTCTGTCTTTCTGTATCAATATATCCCATGTAAATTTCGGCTTTTAAACCAAGACATGCACAAGCCATTGCTGTAGCTACTCCATGTTGCCCAGCACCAGTTTCCGCAATAATTCTTTTTTTACCCATTTTTTTTGCAAGTAGTGCTTGTCCAAGAGTATTGTTTATTTTGTGTGCACCACCATGTAGAAGATCTTCTCTTTTTAGATAGATCTTTGCACCACCGATTTTTTTAGTCAGGTTTTTAGCTAAATATAATGGCGTTGGTCGTCCTGCATATTCTACAAGAAATTTGCTAAGCTCTTTTTTGAATACAGGATCATTTCGAATTTTTAAGTAAGTCTTTTCAAGTTCTTCAATTGCAGGAACTAAGGTTTCTGGTATATATTTACCACCAAAGTCACCAAACTTACCATCTTTTGGAATTCCTATTTTCATATCGCATTCACCAAATTTTGCACCGTTTGCTGTATATCATCTGTTTTCATAATACTACTACCTACTAAATATCCGTCAGCACCACATTTATGAAGAAATCGAATATCCTCCTGTGACTTTATCCCACTTTCAGATATGACGATTTTTGAATAATTGGATTTATCTAGAATGTCTTTAGTTGTATTTAGATCTATTTTCAACGTCTCTAAATTCCTATTATTAATTCCAATAATATCCGCATTAGTATTACACGCGTTCTCAAATTCTCTCATCGTATGCGCCTCTACAAGCACTTTTACGCCATTTTTATGCCCATAATCAATCAACTCTTCCATATTTGGAACCATTTTTTTGTCAAAAAGAGATTGGATTAGTAAAAAATAATCAGCCCCAATTTTTTTTGCTGCATCGATTTGTATTTTGTCAATTGTTATGTCTTTCATTAACATTGGAATTTTTACAGCATTTCTGACTTTCATAAAAAATTCTGGTGAACCATCAAACAAAAATGGTTGAGTCAATACGGATAAGGCTGATGCCCCACCATTAACCATCTTTAAGGCAATGTCTACAGGATCAGAAATTTTTCTAATATTACCTAGCGCAGGAGATGAGAATTTTACTTCAGTAATTAGTGGAGCGTGCTGTGATTTTGTTATAATTTCTTCCAAATTTATTTTTGACTTGGAAAGAGTTTCATTAATATCATATACTCCACTGTCAATTGCTTTTTTCGAGTTACTAACAAGTTTTTCTAGAATATGTTCCAATTTAATCACAATCCTTTATTTTTTCTAATGCATCATTTGCTTTTGCAAATTGCTTTAATTTTTCAAATGTTTTTCCATTGTTTATTGTCTCACGTGCTAGTTCAACACCATCATCAAATTTGTCACATATACCTCCTACCAACATACCACCTGCTGCGTTTAACACTGTAATATTCTTCATTGTTTTATTTGATGTGTTATTCAACACACTAAGAAATGCATCTATAGCTTCTTGCTTTGTTGAAACTTGTATATCAGATAAATTACCTTTCTCTATGTTATAATCTTCTGGATTAATTATGAATTCTGTAACCTTATCATTTTTTAACATGCATACTTTATTCTTTGATGTCACTGACAGCTCATCCATACCATCTTCAGATCTTACAGCAAGAATTGTTTCAGAATCATTCTTCTGCATAATTTTTACAATTCTTTTAATGTAATCATTGGCAAATACACCTACTAACTGATGTTTCACATTTGCTGGATTACTTAATGGACCTAAAAGATTGAAAGCAGTTCGTTTACCTAGAATTTTTCTAGCGTTTGCAACATTTTTCATTGCAGGATGGAATGTTGGGGCAAACATGAATCCAATACCAATTTTTTCAATCATATTTGAAACTTTTACAGGATCTGAGCCTAAATCAAAGCCAAAATACTCGAAAATATCAGCACTTCCAGACACGCCTGAAACTGAGCGGTTTCCATGTTTTGCAACATAACCACCTGCCGCGGCTACAACAAATGATGCAGTAGTTGAAATATTGAATGTTTTTAGATTGTCTCCTCCTGTACCACACATGTCAATAATCCTACTTTTACAATTTGGTGATATACTGATTGAGAACTGATTCATTTTGTTAAGCATTGCCAAAAGCTCATCATCTGTTTCACCTTTTGAAGTCAAGTTTTGCAAAAAGTTTGCAATAGTTTCATCCTTGTGTTCACCTTGAAGAATTTCATTCATTCCGGTTGTCATTTCTTCAAAAGATAGATTCTGGTTATTTTTTAATGTGGCTGTTAACTCATCAAGCATTTTTTACCCTCTTTATGAAATTTCCCAGAATTTTTGTACCTTCATCGGTCAATATTGATTCAGGATGAAATTGTACACCCTCAATCAAGTATTCTTTATGACTAACTCCCATAACCTCACCGTCATCCTCTGCTATAGCAGTGACTTTTAGTGAATTAGGAATTATTGTTTTGTCACCAACTAATGAATGATACCTAGTTGCTCTAAATGGGTTTTTTATTCCATTAAACATTGAGTCATCATAGTGTTTAACTTGACTTGTTTTTCCATGTCGAACATTTCCCGCATTGACAACTTTTCCACCAAAACATGATATTATTCCTTGATGACCAAGACACACACCTAAGATTGGCGTGGTAGGACCAAGTTCCTGTATTACTTCTTTACATATACCAAAGTATCTTTCATCATCAGGTGTTCCAGGACCAGGAGAGATTACTATTGCATCATAATTTCCATTTTTTATCTGGTTTATAGTGAGTTCATCATTTCTGATCACATCTGATGTGACACCTAGTTCACCAAGTCTCTGTGCTAAATTGTATACAAATGAATCATAGTTATCTATAATCAGAAATTTCATTTTGATGCCTCCTTAAGTGCAGTTATCATTGCATTTGCTTTATGCTCTGTTTCATCAAGCTCATTTTTTGCAATAGAATCAAAAACTATGCCAGCTCCAGCCTGTACAAATCCTGATTTGCCGTTTGCAAAAATACTTCGAATTGCTATCGCAAAATCACAGCATCCATTAAATGAAAAATAACCTACAGCACCTGCATATGCACCTCTAGACTCAGGTTCTAACTCATCGATTATTTCCATAGCCCTAACTTTTGGTGCACCGGATACAGTTCCAGCAGGAAACACAGCCTTGAATGCATCATACATGTCAAATTTTGCACTTAATTTACCAATTACATGTGTGACCATATGTTGTACATGACTGAATTTTTTTACCTCCATTAGATCTTTGACGTGTACAGTACCATAATCACAAACTCGACCAATATCATTTCGACCTAAATCTACAAGCATTGTATGCTCTGCCAATTCTTTTTCATCATTAATTAATTCCTGTTTCATCTCCTCGTTTTTTTCTTCATTTTCAGTAATTTTTCGTGTTCCCGCAATTGGAAATGTCTCAATTTGATCATTTGTGACACGAATTAACATTTCTGGACTGGAACCAATTATTGTTTTTTGATCCATTTTTATATGATACAAGTATGGTGATGGGTTTAGCGACCGTAGTTTTTGATAAACTTTCAAATAGTCACCATCTGCTTCAAAAGAAAACTTTCTAGATAACACAACTTGGAAAATATCTCCATCATAGATGTATTTTTTTGCCTTATCTACAATATCGGCAAACTTATTTTCATCAATATTACTGGTGATTTCAGAAATTGTAAATTCGCCAAAGTTTGCCTCTGAACTTTTAATTTCATCAATTCTATTATCTTCATAATAAAAATATAGAGACTTCTTCTGTTTATTGTCAAACAGTATGCCGTCGGTATAAATTCCAAATTCCATTATTGGCTCTTCAGTTAAATGATTTTTTGGAATTTTTTCCCATAATCTGATTGCATCATAATTTATGTTGCCAACAGCACCGCCAAGATATCTATATGTTTGATCAGGTGTTTTTAGAACCATTTCTTTAATCGTGTTTAGTGGGTCTGAAGTCGCAATTGTCTCAATGGAACCATCCCTCTTTTGAATTGTGACTTTGTCATAATACCCTTTGACAATAAATTCAGGATCAAATCCCATGATTGACGTTTCAGATAATTCTTCAGGTCCAGTTAATGACTCGAAAAGGAATGAATGTGTATAATTTCTAGAAATTTTATTGTATATTTCAAATTGGTTTCCATCTAACGATAGAGAAATTATCTTAGGAGTGCTTGGCTGTCCAAAGACGGTCACCATTCATACCACATCTGAAAATGGTCATTATTTAAAGCTGATTAAGTCGTTAATCAAACAAAGTTGAGCGATCACCAATTAGATCTATGTTTTGATATATAATCATGAATTCATTCAGCAACGGAATACAGCGATTTGCTATTCATTCGCAACTGATTGGCCTCAAGACTATCCTAAAAATATCAAATACGTTTGGAAAATAGTCATAGGTCAAACACTCATTTTTATATAAAATCTATACCGTATGGTACCGTACTTTTAAATAGGCGATCAATATGTTGGTGGTATGGGAAGAAACACATGTGATAGATGTGGAACTGATGGATTAGGATGGAGTCAGGAGCATCATCGTTTAACTGGCAGATGGAAACTTGAAAATCATCAGGGCTGTACTTTATCCTAAAATTTTTGAAAAAGATATTAAAAGTCAGCAGGTTTTGTTATTGCACCTTGTGCTGCAGAACCTACTAATGAAGCATATTTAGCTAATGCACCAGATGTATAATTTGGATTAGGTCTCTTCCAATGCTCTTTTCTCTCTTTTAGATCATCTTCGGATACATGAAGATTAATAGAATTATCATTAGTGCTTATGCTTATTTTGTCACCATCTTTTACTAGTGCAATTGGACCTCCAACAAATGCTTCAGGTGCAACATGTCCAACCATAAATCCACGTGTTCCACCTGAGAATCTACCATCTGTGACCATTGCTACTTTCTTTCCAAGACCTTGTCCAACTAACGCAGCAGTAGTTGCAAGCATTTCTCTCATTCCAGGACCGCCTTTTGGTCCTTCATATCTAATAACTACAACACTACCTTCATCAATCTCACCTTTTGAAACAGCATCAAATGCAAATTCTTCCCGATCAAACACTTTGGCAATACCAGTAAATTCTGTCATCTCAACACCAGCAGTTTTTATGACAGCGCCATCAGGTGCTAAAGTACCATTTAGAATTACTGCTGTACCAACATCATGAAGTGGTGATTCTGTTGATTTTACAATTTGTTGTTCAGGCGAATCAGGGATTAAAAATTGTTCTATATTTTCTTTTATTGTTTTCCCAGTAACCGTAATAACATTTGGATTAATTAAATTTCTTTCCAATAATTTTTTTAGCACAAATGGTATACCACCAATTTTATCTAAACTATTCATGACGTAACTACCACCAGGTTTCATGTCAGCAATATGTGGTGTTTTTTTCCTAATCCTTTCAAAATCATCATATGTCAATTTAATTTTTGCTTCACTTGATAATGCTAACAAGTGTAGTATTCCATTAGTTGAGCCACCTACTGCATTTAACATTGTTATTGCATTTTCAAATGCTTCAAATGTTAAAATCTCACGCGGTGTTATGTTTAACTCAAGTAATTTTGCACATGCTAATCCAGTATCATAAACAATTTTTTCACGCCTGTCATCTTCTGCAGGTGGACTTGCACTACCTGGTAAAGCAAGACCTATTGCCTCAGAGATAGATGCCATAGTATTTGCAGTAAACATACCACCACACGAACCAGCATTTGGACATGCAACATTCTCTATATTCTTTAATTCTTCAAGTGAGATTTTTCCAGCATCATATGATCCTACAGCCTCGTAAACATCAACCACTGTCAACTCTTTATCATCAAGTATTCCTGGCATTATTGTTCCCCCGTAAACAAAAACTGAAGGAATGTTAAGTCTAGCCATTGCCATCATTGTTCCTGGCAAACTTTTGTCACACCCTGCTATTCCTACTAATGCATCATACTGATGTGCTCTTACCATCAATTCAATTGAATCCGCAATCACCTCTCTACTAATTAATGACGATTTCATTCCTTCATGCCCCATTGCAATGCCATCACTTACGGCAATTGTACTAAACTCTCTTGGCGTTGCATTACCATTACGGACACCTTCTTTTGCATTTTGTGCAAGTGTTGGAAGATGTATGTTACAAGGAGTGGCCTCATTTCCTGTGTGGCAAACTCCAATGAATGGTTTACTTAAATCATCATCGGTTAAACCCATAGCTTTGTACATTGCACGATGTGGTGCACGTGCAGTTCCTTCAACAACATTTCTACTTGAAATTGTCATTAGATCACCTGTTAATCATTTGTGAGTCTAATTCAGATAGTTGTTTTTCAATTGCACTTTCATTATCAGGTCCATATGATATGAGAACTCTATCTTCTTCCATTACTACATACTCCCTAATGTCATTAACTTGTTTATGGTTGATGAAGTACTTTAATGAATAATCTTCATTTGTACAAAACGCTCTTCCATCAGGAAATGTATAACATTTATCATCAATAGCTATACCGAGTGAATTAAACAAGAATTCTAATTCAACACCTGATGCATGTCTATGAACCGTGTCGCCATCCTGATTTTCAAAATGAATCCAACTTGACTTTATCTGATAATTTGGAAGTGAAAAATCATATTTATCTCCAAAAATTCTTACCAACATAGATGCGTGAATGTGTTCGCCGCCTAGTTTTCCAGCATTCTCTGGTGCGCCTGGAACATCTCCAGTCATAGTTATGAATTCATAACTTGCATATGCTGAGATTACAGCAATCACTGCTAGTATCCCAGCCGCTTTGAGTGTAACAGTACGTTTCTGTGCTGTACGTTTAGCAGAAAAACTTTCTCGCTTAATCTCGCGCTCTTTTCTGGATTTCTTACCCATATCTCTGGGTTCAAAAATAACCCTATAAATGCTAGCCTTTTTGATTTATTGGGGTAGTTAAAATGACAACGATCTTTACTGATATTATTGAAGGAAGGAAATCTGGTCATATAATTTACGAGGATGAAAAACATATTGCAATATTAGATAAATACCCAATTGATATTGGCCACTCATTATTAATCACAAAGCAGCCATATGAAAAAATCACTGATATGAAAAAAAATGACGTATCTGAATTATTTTCACTAGTTCCTGAAATTGCATCTTCAATTATGAAGGCTACAGGAGCAGTTGCATTTAGTATTGCTCAAAATAATGGTAAAGCAGCAAAACAAATCATTCCACATGTTCATGTTCATATTATACCAAGATATGCCAACAAAGGAACTGTTTGGACAAAGCGAGGAATTCCTAGTGATAACGAACTAAAAGATTTATCAGAAAAAATTAAAACATGTTTTTAAGATTTAGTTATGATGTGGATTATATCGTAGTATAGCACCTATTTTTCCAAGACTAGCAAGCATCATACCATGTTCTGTTTTACCAGATATAACCTCAACATTTGTCCCTGTTTGAGATGCTAGCAACGCAATATAATCAACTAAATCTTGCTGAGATGATTCATTATCTGTACTTTTACAGTTTGTACATGAATTATTCTTAAGTTCAGTTTTTCTTGGAATTAGTTTGACACGTTCAACGATCTCATCGATAGTATTTTGACATCTTTTACATTTAATTTCTAATCTATACAACTCCGTATCATCTGTTATGATTATGGTTTCTGTAATATTATTTTTTAACATTTCTAAAACTTCGTTCATGCCATAACTACCAAGACCCGTATTATTGTTAATATGTTGGAAAAGTTTCTCAATGATTTTTTTTTCTTCAACCATTCTAAAATTTGATAAGATGTCTGATGATTTTGCAAATGCTTCTCTAATACCTTCTGAACCTGAATATGATGCATCTATTGTTGAAATTATCATATTTTGTAGTCTGTATTCCAGATAACTATTGTTGATAAAATCTTCTTTTGTTGGTCCAGGTCCTGAAATGATCAAACCTTTAATTGGATATATGTCAATAAAATACTCTCGGGTTATATGAGCAACACGATTAAAGTAATATTGTAACTCCATTTCACGAAGTTTTTGAAATCTTTTAGCAGATTGTCCACCTTGCCTATGTTTTCCTGCAACGCCAGAACCAGTCTCTTTCAGCACCTCAATTTTATCATTATGTAACAAGCCCCATCCAGCATCTTTTGCATCAATTGCTAGAATTCCAATCATGTTGTCATCTTTTAACATATCTTTGAGAATGTCAACATGAAAATGGTCGTCACAGCGATATAGAAACGTCGTTAGATCTTTTGGAGGATCAATCTCAAATGCTTTAACAACTTCAGAACCAGGTGGACCTCCACCTTCTCTTGGTAATGCACCACAAAAAACTACCAGACCTCTTTCAGGAGTTTTTTTGTACAATTTTAATCGTTGAACAACTTTAGAAAGTGAGTCAACAACATGAGTTCTTGTTAAATCAGATTTAATATTATCAGCAGTACCTTGCTCTTCACGTAATGTAGTGATAACTTCATGGAGTTGCTTATTTTTTGGAATGTATACACTGATTAGTTCTGTACCATGTCCTTCTTGCTGCGTAAGTTCCTCCAAGGTCTTTCTAATTTTATAAATTTTAACTGAATCTTGTTTTTGAGTGTTAATTTTACTCATTTTGAATATTTTTGTTATGTTCGAATATTAATGGTTGTGGTTTATCTTTAAACAATGTTTACATTTTTTAGTAGTTAGGCTTGTATATTATTATGAATAAAATAACATGCCCATACTGTGAATCTGAGTTTGAATCTAAAGAAGATCTTTCAAAATACATTGATAGAATTCATCATGGTTCAGGCTTATTAGAAGGCGATAGTAGAAAATTCTAATGCTGTTCAATTTTTTTTTTCAGATTGCAAACTTAAAAAATACACTACGCACTGGCTGGAAAGTTAAACTCCAAATTCCAAAACCAGAATCAGTTGCAGATCATAGCTATATGATGTCAGTCATGGCTATGGTGTTATCTGATATAAAAAACATGAATACAGAAAAAATAATTAAAATGTCGATATTACATGATTGGGCCGAATCAAAAATTGGAGATTTTATGCCAAATGAAATTAAAATTGAAGAAAAAAATGAATTAGAAGAAAAAGCTATGGCAGAAATTCTTAACGTGTTGCCTAATAATATAAAAGAAAATTATCATGCCATATGGGAAGATTATACTAATAATGTCTCTACTGAATCTCGATTTGTTCATGAGTTAGATAAATTAGAAATGGCTTTACAAGCAAAAATTTACGAAAAAAGTGACGAATCTAAAAATATTAAACCATTCATAACATCGGCGGTAGATAGCATTACAGATAATGATTTAAAAAAAATACTTTCACAAATAATTCAATAGACTTAAGATGTAATAATTTTATATTTTAATTGGTAATTTGGCTGAAGATAAAGATGAACTGATCAAAGCGCAGAATGAAGTTATTGGTATACTATTTGAAGTGATTAAAAAATTACAGGAAAATATTGATCTTCAAGAAGAAGGCGTACATCTCATTATAGAATCAAAAGATGGAAGTTTAGAACATAATAAGAATCGTCTAGATGAAATAACTGAAGAACGAAATAATAACAGTGAGATTATTTCACGGCTTTTAAAAAAATTGGATTCTAATTAATTTCCACAACTGCATGAATCATCATCTGACACTAGGCGAAATTTATTGGTTTGTTCATATTTTGTTTGCATATAGTGTGAAATGTTAGTAATTCTCATTCGTACATCTTTATTTTTCCAACTACCTTCATTTTCAAACCAAGACTCAATTTCACTCACATCATAAAGTTCTCCCTTTTTATTAATTTCATTAAAAATTTGTTTTATTATTATTTCATCGTCACTTGACAGTTTATTTTTGTTTCCTACATTAGTTGTAATTTCATTTAGACGTTGTATTGTATAATTAAGTAATGGCATGTTTATTGTTAATTCGTGCATCTAAATAATTGTGTTATTATTTTTTGTAATCTTTACTAATTTTCTTGATGGTTTTTGAAACAGTCTGAACAATAAACTGGTCTGTTATCTTTTGGTTTGAATGGTATTTCACATTCATTGCCACAATCTCCACAAGTTGCTTTGTGCATTTCCCGTGGTCTGTCGTTTCTACCAAAGCGTGATCCACCTCTGTCGTTTCTACCAAAGCGTGATCCACCTCTGTCGTTTCTACCAAA
>Ga0066837_10000899_pt1 | contig 13849 bp, 11 predicted proteins | sample ETNtaG_25_FD_66730 | JGI IMG/M metagenome (GOLD analysis project Ga0066837, IMG submission 66730) | Marine microbial and viral communities from oxygen minimum zone, Eastern Pacific Ocean - ETNP201302SV86 | ecosystem: Environmental > Aquatic > Marine > Oceanic | place: Pacific Ocean: Eastern... | reverse complement strand
AATCTTAATTCAGTTGAAGGAGTTTCAGTACAAGTAGCAGGTTTGAGTTATGAAAGATATGTATATGTTTTAGAGATAACTGATAGTTTTCAAGAAAGTTTATTGGTAGCAATTGTTCTTGCTTTCTTGATTGTATTATTTGTTCTTCGAGATTTGCGTTTAAGTTTGATAACAATATTGCCAGTTGTTGCAATTACATTATGGCTAAGAGGCGGTATGGTCCTTACGGGAACTTCTATTAATTTGGTAACTGTGCAAATATCTAGTTTAGCTATTGGTTTAGGAGTAGATTATGCAATTCATATGGTTCAGAGAGTAAGAGAAGCTAGGTTTGACAATCCTGAAGGGAATCAAGAAGAGTGGATGTCTGATAGTTTAGATGAAACTGGAAATAACGTTGCTATGTCTGCCTTTACAGATTTTGTAGGATTCATGATTTTAACTTTGTCAATAATGCCTCTTTTTGTAACGTTTGGAATGATAATGGCAATTATGATATTCCTTTCATTTGTTGCAGCAGTAATCATGCTTCCTGCCTTACTTTATCAGTTTGGTAATCTAGAAGGCAACAGGTCCTAAAACCCACTTCTCTTGAATTTCTTATCCAGTTCGTCTGGAGTAATTGTCATTACAGTTGGTCTTCCGTGAACACAAGCATATGGGTTTGGAATTGATTCCATTTCTCTTATAACAAATTCCATTTGAGCCATGGTTAGTTTGTCTCCTGCTCTAAGGGCCGAATGACATGCTACGGTGTACATCATATGTTGATGCCTGTCTTCAGCGGATTTCATAGTACCGCTTTCTACAACATCGTCAATAGCTTCTCTTATTCGTTCAGGTTCAGATCCAGCTAACAATGCAGGTACACTTCTTATCATAAATGATGAAGGGCCAAATTTTTCAGCTTCAAAGCCCATTTCATTTATTTCTGGGAGCATTTTTTCAAATGCATTTGTTTCGCTTTTCGAAAGTTCTAGAGAAATAGGAGCTAGTAAATTCTGAGTTCCAATTCTTTTAAATCTCATTTGGTCTTTTAATCTTTCGTACATTACTCTTTCATGAGCGGCATGAAAATCGATAATGAATACGCCATCTAAACCTAAGGCAACGATGTATTTGTTTTCTACAAGCGCTAAAGGCCGCATTGTAGGCATATTTGTTTCCTGAACATCATGTTGATGAAAATCAACATCAAATTCTTGCTGAAAAGAATCAATATTATTCAATAGTCTTGGTTTTGTTTTAGTATTAGCAGCAGTAATACTGTTAAATGAAGTTTTAGAATCACTCAAGTTCACATGTGCAATTAGTGCATGTTCAGCTAATGTTTCATTGATTACAACTCTAATTTTTTTGTTGACAACTTCTTCCTTTGCTATTCGAACGATTGTTTTTGCAGGATGAACATTTACGTCTACATCATTCTTTGGTATTTCTATGAAGAGTGCACCTAATGGAAAATGGCCATCATGCAGTAAACTTCCATATGCGCCTTTGATAGAATAGCAAACGTTACGAGCTTGTACAGGCCTTCCATTTATGTGTAGGTAGAGTCCTGAAGTAGTTCTTCGAGATATTGCAGGTTTTGTTAGAAAGCCTCTTATTTGAAAATCTTCATCATCTCCCTTAATTTCAATTAATTCTTTCGCAGCATCATTCCCTAGCAGTACTCCTATTCTGGTCTTCAAATCAGACTCTGGTGCATCAATAATTTTTCTTTCTCCATGTTCTAGATTAAATGAAACATCAGGTCTTCTGATAGCTTCTATAGTAACAATTTTTACAATATGTTGAAGTTCGGTTGAAACTCTTTTGAGATATTTAGATCGGACGGGGGTGTTGAAGAATAGGTCGGCAACTTCGATTTTAGTACCTTGAGGAGTTGCTAAATCCTCAATTTCTGGTTCACTTTTTCCCTCAATAGTTATTCGAGTTCCTATTTTTTCACCTTTCGCAGAAGTAGATAATCTTAATCTTGAGATAGAGGCAATCGAGGGCAAGGCCTCACCCCGAAATCCTGACGTGTTCACTGTCTGTAAATCATCGAATTTTCTTATTTTTGATGTAGCGTGTTTTTTGAAAGCCCATTCTGCATCTACACGATCCATACCTTTTCCATCATCTCTAACAACGATTAGAGAAGTCCCTCCATCTTCAATTCTAATCCATATGTTCTTAGCGCCAGCATCTAAGGAATTTTCAACAAGTTCTTTAACGACCGATGCGGGCCTTTCAATTACTTCACCAGCAGCAATTTGGTTAATTGTGTGTTCATCTAAAACTTGGATGCTCCCCATCGATTAATTCCCATACTGACCCTATTTATTATATTATAACATAAGACTTAAGAAGTGTAGATTCATAATCATTTATGGATATAGCACAATTAAAGCAATATTCGCAATACTTTGGTTTTGGCTGTCTGGCTCTATACTTAGGTCTTCTTATCTGGGATGCATTTTTAGATGGTGATGAAGATTTTAATTTCCCAGGTTTCAAAGAGATTATAGCATTTGTAGGTGCATTTTTCTTGGGAATGTTTGTTTCAGATATGAAAAATAAAGGTAAAGCGTCAGAATAATCGTAGTGGATTTCATATTAACCAATTTAAAAAGCCCCCTTCTTTAGAGGCCCATGAAGCACGTAGTTTCTATCTCAGATTTAAGCAAAAAACAAATTTTATCTATTCTTAAGCGTGCAAAAGAGTTAGTTCCAGTTGCAAAAGGTAAGAAAAAGTCTAAGAGTCTTGATGGTAAAATCTTAGCTACATGTTTTTTTGAACCATCAACTAGGACTCGATTGTCCTTTGAAACGGCAATGCAAAGATTAGGAGGAACTTGTATTGGTTTTGCAGACCCTTCAGCAACATCACACCTGAAAGGTGAAACTTTAGTTGATGGAATTAAGATGGTTGCAGGCTATGCAGATGCAGTAGTTTTGAGACATCCCCAAGAAGGTTCAGCACGTTTAGCCTCAGAAAATTCTGAAGTTCCATTAATTAATGGTGGAGATGGAGCAGGACAACATCCCACACAAACATTACTAGATTTGTTCACGATAAATGAAGAAATGAAAAAATTAAAGGGATTAAATGTTGGTATGCTTGGAGATTTACGTTACGGTAGAACAGTCCATTCACTTTCTCATGCTTTAGCTAAATTTAACAATAAACTCAGTTTTATTTCACCAGATAGTCTTTCTATGCCAAGCTATGTTACAGATGATCTTTCTTGTGAATGGTCCTCATATAATTCAATTGAAGAAGTCTTAAATGATTTGGATGTATTATATGTAACAAGGATCCAAAAAGAACGTTTCCCAGATTTAGAAGAATATAAAAAAGTAGCAAGTGCTTACATAATTAATTCAGATTTATTGAAGAATGCAAAATCTAGTATGAGAATTTTACATCCACTCCCGCGAGTTACAGAGATTTCAACTGACGTAGATGACACGAAACATGCAGCATACTTCCGTCAAGCATTCAATGGCGTTCCAGTAAGAATGGCACTTCTTGAGCAACTTATAGGGGGTAGCAAATGACCGACAATTTGATGCGTGTTCAACCTATAAGGAATGGCACTGTAATTGATCACATAAAAGCAGGTCGAGGTAGAAAAATATTGGATACTTTAGAACTAATCGATAAAGGAACTACCATTACACTTTTGATGCACGTACCTAGCAAAAAGAATACAAGTAAGGATGTAATCAAAATAGAAGATAGAGAATTAAGCGAATCGGAATCTCAGAAATTAGCACTTTTATCTCCTGGTGCTCACGTTAATATAATTCGTAATTTTGTAGTTGCAGAGAAGAATGTAGCTGAGCTACCAAAATCAATTTCAGATATGGCACTTTGCTCTAATGTTAATTGTATTAGTAATAATGAGCGTGGTGTTAAAACTAATTTCAATATTGCTAGTGATGAATCATTGAATATACAATGTATTTATTGTGGACGTAAGATTGCTGAAGATAATATAGAATTTATCTAAAATCGGTCGTCTAAACTTCCAGATTTGATAGAAGCTTGTATTTCTTTTGGATCTTTACCTTCACAGTGTAATCCCATAGATTTTGCTACACCCAATACTTCTGAAGTCATTGCTTTAATGTCGCCTCCAGTTAAACCTGGGCCTTTCTGTTTAGCTACAGTAATGGCCTGATCTAAAGTCATATCAGCAGCAACAACACTTCCAGCCTCTCCAGATCCTTTTTCTATTCCTAATACTTGCTTAATTAATGATGAGGCAGGCGGTGTACCTATCTCAATAGTGAATCCTTTGTTATCATCAATTTTAATTTTAACTGGAACTTGCATTCCAGCCATTTCTTTAGTTTTTGAATTTATTTCATCAACAACACCTTTCACATTAACGCCAGTTGGTCCTAATGACGGACCTAATGGCGGTCCTGCAGATGCTTTGCCTGCGTCTACTAATACTTCTATTTTTTCGCCCATTAATTTATCTCTTTTTCTAGAACTCTTACGTGGTCTCCCCTAACAGTTATTGGGATAGGTACCATTGCTTCGAATAGTTCCACAGTAACTTCTTCTTTTGCTTGATCAATACGTTGAACTCTGGCCTTTTCACCTTTGAAAGGTCCTGCGATAACTTCTACAATATTTCCTTCTTCTATACCTGTTACTGCAGGAGGAGGAGTCAAATGTGGAGTTAGTTCTTCAAGTGTTACCGTACCAAAAGTATCAGGTTGCTTAGAGCGTCCATATCCTATACCTTTGTTCATAACCATTCCACGAGCATGAGTTAGTCCTTTCAAATTATCACGTAACGCTTCAGGACTATCAGTTTCAACAAAGATGAATCCACGAAGTTTTGAAGGTGCTAAAATAGCATAAATGGGTGCTCCACTTCTGCGTACTCTGTCAGCTAGTCTTTCGATAGCAGTTCTTTCATGTCCAATTTGGGATTTCATGGTGTAAATCTGTGTATCAGACGATGGTTCATTTGCTACTTCTTCAGTCTCTTTTTCTTCTTCCTCGATGAATTTTGCCATTTTTAAATTCCTAGTAAATCTGCAACAATAGGTGGCGCTTTCAACCACACATAATATACGATAAATCCAATAGCTCCTACAATACCTATTCCAATTCCAACAACCCACGAACTCTTTACAAATTCGTCAGCAGTTGGTTTACGGGCTAATCGTAATACTCGACCATATTGCCCTCTACCAATCCTCTTGAAACGTTTTTCAAGCTTTTCTTGCGTTTTCCATACTTTGTTGATAAAGCCCATATTGCTAATGTACGAAATCTATTCCGTATTTACTTTGCATCCGATCATCTACTCCGTCAGGCGGTCCCAATATCTGAGAAGATTTGACACCGGTAACTACAAGCATCACACGAATTTGATGCTCGAGAGTAGAATCTATCGAAGCTCCCCAAATGATTCGAGCATCTTTATTAATCTTACTATGAACTTCCCTAACAACTTCATGGGCTTCCTGTAGTGTCATATCATCACCACCAGTTACATTTACTAAAGCACCTTTAGAATCTTCTATATCTAATTCCAATAAAGGGGAAGTTAGTGCGGCAGTTACAGCATCAGATGCACGTGTAGCACCTTGCCCCTCTCCCATTCCAATCATAGCAACACCTCCGCTAGACATGATAGAACGCATATCTGCAAAATCAATATTTACAAGACCACTATGCGATGTAATTTCAGTCATACATTTGATAGCATTTCCTAGTATTTCATCAGCTTGTCTAAATGCTAAATTTAGAGGTAATTGAGCAATCTCATCGCTGAGAAGTCGATCATTAGGTATTACGATTACGGTATCAGCACTTTTTCTTAATTTTTCAAGGCCAATTCTCGCATTTCTAGATCTGCGTGCACCTTCATTACTAAATGGCAATGTAACTATTGCAATAGTTAATGCTCCACTTTCTTTGGCTAATTTAGCGATTACAGGTAATGATCCAGTGCCAGTACCTCCGCCTAGGCCGCCAGTTAGAAATACAATATCAGCATCTCTACATGCCTCTAAAATTTCGTGGCGTGCTTCTTCAGCAGCTCCTTCTCCAACATTTGGTTCGGATCCTGCTCCTAATCCTTTAGTCAAAACCTTTCCAATTAGCATCCTGTGTGGAACAGTAGTATTTAGAAGATGTTGAGCATCAGTATTTACAGCTAATAATTCTAATGAGGTCATTCCTTCTTTATATAATCGGAGTAATGTGTTATTTCCAGCGCCTCCACTCCCTATGATAAGAATATTTGTCTTTAGTTTAGATACTAGAGCTTGCAATTCACTTTCGTCAGTTTCACCTGTAAAAGTGCTTTCGTCAGCGAGAGCTTCTTGCAAGGTGTCCTCATTCATTATTTAATCGAGTTTAGTTCACTATATAAAATCAATCTATCTTTTTTACGACTAATACCTTATTTATAGCATTGGGTTCTAAACACAGGAATGAACAAATTGCTCTTTAGCGCATTTCGCCCAAAACGAGTGATTAATTTCTTAGTATTTCCAATCTTATTTTTATTATTTAGTACATTTCGTCGAAAACGGATGATTACTTTTTTAGTATTTTCAATTCTATTTCTTCAAGTTGTTTTAGTACCTACTGCAGTAGGTCCTCCAGTTATTCAAACAGATTACGGAACTGCAAAAGAATTAGATACTTTCTTTAAAAGTGTTAATGAGAGAAATGATGGGATTAATGAAACAGTTGTAAGTGAATTAAATTATGTTCGTTCTCTACATGAGGGAAATGAACTTGATTTTTCATTACTAAGCAATAGAGAAGTCTTGTTAAATTCTAAAAATGAAAATGACAATGTTAACGCTTCAATAGATTATGAAACGATAGATTATGATTATTCTGACAGAGGTTTAGTTCCTTTTGAAGTAAACGATCCAGAACCAGTCAAGGCAGATATAATTGAAACAATGTTAGACGAATCAGATTTTTATCAAGAATCGTTTTTGGGTTCAGCAGCCTCATTATTTACAGAGACTTATCTGATTTATTGGGCATATGATGCAAATGGTAACGGAATTATTGATGTTGGAGGTTGTGGAGATAATCCATTACCAGGAGAGCCTTGTGAAGAAGGTATAGTAGATGCAGATCTTATTTCAACAATATGGGGGGCTTCAACAGCTATTTTATCAGCCTGGTTTGAGCAATTTGGTTTTGAAGGAATCGCAGCAGTATTAGTTTCAGCATTATTAGATGGAATAGATGATAGTGATACTTCATGGGAAACAATAGATGTAAATGAAGATGGTGTAAACGATATTAGAGTAAGGTTGGTGCCAGTAATAAATGATCTTATTAATGATCAAACAGATTTGAACCCAATAAATGGAGATGTAGGTCTTGAAGCCAATTTAGGCATTGCACTTGAATTTCAAGAGATTTCAGATGATTTGAATCAGACATTAGATGTTGCTGTAGTTAGAGGTTTGACATATCAAGATGAAAATAATGATGATCAAACTTATGTTTGGGGAATTAATACACAATTTCCTCCTAATGAAATACCTGATGAATATACTTTAAGTGTAGTTGTTGAGGAATTTATTTTTACAATAGGGCCAGATAGTGGAGGAATTGGTATTAATCCGGGAGATGTGGATTATGTAAATGCACCATATGAGATTTCTGTAAATTTGAATAATAAAACAGGAGATTCGTTCAATAATGGCATAGATTCTTTGGATATTGTTGTTGGCTATCTCAAATATAACTGGAGCAAAGGTACTTTTGCAAATCCAGGAGATGCGTTGGAAGAAGTAACGTTTATCAAAGCAGATTTAGATAATCCAAGAGGTAAAATTCCTGATGCGTTAAAAATTAGAATAGTTTCTCAAACGGAAGATGATGTTGAGAAAGACTCGATTGAAATATATGCCCCTCCATCTGAAACCAAAGAATTAAATGAAACTAATAAGAAATTTGATTTAGGATTTGAATATTATGAGTACAATGTCGCACCTTCAGATGAGTCAGATTCGTTCTTATCACATATAGTTGCAGACGTAAGTGGAGTACCCGTTTGTGAAATAGATTTAAGTGGGGATGAAATTTGTCTTGATGAGCTAAATATGCCAGAGGCTTCTCTGTGGCTTGAGGTAAGAAATGAGTCAACATCAGAAAGAAATTGGACAGTTATTGAGTTTCATTCAACCCAATCAATAGATTCGATAGTTTATGGAGATTATGAATATTACACAGAAGATGGACGGGAACCTACATGGTCCGATCATGATTATAAATTATTTACAGGACTGGAAATTACAAATTTACCTGAAAATTTAATATTACAAGGAAATCTAAAGCTTGATGATTCTAATGATAATTCTTTTGGTGGTAACGATCCAACTGCTGTAGATGATTCTGCTGTAGGAGGTTTGATTAGTGATTTATTATTAGGTTTGGCAGGTAGAATAATCTATGTTGGAGATTTGTTAAGATCAATTCCTCAAGCCGTTTTACAATCGACAATAGGTGAAGGAGACGGTCAGGTAGAGATAATAATGAGAACTAGAGATGATGAATTGGCTTATTTAGATAATTTATTTGTCTTCCTTACCAGCGATAAATATCTTGATTTAGATGACGAAAGTGGAGATGATTTTTTTGCAATTTATAATCAGTCTGCCTTTTTGGATTCAAATGCCCCCGATAATAGATCATCACTCTCTTTTAAAAATCTTGATTATAGTTTTAGTGCAAGAGTAACAGATGTTGGTGATATAAGTTTTTATTCACAAGAAGGTTTTACTAATGTCTCATTAGATATGAAACCTTCGCGAGATAAGCCATTTAGAGTTTATTTTGAAGGTATAGGTAGTAATGAAGAAACGACTCATTGGGCAAATATAACATTGAGCAATATTCCTTCCAGTATAAATTTGAATATTGATAATGGTAATTTACAGTATGCTGGAGGAAATAATTCTGACCAATTAATCAATCATATTACTTTTACTAGCTTTGCAAGTGACATTTATTCAAGAATTCAGTTAGAACATCTCCCAGGCTCAGCTGAAATTGTAAGTTCCGGAGGAGATCTTAGATTAGTTACAGATAGCTGGTTTAATTTTTCATTTTTAATAACGAATGTTACAGAGAATGGAAAAGCTACAGGATGGATTTGGGATACTTCTAATTACAATGGCAGTTCAGTTATGCTTTATCAAGATAATATGGGGCAGGAAGGGGAGATTGCAAGTTTAGCAGGAGATCTAAATTGGATTGAATCAATACGTCTTGATGGAGATGGAACTGGCGAATTAGCTGATTTTAAGATAACACATAGGCAACCAGTTCAATTTAAGGTTGGAGCTATTGATGATACAATTTATGAAGAAGATTATATGGGATTAGATGCCTATGTCTTTGTAGATAGTCTTCCAGCAGAGATAGTAGTAGCAGTACCTTTATTGAATTCATCAGCAATTCTTGGTGGTGGGGTTTCTGAAGTAAATGATTTGGAAGATGTTGCTCAATTTATAGAAGCTTTGTCAGAAATAGGAAAAGGTTTGGTGGATACTGTTGCAGGCCTATCTATTAATTTAGTTACTAATGTCGAGTCTTTTGAAACTGTGGCTAGATTCTTTTACGATGTTGATGAAACAGTTTCGGTTACAGCCTGGGTTGACAAAGGAAATATTTCATTACTTGATGAGGAACCAGTTTGGGTTGAAGGACTTTGGTCTAGTCAGAAAGATATTGGAGATGAAACAATTCTTGGAGCTCGTATGCTTTTCAAAGATTTACCTCAAACAGTAGATACAAATTATACCTCACGAGGAGATAAGATTGATTTGAAATTGGAATTAGAAGATTTTAATTATGCAGATAAGTCCGATTATATTATATTTAGAGAAGAAGGAATCATAGGTCCTCAAGTAACTGCTTTCATAGAAGGCATTCCTGCAGGATTAGATTTAGAATTAAATGCAGATTTGGTTATTAATGCAACGGTTGATAATTTGACATTAACAGGAGATATACAATTCAAAACAGATCAGCCAATCGGGCCAATTTATTTAGTGATAGACCAAAAAGAAGATGATAACCCATATCATTTAGAAGCCTTAATTCCTAAATTACCAAGCAATATGAATTTGTCTTTAGATATTAGAGAGAGTAATTTTGGTATAGATATAGATTCAAATCAACCTATAGACTTTTTGGCTTTAGATTTACAACTTGGTGAAACTGAGGACCTCGTAACAAATTGGGTTGAAGGCATCTCCCTCAATATGTCTGATGAAGGCGGGATGGATGCAAAGGTTTACATTAGAGGAATTTCACCTAAAGTCTCGCTTAATTTACTTGATATTCCAAATGTAGGAACCACTGTAGATTTAGTACTTGAAGATTTCAATAATGATTCTCCAGCAATGAGCAGTATTTTGGTTGACGTTACAAATTTTGCTAATAGAAGTGTTTTATTAAGAATAGATGATTTACCAGAGGAAGTTGATGTCAATGCATCAATATTTTTATCAGATTTAGAAAGCTCAGATGATATTTATGAACACCATGCTCCTATTGTAGGCAATATTTCACTATTGACTAATAAACCATTAGGTTCTTTATTTGCATCTATTGATGATGAGGAATCACAAACACATCTAGAACTTTCAGTTCCAGAGGTTCCCGAAAGAATAAATTTAGATGTTAATTTAGGCGACGATATCTCAACTAATTTTAGTTCATCTAGCGCCCCTTCAAGAATAATATTGGGCATTGAATCTGGAGATACTACAGGAATGGACAAAGCCTGGACTCATGGTATTGTATTGAGACAGGATGAACAGGGTGATCTTCTTAGAATGTTTTTAGAAGGAACAGTAACTTTAGCTAAGTTATCAACTGAATTTGGAGAACCAGATAAGATAAATTTAGAATTAGGAGATTGGTCACCTTCAACAATATATCCTTGGATTTATTTAGATATAAACAGAGGAAGAAATGAAACAGCTATAGAATTATATTTAGATGACGTTCAGCAAAATAACAATATTCAAGCTTATTTCCAAACAGGAACGACAGAAGAGAGAGATTTAGATGCTATTTTCGACATACATCAGACTGCAGGAATAGGCCGGGCTTATCTTAGAACGCACAATGAAACAAGACCTTCATTTAATGAGGTTTATTTTTCATCAGTTCCTAATGATCTTCGCGCAGATGTTATAGTTGGTAAAGAAATAGATATTATTTACGAGGCAGACAAGGGGATGGATTATGTCTGGGTTAAGACTGCTAATAGGGATTATGGTTCTTGGAAATCGGCACAAGCGATAGTTCATGATGTACCGGAGTCATTTCACATGGGTATCAATCCTAATTTTGAGTTTGACATGGATGAATCCTTTGTATTCCAAGGCTTCCCGGATTTATTTGTAACTACTAGTTCTCAAGAGATTGATATTATGTTATTAGTTGATGAGGGATATACTGGAGGCCATTCAGGTACTTTTATAGATGTTAAAAATGTAGGAGACAACACCACAATGTTACTTGATGGCGTTAATTATGTTATTGATTCGCCACAAGGTATTGAAAGCGCATACCTTAGTACAACAACATCACCTGCAACGCCTCAATTTCATTTGGATTATATGATAATTCATGCAAGCGATATAAAGCATGTAGAAATAATCCCTAATCAATTATTTGGTTTATATCCTATTTTTGAGTTAGAAGATTGTCAAGGAGGTCAATTATCGTTTGCAATAGGAGGTGAACTGACATTAGGCCCAGTTGAATTAGAGACATCAGCAGTTATGATGGATGTCCGTGTAAAGGAGATTGGAGGATACAATATTCTTCCAACATGGCTAGGAATACAAAAGAATGGAATGGATACTGAATTTGGAGAAAATGAGAAACACTATATCATGCCAGAACCAGGAATGAGTTTAATTTCTTCAATAGGGGCGACACTATGAATTCAGTAGAACAACGCAAGATAGTAGCAAAGTTTGCAGTAGTCATAGTATCAATCATCTTAGTACTACTATGTTATTCATATCTTTTACCAAGAACTGAAGTAGAAATAGACACAGTATATCACAGCTCATATTCAGGTTTATTTGTACAATCCAAGGTAAGTAATACAGGAACTAAAGAAATTACAGATCTTAAAGTGAAATTAGCAGTTTGGAATTCTACAGAGTTACTTCAGACTGAAACACATTATCCTGGAGTTTTGAACGCTAAGCAATCTGTAAAATTACCGGTGTTAATTTTTGATGGTCCGCATGCAGATTCATATGAATTAATAATTTCAGTGGAATTTAATTCAGAAGAAGGTAAACAAGTTTTGAATTATAATTATAAAATTGCAGATTATGGGAATCTAGCTTGGCACGACCAATATTTTAGTTTTTAGTACACACGAATTTTTTTATTATCCAGCCGTTAGGTAGTTCGGACTTAACCCCGGACTTAACCCCATGAGCAAACATATAATTTCAGCTTCAGAAATGGAGCGATACGGATATTGCCCATTATCTTGGTATTTAGATTTAAAAGGTATAGATGCAGAGGGAGAAGAGGTAACATCAGGTGTTGAAAAACATAAAGAAATAGGTACTTCATTAACTAATTTATTGGTAGAAGAACAGAAGTCTCGTGAAACATCTTCTACGTTGTTGATAGTGGTCGGAATGATAATGGCAGTTGTTACTGTAGCACTTATCATTCTTTGGATTGCTACAGATAATTTAGGTCTTAACTTAGGAGTTATACTTTTGATAATAGGGATAGGTTGGATGTTGGTCGCTTCTTTTTTCCTTTACAAACTTTTAGTATCTACAGAGAAAATTGATAAACTAAGAGACGATTATAAATTAGGTGAAGAAACCATTGAAACACCAGACGGTTTGACAGATAAAACTCCTATTCTGAAATCATCAACTTATAATTTGGCAGGTCGGCCAGATTACATAATAAAAAAGGGTACAGATCGTATTCCTGTTGAAGTTAAGACAGGTAGACCTCCCAAAGCTCCATTTTTTAGTCATGTATTGCAAATTGGAGCTTATTGTTTACTTGCAGAAGAGACTTTTATGAAAAAGCCTCCACTAGGTCAAATAAGATATGGTTTTGATAATAAACCACATGAAGTGATTTGGGATGGAAAGTTAAAAAATCTTGTAATTGATAAATTGGAAGAAATGAATGATATTATGACTGGAAAAATGGAAGCACACAGAAATCACAAAAGGGCAGGTAAGTGTAATAGCTGTTCACGAAGGAAGAGCTGTCCAGAACGTCTAGAATATGAATCATAGGCATAAATACTTATATCGACTTTCTAATTAAGGCATTCTACATGGTTCCTGTAAAAGTAGCTATCTCTGGTCAGCCAGGCACTGGTAAAACCAAAACTGTTCTGAGAATAGCCAAAATGGTTGAAGAAAAATTCAGTATAGGTGGATTTACTACACATCCTATAGAAGAAGAGGGAGAAATTATAGGTTATAATCTTAAAAATTTTATAACTGGGGAGGAGGAATTGTCTGCTTCTGTAAGATGGGATGTTAAACCAAAAGTTCCAGGGCGAAATCCAGAATCTACCCCATTAGGAATTAGGCTTGATGCAGTTAATAGAATTGCAACGGCTTCAGTTGAGAAGGCTATTGAAGAATCAGATTTAATTTTAGTTGATGAGGTAGGAAAATTAGTTTCAGAATCAAAGGAATTTAGTGCAGTTCTCAAAGAGGCATTAAAGTGCGGTAAACCTATGCTAATAACAATGCACAAACGTTCTAGAAATCCATTACTCCAATCAATTAGAAAACGAGATGATTTACGAACTCTTGAAGTAACTCC
>Ga0066837_10000895_pt1 | contig 13868 bp, 15 predicted proteins | sample ETNtaG_25_FD_66730 | JGI IMG/M metagenome (GOLD analysis project Ga0066837, IMG submission 66730) | Marine microbial and viral communities from oxygen minimum zone, Eastern Pacific Ocean - ETNP201302SV86 | ecosystem: Environmental > Aquatic > Marine > Oceanic | place: Pacific Ocean: Eastern... | reverse complement strand
ACTATAACATCAAAATGAGAAATTCGAAGATTATCAGTGAGATTCCACTCAACTTCTTCAATAATATAACCAAACTCGAGAAAATCTCCTTCATTATTTAATGTTCCAGATATCGAAGGCCCTGTATTTTCTGTCAACACAACATCGCCAGCATAGTCGTTGGCTTCCGCTTCCTGTGACAAACCCAAGACTGCCAATAACAACAGCGCAAATAGAGACAATCTCAAAGGAAACATATACTATACATCTATCATTAGACTATATTACTTTAGTTATCAAGGACTGGTTAGTTTAGAAGCTGATTTTGTGAATAAGACTATCCAAATACTAAATCAGGATCATTATGCGTTGATGCAGACGCATTCATTACAAATATTGTGAGTGAAAATAAACAAAAAGCTAAAAAAAGACTAATCCTGTTTTGAAGCATAATATATTGTATGAATACTGTGAATAAATACCTATCTAGCCCAAAAAGGCTGATCCTTTTTCTTGATTTTCTGCATTTCTGTAATTATATCTTCTTCTATAGGATCTAGCTTTACTCCTGCTTCTCTTATAGTTAAAATTGCACGTTCATCCATTTCTATGTAAAGAACATCTCCCTCTGATATTTGTCGACCAACAGTTGCATCGCTTATTGCTATAGCTACTTCATCGCCTTGTAAAGCTTCTTTCAAAACTTGTTCTCCAGATCTTAGCGAACGTATATGGCCAACTACTGAATTATCGTTCCGAAGTACGGCCTGATTGAGTGCAATCCGCCCTCCTAGAACTCTAACACCTACTACTGCTGGATCCCTAGTTCTGAAAGTATGGCCTTCTAAAATTTCAAATTTACCTGGATGAGAAAAATCTTCTCTCAAATGTTGGGCTTGTTTATCTTTTATTTTTTCTTTCCATTCTTGGTAATCTTCCAACAATCTGTATACAATATCAGATTCAAATATTTTTACTCCTGTTTCATGAAGCTCACTCTTAGCATCTGGATGAACTTTTACGTTAAAAGCAAGAATTGCTCTATATTCTTCATCTGAGGGGGCTGCGGTAACAACATCTCTCCTTGATACGTCACCTACTGTTGCTTTTACAATTGGGATTTTTGCAGCCGATAATTCATAAGCTAATGCTTCTAATGAACCTATGGCATCTGCACGAATTACTACACCTTCATCTGTACATTTCACATTAGATTTCATTGAATCTGAAAGTCTGTCTAAGGCATCATCAATTTCATCATCTGAAGATGCACTGTAGAAAGGTGCGCCTGCAACAACTCCTTCGATATCTGGAGCTACTACCTTCAATCCTGCTGCAGCTCCAACTACTTTTACAATATCAAATTGCTGACGTGGGTCTCTAATCTCATCTAGCGGTTTTGGTCTCAATAAAGATCGGACTCTTGTAACAATTGGTTCTGGTTGAGCGCCAATTATCAAAGTGTCACTTGCTTTCAATATTCCATTATAGATTATTACGCCTAATGTTTTTCCAAGGCCTTTTTCTTCTTTTATCTCAAGAACTGTTCCTTCTGAAGAGCCTTCATCTAATAACAATCTACCTCGAAGGTATTTTTGTGCCAATCCCATTAAAATCATAAATAATTCAGGAACGCCTTCTCCTGTTTCTTTCACTGATGTTGGAATTAAGGCTATTGTTTTTTGAAAATCTTGAATATCTGTAAATAGGGCTGAGTCAAAACCATGAATTCCTAATTCACCTATTATCTCATACAGTCTAGTCTGAAATGTTTGTTGCGCATTTTGACTTTGATTTGCTCTATTTGCTAAAAATGATCCTGTTTTTGTTGTCCATCCTGGTAATTTATCTACTTTGTTTAAAGCTAAAATGAAAGGTGTCTTGTGCTGCTTCAATATATTTATTGATTCGATTGTTTGGGGCTTAAATCCTTCAGTAATATCCACCACCAATACTGCAATATCTGCTAAAGCGCCTCCCCTAGATCTCAATGTTGAAAATGAATGATGTCCTGGTGTATCTATGAAAAGTAAACCTGGCAATGTCGTCGTTCCTTCTTTTAACAAAGGACCGCATATCTTTGAAACTGTATCATATGGTACTTCTGTAGCACCAATATGTTGTGTTATTGCTCCAGCTTCTCTTTTGACAACTGCCGTCCCTCTTACATAATCAAGAAGAGATGTTTTTCCATGATCAACATGCCCTAAAACTGCAACAATCGGTTGACGAAGGGGGGCATCTGGGTCTATTTCTTCCTCTTCAGATTCTTCTTTTTCCGTTAATTCTTCTTCCTCTAATTCGTCTTCTGGCAAATCCTCAAATTTATCATCATCCGAATTCATAGGAATGTGTGCAGATTTGCCTGTTTTAAAAATGTCCGGTCAAAATGGAAGGGGTTTGTTTAGTCTGGCTGTCATCTCAAGATATCTGTCAGTATGTTCAGTGTTAGGTAAATTTATCACAAACTGCCAGTATCGCCAAGCAGCTATAGAGAGTGTTGCTAAGCGATGCAAATCAGATAAGGAATTCATTTCCTCATGACTTAACATACGGACTGATTGATATCCATCTAGAAGAGCCTCCCAACGCTCAACTACTGGTTCACCATTTTCCCAACCACAACCGACGAAAGTCATCACTAGGTCAAATGCTAGAATATCATAACAAACTTCTTCAAAATCTAGAATTGAGTTGACGTTATCATTAGTTCCTAAAATATTATCAGGGAACAAATCTCCATGTATGATACCTCTCGGTAGTTCACCAATATTTTGTTTTAATATTGTACTTTCAGATTTAAGCATGTGCAAAAAATCTGACCATTCATTTCTCTCATCGGCAATAGAAAAAAGCTTATCGAATAATGAATTTCCCATTGAGAATTTTTCTTTCAAATTAACTGGCGGTATGATCAAATGTAAACTAGCTTGGATTCTACCCAATGAATAAAGTGACGAGTCATTGGGTTCTAACCACGCTCCTTCAACAAATGGTAAAAGAGTCCATGCAAGACCATTCTTTACAACCATAAATTCACCATTAGAGAATGGGATAGGAGATGGCGTAGGGACACCATTATCGGACAAATAAGTAGTAATTGAAAGCAAATGATCTACTTCGTCAAGTGTCTGCCCGTCCCATATCTTTAGTACTCTCTTGGTATTGTCATTTAAGGATAATTTATAGTTTGAATTAGCCCATCCTCCTGGCAACTTTTCTAAATTGACTAGATCTGATAGACCTGCTGCTATGATGATATCTGAAGCATCCTGGAATGAGACTTCAGTGTAGGCCATATCTCCTCTTGGTTCGTATTTCTTTTTTCAATACTTCTGCTAAATATTCGTATTCTTCAATAGAATTGTAAAGGTAAGATGCAATACGAAGATATCTTCTATTGTGATATGGCCAATTAAAAACTGGGACTTGAATTCTATATTTTTCAAAGAGCAAGGTATGTAATGGGTCTGGTTCCAAAACCGATTTTGTGGAAACGCCTTTACCAGGTAAAGCTACGGCCGATAAACCTACAATCATTGAATCTGGACACAATTTTGGAGTTTTTAACACTTCAAGAATTATGTTCCGCGCTTCTATTGCTAGATTCCGATTATGCTCCATGATTTCTTCCCATCCTCCATCTACTAGGCTTCCAACATATTCTATGCTTTTAGGAATGCATAACCACGGAGTTATATCTTGAGTTCCTGTCCAGTCAAATTCTAAGCGTATTCTCTCATTTTTAGTTCCATCTACAGAAGCTCCATGACTAATGGAAAGTGGGCGAATGTTTGATCTCTTATCTTCCCTAATATGAAGAAATGCTGAACCTTTTGGCGTACACAACCATTTGTGTGCATTTCCTGTTGTATAGGCTGGTTCTAATTTTTTTAAATCTAATGGAACTATCCCTGGGCCGTGTGCTGCGTCTAATAAAACATCAATACCTTTAGATTGAAGTTCATGTACTATTTGTTCAAACGGTAATCTGATTCCAGTTGGACTTGTGACTGTATCAATCAAAGCTAATTTTGTTTTTTCCGTAGTGTAATTTAGAATTGTTTGAGTTACTTCTTCGGGACTTTCAATAGGATAAGGTAAGGGTACAATGACTGTCTTTGCATTCGCCCTTTTAGTAACGAAATCAACTGTATTCCAACATGCTTGATATGTGTGATCTGGAACTAGAATTTCATCATCTGCTTGTAATGGTAAAGAACGTAATACTGTGTTAACTCCTGTTGTTGCGTTTGGAACAAATATTAATCCTTCTTTATCTGTATTAATAAAACTTGAAAATTTATCTATTGATTCTGCCCACAATTGTTTAGAAGTAACGTCAAAGAAATGAACTGGGTCACTCTCTAGTTCTGTTCTTAATTTAAATTGATACTCAAGAATTTCTCTTGGACAAGCTCCAAATGAACCGTGATTTAGAAAAATTGTGCTTTCTTTTAAATTCCAATGTTGTCCTAAATTGCTCCTTCTAGGAATTATGCTCATTCAACGATATTTGGTAAAGCGTCTCATTATTTTTTTGATAGGATCACGTACTTCTTCGGAAATAAATTCTTCTTCTATTTTTAAATCTAGAAATTCTACTGCATTGCTTACTGATTCTCTTGAGCCTTTAGCTGCTAAAGATGCCAAAAATGGTTCTGCTAATTTATCTGAAACTCCTGCATCTGAAACTACTTCTTTTAAAAAATAAATCATTTCTGTTCTACGGCCTTCATCCAACATTGCCTTAGGTTTAACTCTCTTTTGAGGTTTTTTATCTTTTCTTACAGGAGGTTGGGCTTTACTTGGACCTCGGCGCCTATGTCTCCCTCTTCTTGCCAGAGTTACTCGCCTCCCATTTCCTTAATGGCGGCTTCTATTTGTTCTTCTGACATTTCGTCTCTATTGAAATATTTCTTATTTCCTGTATCTCTCTTTAATTTCATTAAAATGCCCCAACGGCTAGGTGGGCCTCTACTACGGCCTCCTCGGCCTCCTCCACCACCTCTGCCTCCCATACGGGGCATTTCATATTCTAAATCTGATAAGTTTACAGATTCTTTGATTGTATTGATAGATTCTTTTGATTCTTTCATACTTCCTTTCTTACCAAGACTTAATCGCATGTGGCCACGAACTAAATTAGCTCTAGCATCTTTTAATTCTAAAACTGTATCTTTTTGTGCTGTCTCTATCTCATCATTCCAAAAACTCATGATTACTGTGCCTGTTTCATCTCCAACTAATCCTTCACAGACCATCGTTCCATTATCCAGAGAACGCGGTTCATCCAAACTAATTACCTTTACTGGCATATTTACACGACTTGTTCTTGGTGTCAATTCATCTACTTTCAAGTTATCTACCTATTTTTGCGACGAGAGGGCCAATTATAATACTTCCCTGAGAACGGTAAAAACCCATTAAACCCATATCTCCATTTAGGGGTAAAAGGGTTTAAACCCAAAAGCATATATACCCTGACTGGTAGTAATGGATAGATTTGGGTGGAGTCCGAATCTAAAAAACAAGGAGATGCTCTAATGCAAAAAAACGAACCTGATTTTGAAACCCACGTCGACGATATCGTAAAAGCTATCGGCGATAAGCTAGAACGCAATATAATTGCAACCGAACTAAAAAGATATGTAGATGAATATGGAATTGATCTACCTACTGCGAAAGAATCCATCGTAAGAAAACACTATGGAAACCCTGGAGAATTAACTATGGGAGGAGAAAAACTCCTCGCACAAGTTGGACCCGGAGAAAATAGCGTAAGTATCAAAGCAAAAATTGTATCGGTATACAGAAAAGAGATCAATACCAAAGAAGGATCTAAGAAAGTCATTTTTGAAGGCGAAATTGGAGATTCTACTAGTAAACTAAGATATACTTACTGGAATGATGATTTCAAATTTGAAACTGATGACGTTGTTGAAATTTCCAACGCCTATACAAAAAGTTGGAATGATATTATTACCGTAAATATTGGTGACCGTGCAATAATAAAGAATATAGAAGATGAAGATTTGAAAAATCTTGACTTAGGAATTGTAAAAAATAATAATTCCCAATCTGGACAAAAAATTGAAATTGTAAATCTTAAAGACGGAATGAGAAATGTATCTGTTGAATTACGAATTTTGGATATTGAAACGCGAAAAATAACTGTAAAAGGTGAAGAAAAAACAATCTATGGCGGTAATGTAGGAGACAAAAGTGGAACCTGTCGTTTCACCTCATGGGAAGATCACAATATCATTGCTGGAAAAGCTTACTTAGTAGAAAATTCTTACGTTAAAGAATTTAATGGGCCTGATTTACAATTTGGTGAATATTCTAAATTTACTGATCTTGAAAATGATGATCTCCCCTCGCTCTCTGACTATGAAGCTGGAATGAATTATACATTAGCTCAATTGGATGAAAGAAGTGGAGCATCTGATGCAGTTATCGAAGGGCATGTTTTTAACATCAGAGAAGGTAGTGGACTAATATTCAGAGATAAAGAAACTAAGCGATTAGTGCGAAATGGAGATGATCGTAAAAATGCTGAACCTGATTTGAGGATAAAAATGATTTTTGACGATGGTTCGGGATCTTGTACAGCTTACTTAAATAAAGAAATAACTGAAAAATTAATTGGAAGAAGCCTTGATTCTTGTTTAGAATTTGTAAAAGAAAATTTTGGTACTGAAGCACTAATTGAGGAAATAGAAGATGCTCTTCTATTGAAACCTCTTAAATTAAGAGGATTTGCAAGATCTGATGAATATGGTTTATCATTCTTTGCTAAATCTTGTGAACCTGCTAATGAAATTGATGTGCCGAACGCAGCTCGGCAGTTTCTTGCTGCATTGGAGGGCTAAATGGCGCAAAGAAGAGAACCAGGTGTACTTGTCTTAGCCAAGGAATTAAATGGCGCAATAGAAAAGCATGTAGAAGACAGGGAGTATTCTCCTACTTATTTAATCTCAGAAATTGGTGGTAAATTGTCTCGTGTATTGATAGGAGGAGTACTAGACCAATTGGAAAATAGAGGGAGCGAAAGTGATCCATTCTATACTGCTAGATTAATTGATCCAAATGGAGATTATTATTATTTACAAGCTGGACAATATAATCCTGAAGGGGCTGCTGCATTATCTAAATTAGAAATTGGAGTTCCAGTATTGTGTGTTGGCAAGGTTAGAGCTAGAACTCCTGAAGATAGTGAGAGAACTTTTGTTAGCGTTCAGCCAGAAGGTATTAGGGCAGTGTCAATGAATGAGGTCAATCATTGGGCAATAAGGGCCTGTGAAAACCTTATCAAAAGAATTAATGCAACTAAAACCTTCGAAAATGAAGAAGAATATAATAAAATGAATTTAACTATTCGTGAAAAAGACGGTATTGGATTGGCTAAGGATTTCTATCCTACTGTAGCTGTTGAAAACTATAGTGCATTATTGTATGATTGTTTAACCAAATTAGCCAATAACGAATCGGGCATTCCAGAAACTACAAATTTTACTGGTGAATTTGAACCTGCAAGCACTACTTCTATAGAACAAAAAGAAGAACCTGAGCAAGAAAAAGAAATCATTAAAGAAGAAACGAATGAAGAAGTTAAGACCTCTGAAAATGAGACTAAAGTTTTAGAAGCTATTAAAAAATTAGATGAAGGTGATGGAATTTATTATGACGATTTGGGTATAGCAGTTTCATTAGAAGGAATAGATGGAGCTATGTTAGATGAAGTATTAGATTCTTTGACAGATCAAGGTTTGATTTTCCAACCTAGATTTAATCATTACAAGGAGGCATAAATGAGCGAAGCAAAAGTAAAAATTGTAGAAGATTTGCCTGGAGTAGGTCCTGCTATTGCAGAGAAATTAAAAGAAGCAGGGTATGATACTTTAGAAGCAATAGGAACGCAAGCACCTGGCACCCTTTCAGATGCCACAGGAATTGGAAAAGAATCGTGTTCCAAATTTATCTTAGAAGCTAGAAAAGCTGCGAACATTGGTTCTTTCTTAACTGGAACTGAATTAATGGAAAAACGGGCTACAGTTAGAAAACTTACAACTGGTGCTAAAGCATTTAATGAATTATTAGGAGGAGGCGTAGAAACTCAATCTATTACTGAATTTTATGGGCAATATGGTACTGGTAAAACTCAATTTATTCTTCAATTGGCTGTAAATGCTCAACTCCCTGTTGAACAAGGCGGTCTCGGGGGTGATGTCGCGATTATCGATACAGAAAACACATTTCGACCTGAAAGAATAATTTCTATGTCTAAAGCTCTTGATTTAGATCCTGACGAGGTATTAAGCAAAATACATGTGGGGAGGGCATACAATTCTCATCAACAGATGTTAATGGTTGAAAAAGTCAATGAAATAGCAAAAGAACGCCCCATTAAGATGTTGGCTGTAGATTCCTTAACTGGCGCTTTCCGTGCTGAATATATTGGAAGAGGGACACTTGCAGACAGACAAGGGAAGATTAATGCTCATATGACTGAATTAGCTCGATTTGGTGATTTGAATAATGCTGCTGTTGTTGTAACAAATCAAGTTTCTTCTAATCCTGCAGCTTTCTTTGGAGATCCTACTAAACCTATTGGTGGAAACATTGTTGGGCACACTTCAAAATTCAGAATATATTTGAGAAGAGGAAAAGCTGGTAAGCGTGTTTGTAGACTTGTAGATTCTCCGCATTTGCCTGAAAATGAAGCATTGGTATCTATTACTGAGGATGGAATCAGAGATGGCTAGTGAATTCAAAGAATTTTTAGCTACTCTAGAGCCAGTATGGGAAGATCCTCATGAATTTGATTGGTTGAAAAATATTAAGATTCCTTCTTTGGAAAGAAAGATAAAATATAACTCTTCAAACCGAACCAATTATTAATTGCAAGCGAGACAATACTTTCATTCTCTCTATCTACCCAAGCCTGCTCTTTAGCGCTGTCTTCTTCCATGAAGTTTTCCATTGAAGAATAACCTGAACTTCCGCCATCATTTACATTATGCTGAACATCATCTGGGACATTGCTTGTCATAGCATTTCCTACTTTGAATGGCCAATGTTTGAAATCTTCACCTGAAGCATATCGTCCCACTGTTGAGTTATTGATGTCTTCATCATCTTCTTTCGTGTGATGTATCCCTCTAGGTGTTTCTTCTTCATCTTTGTAATTATAGTATGTTTCATCCGCTGGCTTGTAAGCCCTTATATCCATCTTAGAAGTCATCATCATCCTCCCAATCAAAATCTAGCTCTTCTTTACCTCTAGATACAAAGAATCCTGCTAAAATAATTGAAGTTACCGACACTAAAACTAGTAATGTAACTGTTCCACCTTCCATAACTCCATCAATTAAAGACTGGATAAAATCTTCTTTTTCAGGTTCTGCTACCACAAGTATAAATTCAGCAATATTGTTATTTTCATTCGATTCAGCAACTACATTATTTCTATCAATTATTACTTTGATTAAATATTCTCCATTGCTATCAAAAGTATGTCTAAATGAGGTTGTTGCTGAGGCTCCAGGTGTTGCAAAAACTGCAGTTTCATAAAGAACTATTTCATTGCCACCTGACATCCAGATAACTGTAAGTGGTATTGGATTATAAGCCACTAAAGGATCGCCTGTAGCTGATACCGTAATATCTATCGTAAATGAATTGCCGGCTTTTACTTTAGAAATCCCTGTTTGATTATTAATTTGAATATTTCCAGAAGATATGACGTTGTCAATCTCATAACCATGTATTACAAGATATAATTCCTTTTCAGAGGTGATTTCCCAGTTATTTCCTTGAATATCAGTTACTTGAATATAGAAACTATAAGTGTCACTTATGGCCTGAGCTTCATTATAGTACCAATAAAAAGATGCTAAATAAGAACCATTTTGCATTGATTTCATATTAAAATCTGCAGTAAGACCTTGATTTCCTGAAGATGAACCAAAGACACCCAATGTCCAGCTACTGGAATCGATATCTGAGGGGCCAAACGCACTCCAAATTCTTGTTTCAACAAATACTCTTTCTGAAAAATCTTCTACATTGATTTGAACAAAATCAGCTTGGAAATGATTAATCGTTAAATTCCCAATACCTGATGGATGATTAACACTTGATGTTAAAACTACAATTTGTTCTGTAGAGCCTCCTTGTAATGGGTTTTCTGCTGGATCACCTCCAGAGTATTCTAATTCAATCTCTATTGAATCGTCATTATTTGAATTTCCAAAGGATTGGTTATCTAAATCAAAAGTTATGTCGAAACGTGTCGCAGATTCGGAGGAATCTGTAATTGTTTTCGATTGGGAAGTAGCAGTTGCATCTGGGCCACCACCTTGAGAGCCACCTATTGTAATAGACATACGGAACTGTACATCTTCAACTGTTCCTTCAGTTGAATTTGCCCATATTGTAAATACATACTCTCCTGAATCTACTTCGCCCGGTGTGTCAAATTCTGTTTGCCAAGTTCCTACTGAAGCCCATTGCCTATTACCTCCAATCAATGAAACTCGGTTGGAATCTTGAGGACAATCGCTCTGAGTATCTGTATCTGAAATTGGACGGATTGTTGAAACATTACCATTTCCGTTATCCAAATCACCATAAAAGAATAAATCTATGTGGTTAAAATCATCAGATGTTTCAGCTTCACTTGGTTGTGCTAACAAGAACAAACTGAAAAAAGCCAACGCAAGAAGGCTCTTTCTGGACATCTGCATACTCTTGAATCACTCACGATAGTACTTTAAGGTTTCCTAACTCTTTAATTCTATAATCAAGTACCAAACATTATTCTAAGGATATCGCGAGTTCCTGGCCCTAAACCTAATGCTAATAAAAATAATATTAATAAACTAATCATTTGCTTGTTCTCTTCTTCATGTTCTTCACTTTCCAATGCCATAATAACTCCTGTAACAACCAAAAATTTCATAGGAAGCATAACTATAGCCGTACCAAAATTATCAATGAACCAAGTTGGTAAAACATGTTTTTCATTATATCCATATTGATCAATTCCTAAATATGTCGCTGAACCATCTAAAAAATGGCCGAAATAAAGCATCAAATATAAGGGATTCAACAAATGTGCTGCAGGTAACCATTTGGCGTGAGGAAAACTAAAACTTCCCAATAATGAAAAAATTATCCCTATCGTCATTAGAAATACCATCATTGACCCTGTTTCTGCATCTTTTATTAAATATAAATTGAAAGAAAATAAAATAAATAAAATAACAAACATAATATTTGGAAGGCCATGATTAGATGTGAATGAACTCAAGCCCCAAACTAATCCTGTCAAAAATGTAGCTATGAATAAGGTATTCCAAAACACTTCTGAATTTACAATTTCGTTTTGCGCAAGATTCAAATATGCTAAAATTACGAATAAAGTACTAGATATCCCAAAAAACATAACCGGATCTTTGAGTGGTTGACTGCGTAAATATTCTGCAGTTAAAGCTGCTGTAGAAACAACTATCAAACACCATGAAGTTGGATGAATCCATTCGCCCGGTGCAAAATACCACCAAAGTCCATAGCTACCTATAGCAAAAGAAATCAAACCAATTGCTTTTGTTTTAGACGGTAATTCACTTTTAGATAACCAAACACCTAATGCAATAAAAAATAACGCTATTCCTGTTATCGTACCGTAGATTAAAGGCGATATCATTACATATTGAATTGGAGGATTAAATGAATCTGCATCTTCGAGAACGCGAACTACTCCGCCTAATATCAATAAAGGCACGGAATTAAAGACGAATTTGTTATCTATTTTTATTTTCCAAGCTTGTAATAATTCATTGATTATGGTAAAAAACAAAAAGAAACAAATGCCATATGCTATGGTATTGTAAATGTTATATTCGGCTGGCCCATATTTATCACAATCAAAATCATTAGCTTCACAAGCGTCTGATTGTATTGGATAGACAAAATTTTCTTCCCAAAAATCATTTACCTGAGGAACAAATTGTATAGCTAAAAAAAGGACAATTGTAATTGCCGCTCCCAAAATGTATTTGTTTTTAATAAATTGATAGCCTTCATGGCGAGAGATTGCAATTTCGGGTTTATCTTCCATTAATTTCCAGCTTCTAGCTCTCTCTTGATTCTAGCTGCCCTAAATGACATTATGCAAAAAACCACATATTCTCCACAAATAACTAACAAAACTCCTTTAGAGATATTTGCAAGACTAAATTCACCATTCAAAAATCCATTTATTGAACTTAAACCGCCTAGTGTTCCAATTAAGGCAAAAACTGCCGTAACATGCATTGCATGTTTTGTCATTTCTGGATTTTTGTATGCTAAATAACCTGGAATTAAGATACCTACTCCAAAAATTGAAGGAATTAATGCTGTAAAAGAAGATTGACCTGAATAAACATACGTAATTATTCCAAATAAAACGAGAAAACCACCTTCCATAATTGCAACTAATGGCATGTTATTCAAAATCCAAGATAAGGTACCCGGTTTTTCTTCCATTGTACCTTCTTATTTTGACGGGTAATTAAAATGTGTTGGTGAGTTAGAGATAAATAGTGTTTATTTCGTCCCATGAATAATGAGCTTACTTACTGATGACGAAATTGCAAGTCAAACTAGAATGATTGGGCCTTGGGATTATGATTCTGAAGACAAAATGTTAGTAAGAGAAACTACTTTCAAAGATTTCAAAGAAGCTGTAGGATTTATCAATAAATTGGCTGATGTCGCTGAAAAAATTAATCACCATCCAGACATGACTGTTTGTGAATATAATCGTGTTATTGTTGCTACTACTACGCATGATAAAGGTGGGATTACAGACAACGACATTAAAATTGCACAAGAATTTGAAAGTATTTTAGAGACGTATGATTAGTGCTCTATGGGTGCTAAAAAAGTAAATATAATTTCACTAAGCCTACGTTTTATTATTGGATTTGTTTGGCTTTCATTTTGGTCTTTAATTTCAATATGCTTAATGATTATTTGTTTGCCATTCCGTACTTTAAGAATTAAGTTAGGAAATTTTACTGGCAAAATGATTGGGCCTGTTGTCACAAGAATTACTGGTACAAAATTAAGTTATTCAAATTATAATAAAATATCTGAAAATAAACCTGCCATTTATGTAATGAATCATGCTTCATCTCTAGATATTTTTGTTGCTATGGCTCTTTGCCCCTATGGAGGATGTGGTGTTGGAAAAAAAGAGATGATCAGAATTCCTTTTTTTGGTTGGGTTTATTGGTTATCTGGACATATACTAATCGATAGAAGTAATAGACAAAAGGCAATAGAGTCTATGACTAGATTGGCCCATTTTGTTAAAAATAACAAGCTTAGCATTTGGATTTGGCCTGAAGGTACGAGAAGTAAAGATGGAAACTTATTGCCATTTAAGAAAGGATTTGTACACCTGGCTCTTGCTACTAAATTGCCTATCGTTCCTGTTATTCTACATAATGCGCATAAAAGATGGCCTGCTAAGACCATGCAATTTTATCCTGGTGAGGCGCATGTTGAAATCTTAAATCCAATTCAAACTGATAAATGGACTAAAGATACGATTGATACGCATATTGATGAAGTCAAAGGCCTTATGACTGAAGCGCTTGTATGAGTATTATGAACGAGATTCTCCTAAAGCGATTTGAAAAACCTGACGAAATAAGAAAATTTGAAAAAGGTAAATTTGAAATTATTAAATTTGATGGAATGACTATTGGGCGTGCAACTTACCAACCTGGATGGAAATGGTCTGTTGATGTTTCTCCCCTCTCAGGCACTGATTTTTGTGAAATAGAACATCTTGGAATGGTTATTTCAGGACAAGCTACTTGCGCATTCAA
>Ga0066837_10000892_pt1 | contig 13891 bp, 10 predicted proteins | sample ETNtaG_25_FD_66730 | JGI IMG/M metagenome (GOLD analysis project Ga0066837, IMG submission 66730) | Marine microbial and viral communities from oxygen minimum zone, Eastern Pacific Ocean - ETNP201302SV86 | ecosystem: Environmental > Aquatic > Marine > Oceanic | place: Pacific Ocean: Eastern... | reverse complement strand
CGGGTTGCGTGCCAGGAAAATTCCCACGAACAGGAACACCAGCGCCATGCCGACGATGCCGGTCACGACGATCGGCGTATCGGACTGCCACTTCATCCAGGTGAAGGCGAGCAGCACCGACGCGTCGAGGGCGATGGCCGTCAGCAGCACCCATCCCTTCGCGCCGATCTCCTCTCTCAGATGCCGGAAAACGCCGAAGTGGATGATCATGTCCATCACCAGATAGAAGAACGCCCCGAGCGAGGCGATGCGACTGAGGTCGAAGAACACCGTGAGAAAGGCTGCGACCACGACGGTGTAGACGAGCGTGTGGTCCTTGATCCTGCCGGGCATCCCGAAATGGCTGTGGGGGATCATCTTCATGTCGCTCAGCATCGCCAGCATCCGCGAGACCGCGAAAACGCTGGCGACTAGGCCCGAGGCCGTGGCCACCAGCGCGAGCGCCACCGTCAGGTAGAAGCCGGTCTGACCGAGAGCGGGTTGGGTTGCCTCGGCCAGCGCGTAGTCCTTCACCGCCACGATGCGGTCGAGCGGCAGGCTGGAGCCGACCGCGAAGGCGACCAGCAGATAGACGACGACGCAGACGGCGATGGACCAGACGATGGCGCGGCCTACGTTGCGGTGCGGTTCGGTGATCTCGGCGCCGCTGTTGGTGATGGTCGTGAAGCCTTTGAAGGCAGGGATGGACAGCGCTATAGACGCCACGAATCCATCTACGCCCAACTCTCCGCCCGTGGCTACGAACGAGATGCCGCTTGCCCAGAGACCAGGTGCCCCGAACGACGCGATGCCGCCCACCTTGACCACCGCCGTGACGATGGACCAAAGCCCGACCGAACGGGTGCCAGAAGCGTTCAAGAGATACGCGAAAACGATCAACCCGACGCCGAGAATCGGCATGAGGACCCTGTCCGGATCGCCGCCGAACGCCTGAAGCGTGTATGTTCCGAAGGTACACGCGACGAGACTCTCGCTGATGACCATCGATAGTGCCATCAGTCGTGCGGCGCCCGCAGCGACCGTCGTCGGCCGTAGGCCTTCCTGAGGATCATCCCGATGCGGCCCGCGGATGGAAACGCGTTCGACATCTTGACACAGGTATAGGCGCTGAAGGCCGTGACCACCGCACCCGCGATGAACGAGAGCGGGAACAGCGGCCCGCAAGCTCGGCGATCTGCCCGTCAGCGCGAAGATGCCTGCGCCGATCATCACGCCGGTGCCCATGGCCACCGCGCCTAGCAAGGTGATGCTGTTCTTCAATCGGTCGTCATCGGCTTTCCCACCGGCTTTCGTCGCATCGCCGACCAGAGAAGCGCCTCCCCTTCACAAGCCGAGGCACCAAGCACCGCCCTTCTGTTCAGGCAAGGGCTCCGCCACCGTCTCGCCCTAAAGTGCGATGACCAAGGACGATGCCCGCTGACGCGCTGGCCAGGCCGCGACGAGGCAGGAGGCCGGACCAGCGAAGCATCATGCATCTGCTTCGTCTACGGCTCGGGCTCCCAGAAGATGGCGACGGGTCAGCCAGATCATGAGCGACGGAATGACGAACCATTGCAGGAGCGGACTCAGCCCGGTGCCCAAGGGCGGTACAAGCGGCATTAGCTCCGAATAGGACCAGCGCAGGCTGATGTTGGTGTAATAGTATTCGAACCCTACGGTCAGGACGATACCGACGGCGACAAAGATCACGGCCGGAATGCGCGTCGGCCGAAGGATCCACTCCCGGCTGCGCGCCGCCAGACTGGCAGCCCAGAATGCCGTCAGCGCGAACCCGACATCGCCAAACGTTGCCGACATACAGAGCTTGATCGCCTCCCAGTGGGGCATCTCGGCCATGCCGGCATATGTCGGAACCTGAATGAACTCCCAGACGAAATGCAGGACGAAAGAAAAGTAGGCGACGGGCAGTTCAGGCGCTTCCCAAAGACGAGCAGGGCGCGGGCGGTGTCCAGAAAAGGCATCCCGTGCAGTTTTCTGGCTATCGAGTCCCACTAGATCACGTCCACCGCCTTCGCGAGGAGATCTCGGACCTCCGCCGCGACGGCCGTCAGTTCAGCGTTCTCGATCCCCTGCATCGATATCACGGGGTCAATGGCACTAACCTCCACTCCACCCTCCACTTCGCGCAGGATGACGTTGCACGGGAGCATCGCGCCAACGCGTGGCTCGATTCCGATCGCCTGATGCGCCATCTTGGGATTGCAGGCACCGAGGATGCGGTAGGCCGGCATCTCGAAATCGAGCTTCTTCTTCATAGTCGCCTTGACGTCGATCTCGGTCAGCACGCCGAAGCCATGTTCAGCCAGGGCCTCGCGGGTGCGGCGCTCGGCGGCGTCGATATCCGCGTCGGGAATCGTTCGGTTGATCGTATAGGTCATCGTAAGTCTTTCACTGTATTCGATTTTCTGAAAGGCTTTGGGTTTTGACCCCGACGCTGGCAGCCAAGGAGAACGCTGCAGCCAGAACGGATGCCCATTTGAGCATACCCAAGCGGACTCACCGGCCACGACATTCAGTGATACCATCGTGCCTTGGAAGAAGCTTTGGGAGGATGACATGCATGCGCAGTCCCTCATCGCAGCCGTGCTGATGACGACCATGGCAAGTGCTGCGGAACCTATCCCATTTCACACAGCCGAATTCCCGGGATCTCCCAACGTCACCCTGATCCTTCGATCAGGGACGGCCTCAGTCGACGCCGCTTACGATTTTGACGTCCTCATCGGCCTGACTACGATGGCGAACGACGGCTCGGTTTCTTACCGCGATCCGGCAATCCACCCAGCTCGTGTCCGGTGCGGTCCCCCGGCAACGGTGTCTGTCGGAGGGGCCGACTATGCGATCGGCGTTTTCGCGCCGCCTCTCGAAAAGTCTAACTGGAAAACCGATCTCTGGCGAACCGTCTGTAATGTCCCCGTTTCTTAGGTCTTGGGTGGTAATGGCGTACTTCATCACCCGAAACTTGGCATCGGCACGAAGGGCGGCCACGAGAACCTTAACGCCCACCGCAGCTAGCATCTCGGGCCGCTGTCCGCCGACATCTATACCCCCTGCCCCGGCCTCCGATCCGCAGACCGTCTATGCGGCGACGGGAACGGCGCGAGGATCGGCGGAAACGGAGCGAAGACGTGGGAGCCAATCGGACCGAGGGGCAGCCCGCGAGTTTGCTCGAGGTCGCTCCAACTCCTACTGAACCTCCCGCATGAGCCGATGCGGTTCACGATACTGGCGCCGCCGTTGTCGACGCGATGGTCTATTGCCGTGATCGACGACAGCCCTATCTGCTCGTCGAGGTCTTTGCATCCGCGGCTCCTCCGCGCTTCCCAGCCGTCACCACCTCCGGTCGGCTTCAATAAGCCTTCAGTGTCTCAGCGCCCCCTGGGGCGGAGGGTGCCCTATCTCGATACGCTCCGCTGAGTATTCATCTCTACGGCGCTCGCCGGAATCGCAGTGACGGTCTATGATCGACTGATGACTGACGACAGGGGTGGAGATGATCACTGCCTTGCCCGGGGGGATCGTGGCGAGGCGGTAGGCGCCTGCTGCCGGTTCGGCACCAGGATTTCAGCAGCGGACGGCCGATGGACTCACGTCCTTGCCTCCAGTATCGGCATTTCGGGGATGCTGAGCGATATCCGGTTCGTTGCGGACGCTGAACCCTATTAGGCTGGCCCGCTGGATCGCATGCAGCGGACGAGAGCAGCGTGATGAACGGATCCGATGAACTGCCCGGTCGCGATGATCTCGGTACTTCCGGTCCCGAATCTGCTCCCTCCTGGGAGATCCGGCTCGCATGGGTGCTGCGCTTTCTGATCATGGCGACGGCGACGGTTCACCTCTACCAGGGCGCGCTCCTATACACGCTCCTGTGCCTCGCCGCACTGATGCTGATTGTCGCGCCGCCTCTCCTCGCCCATACAAGTCAGTTGAATATCCCCGTCGAGATCGAGCTGTTCGTCCTGTGGTGGTTAGTCACCGACATGACGCTCGGGCGCATGCTTGACCTCTACGACGCGATACCATTCTATGACAAGCTCATTCACTTCGGCAATTCTGGCCTCCTCGCCGTCGTGTCGTTTCTTACGATCTACACGCTCCGGATGACGTGCAGACTCCAGTCCGGCTTCTTTCTGAACCTGTCGGGCATCTTCCTATTGACGCTCGGCGCCGGTGCGCTCTGGGAAATCCTCGAATTCGCATCGGACGCATTCTTCGGGCAAGGCGCGCAGGGCTCGCCGCTGATGGCGCCTTTGGAGGATACCATGTGGGACCTCATTGTCGATGGGCTCGGCGGACTCCTCGGCGGCCTGCTCGGTGCTTGGTACATGCGGGTGTCCAAGCGAAGCACCGCACGTTGGAAGAGCTTCATGGCGCTGGTGTCCTGACCTGAAATTGCATCCGGGCCGCTCGCGCAACCGCGAATTGGGAATGGTCAAACAGCGCCGACGGCGCCATGTGATGACCCCGGCAGAAAGGAATGGCGAACGTCTCCTTTCTCGGCCAGCACTTTTTATCCGCCATAGCCGTCGACCGGGAGAACGCCAACCTCCCTGGAGATGGCGATGGGTCGCTCGGCCTTGCGGTCGGGCGCGTAGACATAGGCGACGGCAGGCGGATCATCGCCGCCAAAGAGACGATCATCCTGGGCATAGGCGAAGAGCTGGCCAGTCTTCGTCCGTCCTCGGCCAGGATCGAGAACCGGTGCGGCGGTCTCATCGGAAAACAGCTTGCACGACGTCTTCAGGTGCCGAGCAGCCTTTCATGGACGGGCCGGAGCAGGAACCCCGCCCGCCAGACCCAGTCGGCCAGCGTCGAGTGGTCGAGATGGACAACCTGGCGGGCGTAGATCTGGGTCTGGCGATAGAACGGCAGATGGTCGGCATATTTGGACACGAGCACCTGGGCGACCGTCGCCTCGGTGGGAATGCCACCCTCGATCAGCCGCGCCGGTGCCGTCGCCTGCACCACGATCCCTTCGCAGGATCGGCAACCGTAGCGAGGGCGGTGGGTGACCAGCACGCGGAACGGGGCGGGAACGATATCGAGACGCTCGGCGACGTCCTCGCCAATGACATGCAGGCATGCCGGCAGCATGTGTAGGCTCAGTCCTCGATGTCGACGACGGTCTCGATCCGCGGCAGATGGGCAGGCAGCGAGCCCCGATTCGCTCGGCGTTTGGCGGCTCAATCCCTCCGCACTGCCGGGGCTGCTGTCTCTTCGGCTGATTCGTCAGCGGCAACGCCCTGCTCGACCTCCTCAAGGCCAAGCAGAAGCTGGTCCCTGGGCAGCGTCTCGGCGCGTCGGCCGAAGCGATGGCGCTGCAATTCCTTGACGATCTGCACAAAGTGCTCGGTCCGGTGACTGAGAGTTTGCGGTCAGCGCGTTTGGGGTGAAGCTTCGAAGCTAGTTTCGCAATCAGCTCGATAAGGGCCATTCTCTCGGTGGTCATCGTCGTCTCCGTTTCAGGTTCCAGGTGTGCAACCCGAACCTTCTCGAAGATCGGCGATGACCGCCAGCACTACACTCGGCCGCGCGCTGCGCTACCCCGACGGCTCCGCCCGCAGCCTCCTACACCATCACTGGGGACACGACCGCATTCGTTCCTGTTCTCAGCGAAGCTGTTGGATATCAGGCGGTTTCAATGGCGCGGCCGAGCAGGAGGATGACCTCAGCCTCTCAAAGACTCCGGCGAGATAGGCGGTGGAGTGTTGCACTTCGCGCTGGAACTCAGCATCCCCGCACGCTGAAGAGCAACCGTCCAGTCTCGTCGAAGGCCATGATGTCGTCTTCGGACATGGCGCCTTGATCGCGAGCGATGGTGACGAGATGGAGAAGTCCGGCGAGCGCGACCTTGGCGTCCTCTTCGCCGCTCTTCTCGATGGCTATCCAGCACTGCGGCCTCAGATCGGCTGCTCGGCCGAAGCCGTTGACCCACATCTCCCAGAGGATCTCGTCGGAGACCGGGTCGTCGTCGAGAACCGCCGCGTAGTGCGGCCTCCTCGGCACCTTTGCGGAAGTCGACGGGCCGGATCGCCACCATCACCCGGGCTCCTCCGATCGGTCCGATCACGCGCTGACCTTCAGCGCCTTGATCACCGCCGCGATCAACCTCGGGCTCGCGTCGGATCCGATGCGACCACGACACCGGCGAGCTCCAGTTCGACCCCGCCGCTCGCTCGAGGCGCAGCCCGCTTACGGCGCGGTGGCTTCGTGTCGCTCATTCGCGCCCTGAGCTTTCGACCCCCGCTCGGTCCGATCCCCATACCCAGTCGCGAATCTCGGGCATGTCCTCACCGTACTGCCGGATGTAGCGCACATGTTCATCGAGTTTGTTGCCGATGAACTGCGCGAGGCTGGCAGCGCGTGGGCCCAGTTCCGGCAATCGGTCGATAACGGCTTTGGCCAAATGGAACCGGTCGAGCTCGTTGAGCACAACCATGTCGAATGGTGTCGTGGTTGTCCCCTCTTCCTTGAACCCGTGAACGTGCAGATTGTGGTGGTTGGTTCGTCGATAGGTGAGCTTGTGGATCAGCGAGGGATACCCGTGATAGGCAAAGATGACGGGTTTGTCCCTGGTGAACAGGGTATCGAAATCCGCGTCGCTGAGGCCGTGCGGATGCTGGCTTTTTGACTGCAACGTCAGCAGGTCCACCACGTTGATGACCCGGATCTTGAGCGCTGGGAAATGCTGCCGCAGCAGGTCCACGGCTGCCAACGTTTCCATGGTTGGCACATCGCCGGCGCAGGCCATCACCACGTCAGGCTCGCTGCCTTCGTCGCTGCTGGCCCACTCCCATATACCCAGTCCGGTGTTGCAGTGCTTGATCGCTGCGTCCATATCGAGCCACTGCGGCGAAGGCTGTTTGCCGGCGACAATGACGTTGACGTAGTTCCGGCTGCGTAGGCAGTGGTCCGTCACGGAAAGCAGGGTATTCGCGTCGGGCGGCAGATAGACGCGGATGACCTCCGCCTTCTTGCTCATGACGTGGTCAATGAAGCCGGGATCCTGATGGCTGAAGCCGTTGTGATCCTGCCGCCACACATGTGACGAAAGCAGGTAGTTCAGGGAAGCAATCGGCCGTCGCCATGGGACGTGGTTCGCCACGTCAAGCCATTTGGCATGCTGATTGAACATCGAGTCGATGATATGGATGAAGGCCTCATAGCATGAGAAAAAGCCATGTCTGCCCGTGAGCAGATACCCTTCGAGCCATCCTTCGCACTGGTGCTCGCTCAAGACCTCCATCACCCGGCCGTCCGGCGCAACGTGGTCGTCGCCAGGAACAATTTCCGCGGTCGAGCAGCGGTTCGTTACCTCGAACACGGCGCCCCAGCGGTTCGACGCTGTTTCGTCCGGACTGAAAACGCGGAACGTTTCGGGATTCAGTTTCACCACGTCTCGGATCATCTCACCCTGGATTCGCGTTGCTTCGGCTCTCACGCTGCCAGGTTTCGGGATCTTAACCGCGTAGTCGCGGAAATCCGGCAAGCGCAAGTCGCGCAACAGCAGGCCGCCGTTGGCGTGGGGATTGGCGCCCATCCGCCGCAGGCCGTTCGGGGCCAGTTCAGCGAGTTCAGGCCGGAGCCTGCCGATCTCGTCGAACAGTTCACGCGGGCGATAACTCTCCAGCCAGTCTTCCAGAATACGCACGTGTCCAGGGTGGCTCATGTCGCCCATCGGCACCTGGTGCGAGCGATATGTACCCTCGGTCTGTTTGCCATCGACCTCCTTCGGGCCCGTCCAGCCCTTCGGCGAGCGCAGGATGATCATGGGCCAGAGCGGACGCCTCTTGAATCCATTGGCGCGGGCATCGTGCTGGATGTGCTGAATGCTCTCGATCACGGTGTCGAGCGTCGTAGCCATGAGCTGATGCATCTCCATCGGGTCATCGCCCTCGACAAAGTGCGGCGTGAAGCCGTATCCGCGGAACAGCGACTCGAGTTCGTCACGGGGAATGCGGGCAAGGACGGTGGGGCCTGCAATCTTGTAGCCGTTCAGATGCAGGATCGGCAGGACCGCACCGTCGCGTATCGGATTGAGAAACTTGTTCGAGTGCCAGCTGGTGGCGAGAGCGGCAGTTTCCGCCTCACCATCGCCCACCACGCAAGCGACGAGAAGGTTGGGATTGTCGAAGGCCGCACCGTAGGCGTGTGACAGGCAATAGCCGAGTTCACCGCCTTCGTTGATGGAGCCCGGCGTTTCCGCAGCGACGTGACTCGGAATACCGCCGGGAAAGGAAAATTGCTTGAACAGCTTTTTCATTCCCAGTTCGTCCTGCGAGATGTCCGGGTAGAGCTCGCTATAGCTTCCTTCGAGATAAGTGTTGGCCACGAGACCCGGGCCGCCGTGCCCGGGGCCGGTGACGTACATCATGTTCAAGTCACGCTCGTCGATGACTCGGTTCAAATGCACATAGATGAAGTTCAACCCTGGAGTTGTGCCCCAGTGGCCGAGCAGACGCGGCTTCACGTGTTCGAGCTTCAAGGGAACTCTAAGCAGCGGGTTATCATACAGATAGATTTGGCCGACCGAGAGATAGTTGGCTGCACGCCAATAGGCGTTCATTTTTTGTAGGAGATCAGTCGTAAGCGGTTTGTTCATGGGCCTATTCCTCGAGCTGGGCGTGCTGGCTGGTTTCGGTGCCGGCGAGCATTCGGAAGACGGCCTTCGCGATGATTACGTCTTCGTCGGTACGAATGACACGCACCCGGACATTGCTGTGGTCGACGGAAATGACAGGCTCGCCGGTTGCGTTCCGGTCCTCATCGAGATGGACACCGAGAAAGCCGAGGCCCTCGCAGATGCGCGCGCGGATCACGGATGCATTTTCGCCGATGCCACCCGCGAAGATGATCGTGTCCAGCCCGCCAAGCGCTGCGGCAAAAGCGCCGATCCGCTGCTTTACTTGGTAGCAAAACAAAGCAACGGCTTCCGCAGCCCGAATATCGTTCGCCTCGCGTGCCAACAAGTCCCGTAGGTCGGAGCTCGTTTCCGAGACGCCCAGCAACCCGGACTCTTTGTTGATCATCTGGTGGAACTGCTGCGCGGTCATGTGCTCGGTTTGCGCCAGATACCAGACCAGCCCGGGATCCAGATCGCCGGAACGCGTGGCCATGGGAACGCCTGCCGCGGGCGTAAACCCCATGCTGGTGTCAACGCTCTTTCCGTCGCTGACGGCTGCGAGGCTCGATCCGTTTCCGAGATGGCACAGAATCACGCGCCCCTTTGCTGCTTCGACACCCGCCACGCGCGCGAACTCTTCCATGAGAAATTCATATGACAGGCCGTGAAAGCCGTAGCGCTCGACCCCCTTCGCCGCAAAGCGCCGGGGAATGGGCAGGATCTTGGCAACTCGGGGCATATTCCGGTGAAAGGCGGTGTCGAAGCACGCCAGCTGCGGCACACCCGGCATCCGCTCGTCAACCATGCCAATCAGTTCGATCTCTGAAGGCAGATGCTCCGGGGCATAGGCGCTAATACGGCGCAGCTCCTCCAGAACCTCTTGCGTGAGCCGATGTGGCTCACGATACCTGTCGCCGCCGTTGACGACGCGATGGCCTACTGCCGTGATCGACGAGGAACCAATCTGCTCTTCAAGCCAATCAAGCAGGAAATTTCCCGCTGAGCGATGATCGAATTCTCCGATGCCTAGTTCGTTCTGTTGCATCCGGGCGGGGTCAACGAAAACGAAACGGGTTCCGGGCGAGCCGATGCGCTCGATCTTGCCGTGCAGCCCCTTCCGGGGCTGGGCGCCCATCTGATACAGCGCGAACCTGATGCTCGAGGAGCCGCCATTGACCGTCAGGATGCGCCCTCCGGATGGCATCAATCTGACTCCTTCCGAAGAGTCGCGCGTTTGGCTGCCTCGTCATGCAGGGTGAACACTCGGGTAGTGCCGGCCGCGAACTCGTACACTTTGCCTGCGACGCCCAGTAAAATCGGTGCCGCTTCGCGATCACGCCCACGGACCGTGAGGGCGTCGCGGGTAAGCCGCAAGTCGAGCGAATGTCCCCGATAGCGAATGCGCATATCGAGCCGTTCCATCTCCTGCGGCAGCTCTGGATTGAGCCGTAGAACATTGGCCTGTACTTCAATGCCGGTGGAGACGCGCTCTACCAGGTCGACGCTCCCTGCCATGGCTCCAAGGTGCACCCCTTCCGAGGTGGTGCCTTGCTGGATGTCGGCCACGTCGCTTTGCAGCGCCTCGGCGAAAAATATCATCGAGCGGGGCCGGTCGGAGCGCGCCAAGACCCAGGCGTGGACCACGCGACACAACGTGGAGCCGTGGGATGAGCGTGCGGAATAGTAGGCGACGTTCTTCGGGATTGTCTCGTAGTTGAAAGGATAATCCAGACGCGCGAACAGCTCCCTGAGTTCCTCCGATGAGAACAGATAAAACAACATTAGCACATCGGCCTGCTTCGAAAGCTTGTAGCGATTTGCGCTGTCGTTTTCCGCCTCGAGAATGAGGTCAAGCCGCTGGATATTGCCGTACTGGGCTCGGTAGTGCTGCCAATCGAGTTCGGGTAGCTCGTCGTAGCCCTCGAACTGGCTGATGATCCCGTCCTCGTGAAAGGGCAGGTACATCCTGCGGCTGATATCGTCCCAGCGCGCAATCTCCTCCGCCGACAGCCCCATCTGCGTCGTTAGCTCGGCGCGGCGTAGGTCGGAGAGCAGGTCCAACACCTCCAGCGCTCTGCACATCACCCACACGGCCATCAGGTTCGTATAGGAATTGTTATTGAGTCCGGGCATTGCTTTATTCGGATAACCGTCGTGAAACTCGTCGGGGCCCATCACGCCGCGAATTTCGTACCGCCCGCGTTCGTCACTGAATGTAGCGAGGCTGGACCAGAAGCGGGCGATTTCGAGAATGATTTCTGCACCGTAGGAATGCAGAAATTCAAGGTCGTGCGTGACCTGAAAATACTGCCAAACATTGTAGGCAATGGCGCTTCCCACATGTCGTTGCAGGTAAGAATTGTCCGGTATCCAGCGTTCTGAGCGAGGGTTCAGGTTGGCCGCCTGGGTCTCTTCCTGACCGTCACTTCCGCTCTGCCACGGAAACATCGCCCCCTTGAAACCGGCGCTGCGGGCGGCTTCGCGCGCCTCACCAAGGCGCCGGTAGCGATACATCAGAAGCGACCGCGTGATCTCGGGCATCCGATGGTTGAAGAAGGGGAAAATGAACAGTTCATCCCAGAAAACATGGCCCTGGTACGCCTCCCCGGTCCAGCCGCGAGCGGGCACGCCGTGATCCAGTCCGATGGAGTTAGGCGATACGGCTTGCAACAGGTGAAACATGTTCAACCGAAGCAGCATTGAGACGTTCAACTTGAACCCGGGATCGGCTGGCCGAATATGCACGTCGAAGCGGTGCCACAAGTGCTTCCAGGCCAGGACATGATCCGCCATTACGACATCGAATTGTCCCGCACGTCCGATGGCCTCGCGCGCCGCAAGCCCACACTCGGATATGGCGTGATCGCGCGAAGTATAGAAAGAGGCGAGCTTTTCCAGCACCAGTGTCTGGCCTTGCTTTACATCGATCTCCAACTCATGCCCAATATAGCCCGGATCTTTGATGGTCCGGCGCAGGAGATCGACCGGCCGTCCGTCGAGGAACGCCTGAGTCCGTGCAGCCTGGGCGAAATGGATGTTCGACTGGCTGGTGCGCACCAGCAGGCAGACACCGTCCTCGCCGACGGCCTCACCCGCTAGCGGCTCCAGGTGTTTGCTGTTGAATTTTCGGTACAGCTTGGCGCCTGCGTTGACGATGCGCCCGTCGATCGCCGAACGCACCGTTACGCTCGCCGACCAGTTTTCGGCGGTCAGCGCCAGTTCCAGCGCGCCCAGATGCATGTCGCTCATCGAGACCAGGCGCCGCTCGCGCAACTGGCTGCGTCGCCCATGCTCGTCTTCGAAGCGCAGCGTCCGCAACAGCATGCCTTGCCGCAGGTCGAGTTCCTGACGATAGGAAAGCAGTGTGACAGACCTAGCATCGAACCAATCCTGATTGGCGATGCGGAATTCGAGGGCGAGCCAATTGGGCAAATTGACGAGATCCTCGTTCTCGATCACCCGCCCGGCGATATTGGTACGCAGCCGGTTGTAACCGCCGGCGAGGTAGGTTCCTGGATAATGAGTGCCGTCCGCTCTCGCCCAGGCAGCGGAGGCCCGCGTCGCGAAATAGCCATTCCCCAGGGTGCATAGGGCTTCGCGGATACCCTCGTGCGCCGGTGCAAACCCGTCGAACACCAGTGACCACGCCGACGGAGAATCCGCCGCGACCTGGACCTGAGCCAGATCGGTGACCACGACATCGGCCCCGGCTTCACGCAGCGCCAACGATTGCCCCCCGCGATCGACCCCAATGACGCAGCCAAACCGGCCCGCCCGCCCCGCCTCGACGCCAGCAATCGCGTCCTCCACGACGACCGCTCGGGAGGGTTCGATCCCGAGGCGCCGCGCCGCTTCTAGAAAGGCATCTGGCGCCGGCTTACCATTGAGCCCGAGCCGAGTGATGTCCTTCCCATCCACTCGCGTATCGAACAGGTGCGCAATGCCAGTCGTCTCCAGCACCTTCGCGCAGTTGTTGCTCGAGGAGACGACGGCCGTCTTGATCTGCTGCGCCCGCAGTGCTCGCACTAGCGCGATTGCCGCTTCAAAGAGCTCGACACCGCGCTGATCGAGGTGCTCCAGAAAATACTTGTCTTTGAGATTCCCTAGGGCGTGCACGCTTTGGACTTCGGGTCCGTCTGCCTGCGTCCCCTGCGGCAGTTCTATGCCGCGTGCCTTGAGAAAAGTGATCACGCCATCGAAGCGCGGCTTGCCGTCGACATACCGTCGATAGTCGGTTTTGATGTCAAAGGGAACGAAAGGCTCGCCCAGGTCACCGAAGCGCTTATTGAGGAATTCATCAAACAGTCTTTTCCAGGCAGCGGCGTGCACGGTCGCTGTCTTGGTCAAGACGCCATCGAGATCGAACAGAACAGCGTCGTAATCCCGTGGGAAGAGCGTGCAAGACGGAGCGGAAGCGCCCACCGACGAGTTCACAATTTGATCCGCTTCAACAGTTGCGTGTCGATCGCCAACGCGACCTTGCTCGCCGACGTGGGCACCGCGTCCACGGCGAGCGTGAGCCGGACACCGCAGAGCGCAAGGAAACCGGCCGCGAGGGAAGCAGCGAAGATGTTGTGGCCCGCCGCCCACCTGAGATTTTGCACCATCTTCCGATATGTGGTTCTGCTTGCCATGATGATCCGGCGGGTGGCACGGGGATGGGACCGCTCCAGCACGACATCGGCGGTGGCCAACAGCGCAGTCTTCTTTCCCCCCTTTTTGCCCGAAGCCTGCCCCCATCGACTTTCATCTCTTTTTTGAAAGTGTTCGACAGGATCGGCTATTAATTGCGTCCTCCAGTGTGGTTCCAAATCGACTGATCGTTTCGCATAGAGAAAGGTCATGATGCGCCAAATTTATTGACTGTGTGGCCATTTCCTACCACTTTTATCCATCGCCCTAGGTACAGTCGCTCAATACCGAAAATCGCAGTAATAATTACTGCGGCAACGATCACGATAAGCTTATCTGATTGCAGTTTCATCACAGTGAAAGCGGCAAACACCACCGCGTCGAAGCCGATTGCCGCCAACAGGACAGTCCCTGCCGCGCCGACTTCTTGTCGCCGGTAACGAAACACGCCCCACTGGATGATCATGTCCATAAACAGATAAAAGAACGCACCCAGCGACGCGATGCGGCCGAGGTCGAAGAAAACAGCCATGGTCGAGGCGGTGACGACGGTGTAGATCAGTGTGTGGCGCTTGATCGGACCGGACATGCCGAAGTGGCTGTGTGGGATCATCCTCATGTCGGTGAGCATCGCCA
>Ga0066837_10000887_pt1 | contig 13938 bp, 13 predicted proteins | sample ETNtaG_25_FD_66730 | JGI IMG/M metagenome (GOLD analysis project Ga0066837, IMG submission 66730) | Marine microbial and viral communities from oxygen minimum zone, Eastern Pacific Ocean - ETNP201302SV86 | ecosystem: Environmental > Aquatic > Marine > Oceanic | place: Pacific Ocean: Eastern... | reverse complement strand
TACCCTTATCAGCAACAGGACTGATGACGGTACCTTCCTGAAAAACAATTCTGGTCAACAGGACTGATCCTGCACTCTGATTAATCTCCGCAATAATTTTTTTGCGAAAAGATTTCAGCGCAGGAAACCATTTTTTATCGGACACGGTAACAAATAAGCTTTTCGCCGACAATTTATCAACCTGCGTTACAGCCGTCAGGTCTTCACCGACTATAAGTTTCCATTGAAAATCATACCATCCTATTGATTGAGGATCTTCAGAATCGGGCCGGGTCAATGAACCTCCCAGCACGGAGCGAATACTTTCCCAGCTTTTTCGTTTCGTTTGAATCATCAATCTGAGCGAGTAAAACTTTTTATGGTTTGAATCCTTCTCTTATTCTAGCTATGTTAATTGATAATATAAAGATATTTTTCAACGTATCACAATCCACTAACTTTTCCCGGTTAGCAAGGAAATGTGCTTCCTTTTGCCCCGCAACAGGTGAAATGGCTGATAGCAAAGAAGAAATTACTGAACTGAAAGGAGCGAGTCGCCCAGCTTGAAATCTGCTATCAGGTCACTTCGCTTCTCAATTCGGAACTTAATCTCACCAAACTCCTCGATAGCATCATGGAAATAGCCAGGAGCGTTATGAAGGCGGATGCCTGTAGCCTGTTACTGCTGGATGAGGAAACCAACGAACTGGCCCCCCCGGCAGCCAGTCTGCTTTTCTTTAAAAATCGCGAATTCCTGTGATACCATTGATAATTATAGACTTTTGAGTTGTTCGCTCTCCTGGGCCGCCATTTTTTCATAATACAGTTAAAATAAGATAAAAAGTATATCCCGATAAATTCGTCTATCATCGTAACCCTTGTTATAAATAATGTCTTCACGCGCCTACCTCACAGCTCTTGGCCTCTTCAGCCTGGTTCTTTACCTGGGTCTGACCTTCCTTTCCAAAGAATTTAACTGGGGCGAGGGTTACTCTGAGCGCCCCATCCTTGAATATCTTGCTGTCTATTTTTCCCTGTTCGTTCTTTATGCGCTGGCCTGTACTCACGTTTTTAACTCCGCCTGGAACCAGAAAACTTTCTGGACACTTATCGTTTTCGGGTTGTTATTTCGCGCCGCCATTCTTCCGTCCCAGCAAATTCAGGAGGACGATGTCTACCGTTACCTGTGGGATGGAAAAGTATTTGCCCACGGGATCAACCCCTTCAAATATGCTCCGGACGAAATCAACGAGTACCGATCTTTAAAAATCCAGAATCCGGTCTATTTCCATTCGCGTTACAACGAGCACGATCAAAGTGAGCTGGCTGTTCTCAGCGACCTGAAATGGGAAAATGCCACAGCACTGAAATTTATGGAGCGTATCAACCACCCGGATGTTCCCACCATTTATCCACCTCTGGCACAGATTGTGTTCCGCCTTTCGCAACATATAAAAACAGACAGCTTGCTCACCCTGAGAATATTGTTTCTGGTATTCGATTTAATGGCGATGCTGTTCATCGTCCTCACGTTGAGATCGTTGCACCTGAACCAGAATTTCAGTCTCGTTTATTTCTGGTCGCCGTTGATCCTCAAAGAAACTTTTAATTCCACACATCTCGACATCATCGGTATCTCCTGTCTATGCGTTTCCGTATATTTTCTGGTACGCGGGCGCATGACGGGTTCTGTTTTTTTTCTCGCCCTGAGCGTTCTCGGGAAATTGTATTCCGGAATCCTGCTCCCTTTTTATCTTCAGCGGTCCTGGTTGCTCGCGCGACAAAATGGAAACCGGGGCGCGTCTGTTCCCGCGCTTCATTTATTTTTATTTTGCGTGGTTGTTGGCGTGTGCTATCTGCCTTTTATTGGTATTGGAGAAAAAGCTTTTGCAGGATTAAAAACCTATAGCATGTACTGGCAAAGCAACGACAGTCTGTTCGCTCTTCTGCTTTATTTTCTCAAGGATATTCTGGAACTAGGGGTTGATACGGCTATTCCGGTTTTCGGCAACAGCATGATACTTGGCAAAAACATCATGGCGATAGTTGTTCTGGTATCGGTTGGCTTTCTGCTGATTAAAAAAATTCCAGGCGCAGACTCGCCTCAGGGATGGGTGCGAAACCTTTTCATAGTCATGACCCTCGTGTTTCTGATCAGTCCCGTGCAAAATCCCTGGTACCTGTGCTGGACCGTTCCCTTTCTCTGTTTGTTTCATTACAGATCGCTGATCCTTCTTACCGGTCTGGTCGGACTCTACTATCTTGATTTTTATTTTGACTATCAGGACCTCACACAATATTCCGTTTGGATTGCCTGGTTCGAGCACACCCCCTTTTATCTCTATCTAATATGGGAACTTACAAGATCGAATGGCCCTTTGAAAGTTCTCCGACCAGAGTCAGGTTTTGACGTAACACGTTAATTTTTTGGTACTTTTTTATTTTTCCTGTTATGAAAAGCGCATTTCCCCATACACCGCAATGCATAACGTCAAATTTAAAAAACTTTCCTTGAGGAATGTAACTTTCGCGATGCGAAAATGAAAAAGGTCGGCCTGAGAGAAGCCGATATAGAAGGAGCCTCTTTTTTCGGAGCCGACCTGACCGAAGCCAATTTAGACAAAGCTAAAATCAAGAATACCGATTTTAAAAATGCCAAACTTCACAAGGTCATAGGCTACTAACCCTCCTGACACACCCTCCAGGCAGACTTACCTTTTTTTAGTCTCGCTCGGCATTGTTGGTGGCTCCCTCCTGACAAAACCTCTGAGCAAATATGCCTTTAAAGTAATTCCAGAAAAGAACGCACTGTAGTGAAATCTTCTTTTTCATATTTTCCCTTACGATCAATCAGTATCGCATCGATTCCCGAGTTGTTGGCACCCTGTACATCAGCCCGTGGTTCGTCCCCTATATGGCAGGCCTCGTGAGCGCTTACCCCGCTTCTTTTGAGCGCTTCAGCGAATATTGTTTCATCCGGTTTGGCCGATCCCACTTCTGCCGAAGCCAGAATGAAATCGAAATGACCGGCAAGGTTGGTGCTTTTCAAAATGGCATGAAGGCGGGAATCCCAGTTCGATATAACCCCTAAAACAATTCCGCTTTTTTTCAATTTATCAAAAACACCCGAATCCATCACATCATCAAAAACGTGCCAGTGGTCTTTTCTTGAAAACGCCCCATAAACCGTTTCAAAGTAATGCTCGAAATTATTGAGTCCGCCAGAAGGTTCAAATACCCGGAAAACAATATCTCTCCAAAATAACTTTTCCTCTTCTTCGCCAGTCTTTTTACCCAGGGCCGCAATTCCTCCCGTTGTTCTCCATTCCTTTTTAAAACGGTGATCCAATTCTTCGCCTGAACCATTAAACCCAAACGGACGGGCATGGATCGCGTATACCTCTCCCACCGAAGGCTCCACCTGAAGTAGCGTTCCGCCAACATCAAAAAAAACCGCCTTGTATCGGGATAACATGCGCATCTCCATCTGGAAAAGAAATATTTATCAGGCCATTCGTTTTATTAAACCATGATTGGAACGCCTGAAGAAAGGAAGGAATGAAAAAACCTGCAATAGAAATAAATCCCATTGCGGGTGAGGGAAGAAAGGCGATCAGTACTTGTCCCTGTTTGCATTGAAACTGGCCAAGGCCTCCAGATAGTCTTCCTGGGTATCGATCTCAAAACAGGCAGGACCCTGGGTGATGATCCAGGGGTCGAGATTTACATATTTGGCAAATTCGGTGAATGGGATTTCCCACAGGACTTCGATGCAATCGGATTCAAATTTTTCATAATGCTCGATAAATTTCTTGCAGTTTTCGGTGGAAAATTTAAAGAATCCAATAGCCTCACCGCCGAATTCGAAATCCAATTTCTCTTCCGGAGTCAAGTCCCGCTTGGTGACAAACGATTCAATGATGCCATCGGGCCGAATAAGCACCTTGGTCGATTCGGTATCATCCACATCAGCGGAAACCAACGCGAAGGATGTTGGCTTGGAATTTTTCACATAATCGGAAAACACCGCCTGGGGGTAGAGCACATCTCCGTCAAGGATGAGAACATCTCCGTGACAGTGACGAAACCCCATCACCACGGACAAAGTGTTACCTGTGGTCCGGTACAAATCATTATCAATAAAGTTGCAGTCCATCGTAAGGTTCAGGCCGCGAACATATTCCTTAACTGTTTCTTTATTGTAGCCAAGCACAAGGTGAGCACGCTCTATATCCAAAGCCTGCAGACAGGCCAGATGTCTGGAGAGTAGAGTTTCTCCATCGAAAGGTAAAAGACTTTTGTGAGGGAGGTCGTCGCGGCTGAGACGGGACCCATATCCCGCTAGAAGGATAACGGCTTGCATGGGAGCCATTATAATTGCCGCGAAAATAAAATAAAGTAATTTTTCTTACTTACTATAAGCCCAGAAATGCGCCATCGGTTTATCGGAACAAAACCTTCGGTACTTGAGTAACGTGTCTAACCCATCCCCGGTTCTTTCGATATTGCTGGGTTCTTCTTTATAGTCACCCCAGCCCTGTTCATTTTTCTCATCCATGAGCCAGCGCACTCCTTTTTGGATAACAGCGGCGTATTTATCTTTTTGCTTGAAGGTGTCTGCTACCAGCATCAGATTGCGGCAGGCATCCATTGTGTGATCCATATTTTCATTATCCCACGATCCGTTTTCTGCCTGCTCGGCAACCATGCTGTCGGCCGCCTCAAGACATATTTTCTGGGCATATTCTATTCCATCCATAAAATATCCGGGCACGAGGGTATATTGCATGAGATGCGCGGTCGTTTCAATCCCGGCAGGATGAAACTTATCGTCTTTCCACAATCCGGATTCACGTTGCCAGTTTATGATGAAATCATATCCCCGTCTGCGAGCTTTGTTGATCCGTTCATCGTCCTTTTGATCATGCGTGACCTGATAAACGGTCAAAAAGACCGTCACGGAACAAGTGGTGTCCAGGTGCGACCACTCAGGGTCGGCCCAGTGCCCGTCTTCTTCCTGACAGGAAAGAACATATTCAAGAGCACGCTGAATCGACTCTTCAATTTTAGAATTCTTAAGAATAAGATTGCCCCGGCAAATTTTCAGTGCAACAAATGTCGTGATCCACATTGAAGTCTTGTCGGTGTGCGATTGCTTGGACCAGCCACCATCAGGGTTTTGCACTTTCACGCATTCGGTAAAATCATCGGCACGCTCATTGGTTTGATCAAGATGAAGGATACATCGAAGAATATGTTCCAGAACCTCCATGTCCTGTTCACCGTGTAGCAGACTCCATTCGTCTACCTTGGACATCAAATAATCCCATTCACTCTCGATAACTTCATCTAATTCATTCTGTACAATTGTGGTCATTGTTTTTCCCAAATTAAAACGATTGATTGGTCCGTCACTAAAGACAAGTTTCAAAAAAGCTGGAGCAACGCCCTGGATTATAATATGTGAGCAAATCTCCCGCCAAATAAAACTCACCGGACAGAAAGATTTAATTTTTCTGAAGCCGGGAATTCACAAAGGCCTTCAGCTTGGAGAGATGCTTGAAGAAAGATTTATTCCAACAACTTTGAGTATTTTTTACTGATCCAACCCTTTTTACCCTTGGCGTACTCTACCTGATACCAACCTTCGTTTTCATCCGCAAAAGTGGTTTTAGCGCCATTTTTCAACTTATAGACAATGTTTCCAGTTTTTTTCTCTGGTTCTGAGCGAACATTAAGGAGGCCACCTTTTTTAGTAACCACCTGAACCATTTGGGGAGCTGGCGGAGGAGCGGGTTCTGCTTTCGGTTCCACCTTGGGCTCCACCTTCACGACCGGCTGGGGTGCGGGTTCTGGCGAAACAATGGGTGCAGGGTCTACCATGGGTATCGGTTTCTCAACAACCACAGGTTCTGCCATTGGTGCCACCTCGGCGGGTGGTGCGAGCTTGTTATCGGACACAACTGATTCCTCAACAATCTCAATACTTTCTTCGGGGAAAGACGAATCGGCAGACGGTACCTCCTCTGGCGCGAATGATTCTTCAACCACTTCTTCAACCATTGATTCGCTCATTACCGGAGGCTCGGTTCCCAGATCAGACTCTGGAGTCACTGAGAATGGATCTGTCTCCTTCATTTCTCCAATTTGCTGTAGCTCTTCGATGCGAAGTCTGGCTTCATCGGAGTTCCTAGGACTGTTGGGGTACTTTGCAAGAAAACCCTGGTATTCTTCCAGCAGACCCGATTTCTTGACCTGCTCAAATATTTTATCTTCAAAACCCTCTACCTGTCTTTCTATCTTCTCCTGCTCACCGAGGGCGGACAACTGCCCGATTTTTTTCAGGTCTGTTATCGCACTGTCATATTCCTTGTTCTCCTCAAGGACCGCCACCCGCACTTTTAACGCACGTAACAGGTTGTCCTTGATCTTGGGCGAACCCATTTCCAGCTCAAGCCCCTGTTCAAATTGAGAAATAGCCAGGGTGATCTCATCGTTTGCATAATGAAGCAAACCCAGATTGTTCCTGGCCTCAAAAGAATCGGGGTGCTTTTTCAGAAATTTTTCCCACAGACCAATGGAGGAGTCGATTTGTCCCTTCTTCTGATGCGTCATTGCCTTGGAAAACAACTCCCGGTCGACCATAGAAATGCGCCCGGGGGCCAATTCATAAAACTGACTTGGTGCCTTCGCGCAAGCTGAAACCAACAATATCAATATGATAAGTGTTTTAAAACCAAATTGAGAATTTTTCATGCTCTGACTATACTCACTTTTATGAAGAGGTCAATATCTCTTGACTTATTTGTTGTTTCAGTTAGTCTTACCCTTAAACTGAAATTAGTTCGCTAGGGGTGATTTTCTGAGAGTCTTAAAGGACAACCCTTTGAACCTGATCTGGTTAATACCAGCGAAGGGAAGTGGACGGAGCTTGTTGACCCAGCTACGATCCCTTACCCGGTCGTGGCTTTTTTTATGCCCGCTTTTTCCTCATCGCTTTGAGAACTTTGCGCTGGTACCCAGCTTGACATGACAGGAGATTTTTTTGCTACTCACTATCAACGGTCAGGAAAAAGAAATCTGTTCCAGTTCCAACCTGGCGGAACTTTTGCGTGAGTTGGAAATAGCCTCACCTCATTGTGCGGTGGCATTAAACCAGCAAGTTGTTCCACGCACGAAACTCGACCAAACCGGAATCCGCGAAGGGGACCAAGTAGAAATAGTCCACGCAGTCGGGGGTGGGCTATGACCATATAGATACAATGCTGTTGTAAAATATTCCTAAACTTTTTTCTGAAAAATCTGACTATGGAACCAACTCAATTTAGTATAGGGGACCGAACATTCAAGTCACGTTTGATCGTTGGTACAGGTAAGTACGCGTCCTTCGAAGAAACCCGTGATGCCATCGCCGCTTCAGGAGCGGAAATGGTCACTCTCGCGGTACGCCGTATCGAGCTGGACAAAACCAAAGACTCGATCCTCAATTTTCTCGATCCCAAAAAATACTGCTTCCTGCCCAACACGGCGGGTTGCTATTCCGTTAAAGAAACGGTTATGACCTGCCAACTGGCTCGCGAAGCGGGTCTTGGCAACATGGTCAAGGTCGAAGTCATCGGTGATGAAAAAACATTGTTCCCGGACAATGAAGCAACGCTGGAGGCCTCCAAAGTTCTGATAGCTGATGGATTCCAGGTCCTCCCTTACTGCACCGATGATGTGGTGCTTTGTAAAAAACTGGAGGATGTGGGTTGCTCCGCCGTTATGCCACTGGCGGCACCTATTGGGTCAGGGCTCGGAGTGCGTAACCCTTTCAATATAAAACTGATCCTTGAAGCCGTGAAGGTGCCGGTCATCATCGATGCGGGTGTGGGAACGGCGTCGGACGCGTGCCGAGCCATGGAGCTTGGAGTCGCCGGACTTCTCATGAACACTGCCATAGCGGGAGCAAAAGATCCTATTAAAATGGCTTGCGCTATGAAAGCCGCGGTGGAATGCGGACGTCAGGCTTTTGAAGCGGGGCGAATTCCGAAAAAACTTTACGCCACCGCCAGCAGTCCGCTCGATGGTCTGATTGATCTGTAGCGGGTTGCTGAAAAGTCAACGGTGAAAGTTTTTCCTTGATTGTCTTGCTGAGCCTCGTCAAAGACCCCTTTCAACAATACTGTGGGGTTTCGAGGCATGTACTCTTCGACAAGCTCAGGGCAACACTTTATATTCATTCAATATATTTTCAGCAATCTGCTCGTTACGAAACATGCCAATGGATTTGAACGACCTCCGGTTATACCTGATCACAGACCGGTCTTTGTTCGCGGGACAAAAAGAATTCTTCAACGCGGTGGAACAGGCGTTGACGGGGGGTGTTAAAGCCCTTCAACTGAGGGAAAAGGATTTATCCGATTCTGAACTCATCAAACTGGGTCGGCACTTGCGTTCCCTCACATCAGATTATAAAGCCCGGCTCTTTATCAACTCACGGGCAGATATCGCAGAGAAGGTCGGTGCCGATGGTGTGCATCTTACAGAAGCCTGCCCCTCTGCAAAGGAATTGCGTGGAAATTTTCCAGAGCTTCTCATTGGGGTTTCTACGCATTCCCTTGAGAAAGCTCAAAAGGCTGAAACGGATGGAGCAGATTTCATAACTTTCAGTCCGATTTTTGATACGCCGTCCAAACAAGCATATGGTTCGCCGCAGGGTCTTGACGCGCTTGAAAAAGTGATCGCGTCCGTCAGGCTACCCGTTCTGGCTTTGGGCGGTATTAAACTTGATAACACAGATTCCGTATTAGATAGCGGCACTTTTGGCGTGGCCTTGATAACAGGAATCTGGGATAGTTCAAATATTCACGAAACAACCCAATCTTTTTTGGAAATATTTCGCAGGAGAACTTTGTTATGACATCTAAAATTTCCGATTCAAGGAAACCTATAGATATATCCACCAAACCCGTTTCACCCAACTCGAAAAAAGTTTATGTCGCCGGATCGATCCACCCGCAGATTCGCGTACCATTCCGCGAAATAACTTTGACAGCATCACCCAACGGGAACGGCTCGCCCGCACCCCATGAACCCGTTATCGTGTACGACACATCCGGACCTTATACCGACCCCAACAAGGAAATCGATATTCGCAAAGGCATGGAACCATTACGCGCTGAGTGGATTCAAAGCCGTGGCGATGTGGAAGAATATGAAGGCCGTATGGTTCAACCGGGAGACAACGGTTATAAATCGGAAGAACACCTGCCGGAAAGAGAACGGTTCCCGTTGGCAGACCGAACAATTCTCCGCGCCAAGTCTGGAAAAAATGTTTCGCAACTGCATTACGCAAGGCAGGGCATCATCACACCGGAGATGGAGTACATCGCCATCCGCGAAAACCAGAAACGCGCCGACCTTGATCTGGATATGGAACGCGAGAAACGACTTGCGGGAAATTCTTTCGGCGCCAGCATATCCGATAAAATCACACCGGAATTTGTTCGTAACGAAATCGCATTGGGGCGCGCCATCATCCCGGCCAACATTAACCATCCGGAAATTGAACCGATCATCATCGGTCGAAACTTTCTGGTCAAGATCAACGCCAACATCGGTAACTCGGCGATCTCTTCTTCCATCGAAGAGGAAGTTGAAAAGATGGTATGGGCCATCCGCTGGGGATCGGACACGGTCATGGATCTTTCCACGGGCAAGAATATTCATGAGACCCGCGAATGGATCATTCGCAACTCGCCGGTGCCTATCGGCACCGTCCCCATCTACCAGGCACTGGAAAAGGTCGAAGGCAAGGCGGAAGAACTCACCTGGGAAATTTATCGCGACACGCTGATCGAGCAGGCGGAGCAGGGGGTGGACTACTTCACCATCCACGCGGGGGTTCTCCTGCGTTATGTGCCGATGACCGCAAAACGCATGACAGGAATCGTCTCCCGAGGCGGGGCTATTCTGGCGAAATGGTGTCTCGCGCATCATAAGGAAAATTTCCTCTACACCAACTTTGAGGAAATCTGCGACATCATGAAAACCTACGACATCAGTTTTTCACTCGGGGACGGACTCCGCCCCGGTTCGCAGGCCGACGCGAATGACGAAGGTCAGTTTGCCGAACTGGAAACGCTGGGCGAACTCACCCAGATCGCCTGGAAACACGATGTGCAAACGATGATCGAAGGTCCGGGTCATGTGCCCATGCATATGATCAAAGAAAATATGGAAAAACAACTCAAGGAATGCGGCGAAGCCCCATTCTACACCCTAGGTCCGCTGACCACAGACATCGCGCCCGGATACGACCACTTCACCAGCGGCATCGGCGCCGCGATGATCGGCTGGTACGGATGCGCCATGCTCTGCTATGTAACGCCCAAGGAACACCTCGGACTTCCCGACCGTGAGGACGTGAAAGAAGGGGTCATCACTTACAAGATAGCGGCTCACGCCGCCGACCTGGCCAAAGGACATCCCGGCGCGCGAATCAGGGATGATGCAATGAGCAAAGCGCGATTCGAGTTCCGTTGGGAAGATCAGTTCAACCTGTCGCTCGACCCCGAACGCGCGCGGAAATTTCATGATCAGACACTCCCTGCGGAGGGAGCCAAGACCGCGCATTTCTGTTCCATGTGCGGTCCGCAATTCTGTTCAATGAAAATCACACAGGATGTCCGCGACTACGCAGAAAAACAGGGAGTGGGTGAAAAGGAAGCCAATGCTAAAGGCATGGAAGAAATGTCCACCACCTTCCGCGACAAAGGCGGCGAGATATACTCGAAGACCTGAAACCGCAGACAGACACCCCGTCCAGGCTACCATTAAAACTTAAAGGAATGGAGTAGGCTGGACGGGTATCAGGCGGTTTTAAAAACGCCCATAAATGGGCAGACTACAAAAACATAATAGACTCCCTTATGCAAAGATCTCTTTAAATAGGGGGAGCCGATCCGTCTTTATCTGTGGTTCCAAATATTTATTTGAGATTTTTCGGTGGTTATTATTTCCACCGGGCGTGGCCCGGCTATTTGGCTTGCAGGAGGGTGACGGCATAGGCGGCGATGCCTTCTTCGCGTCCGGCGAATCCGAGTTTCTCGGTAGTGGTCGCCTTTATGCTGACTTGATCGGAATCAATCTTGAGGGTTTTGGCAATGTTAATGATCATCGCTTCTATATGCGAGGCGAGTTTGGGTTGTTGCGCTACGATGGTGGCGTCGGTATTGGCGATCTGATAACCGCGCTCGGCAACCACTTCCCCCGCTTTCTCCAACAACACTAAACTGGAAACACCTTTCCACTTATCATCTGTATCAGGAAAATATTTTCCGAGGTCACCGGCTCCACATGCGCCTAACAGTGCGTCGCACAGGGCATGGCACAAGGCATCGGCATCGGAATGCCCGTCGAGTCCGAGTGAATGTGGTATGTCCACGCCGCCAAGGATCAGTTTGCGTCCTTCGACCAGACGATGAACGTCGTATCCATTTCCTATTCTGAACATATGACAATCGATGAGTTAAAAACCGCCCAATGAATTGGGCAACTACAATTTATATTAATGCGTTACGGTGATGAGTTTTTTTGCTTCTTCGCGCGCCCATCGGTCTGCGTTCTGCACGTCTTCCAATAAATCGATAGCGTGGCATTTATGATTGTGCATGGTCGTGCGTATTGTTTCGGCAATGCCTTGGAACGGAATTGCTTCATCAAGGAACGCCTGCACAGCAACTTCGTTGGCGGCGTTAAGCACGGCTGGCATAGTCTGGCCTGTCTGGAGAGCTTCCTGCGCCAGTTTGATGCAGGGAAATTTTTCGTAATCGGGTTCCTCAAAGGTCAACTGTTTCATGGCGGCAAGGTCCAGCGATGGGAAGTCGCATTTTATACGGTCGGGATAGGTCATGGCATACGCGATGGGTACTCGCATGTCAGGTATCCCCAACTGCGCCATGATGGAGGTGTCGACAAACTCGATCATCGAATGGATGATGCTTTGCGGGTGCACGATGATCTCGACACAAGTGTCCAGTCCAAATAACCATTTCGCTTCGATCCATTCCAGGCCCTTGTTCATCATCGTCGCGGAGTCGATGGTAATTTTCGCACCCATTGACCAGTTGGGATGGTTGAGTGCCTCCTTGACGGTGACGTTTTCCATCTGCTCTCTGCTGAAGGTACGGAACGGTCCGCCTGACCCTGTGAGTATGATCTTTTTTATACGCTCCTGTTTTTCGCCGTTGAGCGCTTGCAGGATCGCGCTGTGTTCGCTATCGATGGGAATGAGATTGACTTTTCCTCTTGCCTCCCGGAGTACGAGTTCCCCGGCGACCACCAGTGTCTCCTTATTGGCGAGAGCCAGGTCTTTACCCGATTGAATGGCAGCCAGTGAAGGAACCAGCCCGGCACTGCCAACGATGGCGGAAACGACCAGCGATACATCAGGATGCGAAGCGACTTTAACGGTACCTGCCTCGCCGGAAAGAATTTCTACATCTTCGCCCTTGAGTAATTCTTTAAGTTCTGCAAGCTTGGACGTATTGAATACTGAAATGAGGGAGGGCTTGAACTCTTTAACCTGTTGGGCAAAGAGCTCGACATCGCTTCCGGCGGTCATCGCGGCGACCGCGAATCGGTCGGGGTTGCGCCGGACAATATCCAGGGTATTGACACCAATGGACCCGGTGGACCCCAGAAGGGAGATCATTTTCATAAGCGGGTACCAAATTTATGAATCGCTTTCCCAATTCTGATTCACTGAGGTTCTTAGCGGAAAAGTAATCGGATTAAAGCACTAGCTTGAAATAACAATAAAACGCTGGCCCGGCAAATAACAGCCCATCGATACGGTCCAGAACCCCTCCGTGACCGGGGAGGAAATCGCTGGAATCTTTAACGTCTACGTGACGTTTCAACAACGACTCTGCGAGGTCGCCGACTTGACCGATGATACCGCAAATGAGAGCCGCAAGTAAACAATGGACCATCGATATGTGATCAAGAAACCATAGCCCGGCAATCGTTCCAGCCAGCAGACTTCCACCCACCCCGGCGATGGAACCTTCCACTGTCTTTTTAGGACTCACCACAGGCGCGAGGGATTTCTTGCCAAAATTTTTCCCCCAGTAGTACGCGGCAATATCACTCAGCCATATAATAAGAAACAGAAAAAAGATCAAAGTGTGGCCGTTTTCTAACTTGCGGATCATTAAATAGTATCCGCCAAAGCCCGCGATATAAAGAATTCCAAACAGGGTGTACGCTATCTGGTCGATAGCGACCTTGATATTATCTTCCTGAAGAAACCACGCTCCAAACAGAGTCAGACCTGCAAGCAGTCCCCATTCCGCCATGAAGCGTCCATCAAAATAAAAACTGAGGAGCAAAAGAAAACTGAGGAGCATGGCCGGAATAGGGAATCCGTTAATCCCGACCCGGTCAATCATGGTGAAATACTCATAGACTGCCGCAAGGGCAACCGCCGCCACAAAAACCAGAAACAACAACGGAGAGCCGTAATACACAATTCCTAAAACAAGGGGAATGGCTATGATACCTGTCAAAACTCGCTTCAACGGCTACCCTCTATCTAAATCAATATGGATTAAACCGGGGATACCCCGGAAAAATAAAAAATTCATTGAGAAACCTTAGTCAAACCAAAGCGTCTTTCACGCCCCTGAAAATCTATGATCGCGCTTAGCACATCTTCTCACGCCTTTATAATCTGTTCCTGTGTCAAACCAAAGCGTCTTTCACGCCCTTGAAAATCTATGATCGCGCTTAGTAAATCTTCTTCTTTAAATTCCGGCCATAATACTTTGGTGTAATGCAGTTCTGTATAAGCAATCTGATACAACAGGAAATTACTTATTCTCAATTCACCGCTGGTCCTGATCAACAGATCCAGGTCGGGAAGTGAGTTGGTGTGCAGAAAACCTTCAAAAACAGGATAGTCTATATCTTCAA
>Ga0066837_10000863_pt1 | contig 14166 bp, 18 predicted proteins | sample ETNtaG_25_FD_66730 | JGI IMG/M metagenome (GOLD analysis project Ga0066837, IMG submission 66730) | Marine microbial and viral communities from oxygen minimum zone, Eastern Pacific Ocean - ETNP201302SV86 | ecosystem: Environmental > Aquatic > Marine > Oceanic | place: Pacific Ocean: Eastern... | reverse complement strand
TTGCCCAGGTCAAGTACGCGCTGGATACAGCGCAGATAAATTTCAGTTTTACCACTTCCCGTTACGCCATGTAGAAGGTAAGCGTGAAACACTTCCTTCTCAATGGAGTTTGCAAGTTTCCGATAGCAACGTTCCTGATCCTCATTAAATTTAAGCGGACTCTCGGCAGTCCACTGCGGATCTGACTCTTCGGAGGCCTGTGCTTTTTCCTTTTTGTTGGTAAACGTTTCAATCAGTCCTTTTTTAACCAGATTTTTGATAGCGTCTGAAGGTGCGGAAATTTCTTCTGTTAATTTGGCAATGGAAACTTCTTCCTTGCAGAGCTTTTCATAAACCGCGCGTTGTTTCGGACTGCGCTTTAGTAAATCATCAATTTCTTCTTTTGTCGGTAAACTTCTTGCCAGGCGGGCGGACTTTTCGTATATGTAACTCAGAGAGCTTCGTTTGATTTTAGTTGCAGATTTAACCAGTCCATCACGTTTAAGCTTTGCCAGAGCACCTGCGCTGTATTTCTTTTTGAGAGACCGTTCCAGTTGTTTTGGCGTCAGACCTTTTTTTGCGGATAAGGTTTGAAGAATGTATGTGGCCGAGGTGGATTTAGAGCCATCTACCAGCTCCTGAGCACCTTTTTCCGTTAAACTGAGTTTGTCTAGGCTGGTGTCATCAAGTCCCGCAGGTAGCGCGGCCTTAATAGCCTCGCCCCAGGAAGACTGATAATAGTCCGCGATCCAGCGGGTGAGTTTTAGAAGTTCTTCCGAGATAACCGGGTCAGCGTCCGGCACATCCTGAATGGGTTTCAGTTTGAATTCTTTTTCATTGTGGTCAGACACCGAAACAACATATCCGGTGAGGCGGCGTCTCCCAAAGGGAACAAATACGCGCATTCCTACTTTAACCATTCCATCAAAATGGTCAGGTACCTGGTAAGTGAAAGCTTCTTTGATCGGCAGATTGAATACGACATCCGCGCAGGCGAGAGCCGAATTTTGGTCTTGCAACATAGTGGATTGGGGTGAGGGTGGGGCGTTCATTGTTATAATCGGGCGCGGTTGTTTTGAGGATTGTACCAGAGAACAGACTTGAACCAAACTCGCATTGTCAACTCGGTCAAAGAAACCGTTGACTCACGGATGGATTTAATTTAGTCTTGTCATCTCATTGAGATTAAATGCCTTCAGGTCGGTGTGGGTCAATGTTTGACCTGCCGGAATACAGGTCAAACAGGAGTGATGTTATGAAAGTTGGAGACAAGATTAAAATTGATTTTGCAGGAAAGAAAAAGGATGCCGTGGTGTTCAGACTTTTCCCCAACTCGGTTCATTTGAAAGTGGACTTCGAAAAGGATCAAGGAAAAATTGTGAAACGTAAACTTGGTCAGGTTGGCGGTAAGAAAGCGGCTCCAAAAAAAGAGAAGAAAAAATAGTAGAAAGCTTTCGGTGTCCCCACAGTTTTATTAAGGCGATCTTTGCGTAAGTCGGATATGCGAAAAATGTCGGTTTAATAAGTGTAGTTGCTCAATTCATTGGGCGGTTTGAAAGGCGCCCAATGAATTGAGCAACTACAAAAACCAAACAGTTCTCTTACGCAAGGTCTCTTTGCTAAAGAGGTGTCGAAGCGTTCCTCAAAAATACATCTTTATATCGGCTTTTTCTTTGAGCGTTTCCACGTAACTACGGGTGGCGCTTCCTATCTTTGTTGCTCTAAGTGTTTTATCTATTTGTTCCCTGGCTTTATCAAGAGATATCGTCTCGCCCGCTTTGAGGTCGGTCAGCTTCAGGAGGTGGAATCCGAGTCCGGTTTTGAATGCTTCGCTAACATCTCCCACTTTCATATCAAAGGCCCTTGTGCTGAACGCACCGAACATCTGATTTTTTGTGAAGTATCCTAGGTCGCCTCCTTTGGAGGCTAGACTGTCCTGCGAAAATTTGGTTGCCAGCTCACCAAAGTCTGCTCCGTTGTTGATCTGATGTAAAATATTTTCAATCTTTTTTTGAGCGGATTTCTCAGATTCCGCGTTTCCACGTTTAGCTTTAATGAGGATCACGCTTGCCCGGGCTTGAGGGCCCATGCGAAATTTGTCTTTCATTTTTTCGTAGTATGCCTTGATCTCATCTTCGCTGATTTTGATACTCGGCTCTATTTCCCGTTCAATCACCTGTTGCATCTGGAGATCAATTTTAAGTTCCTTCCTATACTGCTCAATCGTCATTTTACGATCCTTCAATTCATGCTCGAAGACGGCATCGGACTTAAAGGATGATTTGATTTGCCTCAGTTTTCTTTCAAGCATCTCATTAGTGACATGCGCGCCAATTCCCTTTCCCTTCTGCAACAACAGAGCCCGGCCGATTTCATTGTCGATCAATTTTTTTGCCGCAGATTTTTCTTGGTCGGCTGTGAGAGGCATGCCTCTCTTCTTGTAGTTTGTCAGGGCTTGTTTCAGTTCGCGAACGATGTCCTCGTTGCGGAGGTCTTCACCGTTTACCTTTGCAACGACATCGGGCAGGGCGATACGCAATTTTTCTTCGTGCGTGTGACCAGAATGCGCGAAGGCTGATGTTGCTATAAAAATCAACACATAGGCTGAAACAAGACTGATCCAGAGTATATTTTTATCCAATCGAAACATGGAAATCCTTTCAACAAATTAGTTTCCGGAAAAAAGAGTATGAACTTAAATTATCTATTCAACGCGAGGTTGTCAACCCGTTTATTCATTCAATAGTTACAGGCAGATATGATTTAAAATCAACTTGTTGCGCTGTGCTTTGGAAATTGATCTTGCAGTTTATTGAATAAAATGATTGTGATGACAGCGATTAAAAGAAGACTTCCCACAGCGACCCTGTATTTGAGCGTTTGTGTGTCTTGAAGTATCCAGACGACGCTTCCCCAAATTAAAGGACCTGCAATGGAAGCCATTTTCCCAGCGAGACCATAGAGCCCGAAAAACTCTCCGACCTTTTCGGGGGGAGATAGTTCCACAATAATCGTTCGGCTGACGACCCACACCCCTCCCATTCCTATTCCTGCCAATGGACCTACCAGCCAGAACAGGGTTTCTCCTGGACTCACCATGATGATTGTCAGGGCGGCCAGCCAAATCCACAAGACGGTCCAATAAGAAAAGACAGTTCCTTTATATTTAACCAGCCAGCCGATAATCACAGAGCCCAGCATGGCAAATGCCGTAGAAAGAATTAAGAAGGTTGTGATCTGGCTGTCATTGAACCCAATCACCTTATTTGCGTAAACCGCCATAAATGCAATGACCGTGTTGACCACGTCGAGAATAAGAAAATGAATTCCGATGAATTTTAATAGAACATGATACTGAGATGCGCCTGCAATCGTTGCCCTTAGAGTACGGAATGCTTGGCCGACATCTACTTGAAAAGGTTTTGGGCCAGGGTCTTTGACAAAAAGGAAACAGGGAATGGCGAATATCAGAAACAGGATCGCTGTTGGAAGAAAAGCCGCCGCTCTACCGCCATCTGCCACAAAAGGTTTGACTAGGAGGAGTCCCGCTATAGACCCAACGTATCCCAACGCCACCCCGTATCCGGAAACCATGCCAACATTTGATTGGCGAGCGATACTCGGGAGCATGCCATTGTAAAACACAAGAGCCGACTGATAACAATAGTTGGCGGTCATAAACAGGCACAGTCCCACTGCCAGTTGACTGGTCTGCCCAATGAGCGCGGTAGCGACAACCGCAATGAGGGTGAGCAGAGTGAGGGGGAATCGTCGTCTACCTGTATGGTCTGAAATAGCGCCGAAAACAGGAACACTGATAGCGACCGCAAACATGGACCCCGAAAGTGCCAGACTATAAAGAATGTCCTGCCCGCCATGGTCTACCGTTACCCACAGGGCAAAGTAGAGCGAGATAACATTCATTGAGAAAATTGTGTTGGCGAAATCGTAGAGCGCCCAGGAGGTGATGGCCCGTTTGTCGGGTCGCACAGTCATGGCACTGGAAGGACGGTGCGAAATCCGTAGATATCGTTTCTAATATGAGGACGGTTGCGAGACCGCCGGACTATCTGGACTCCGTCAATATTGTTCAGGTAAGAACCACCGCGCAGAACCTTATAAGTTTTTTTGCCAGGCGGACCTTGCGGGTCTATCTCCGGGCTGACTCGATAGAAGTTTTCATCGTACCAGTCAAGACACCATTCCCAGACATTGCCTGACATATTGAGTACTCCAAATGGACTGGCTCCCGATTGATAATAATTGACCGGAGCTGTTTTTTTGTAATTGTCATCTTCTCCAAAGATGTTGACAAAGTAAAAGAAAAATCCCTTATCAAATTTCCCGCCCCAGGGCCACAACCTGTCATCGTTTCCACGGGCCGCCTTTTCCCATTCAGCTTCAGTGGGCAATCGGCGTTCTTTCCATTTTGCGTAAGCCATAGCGTCGTGCCAATTCACACCAACAACCGGGTGGTCTGGTGAATTCAATGTTTCATCCTCCCAGAACACGGGTTTTTCATGATCGGTTGCTTCAATAAACTCCATATACTTCGCATTGCTCACCTCATGCTTGTCAATAAAGAATGCTTTGGTGTAGACAAAGTGGAGAGGCGCTTCATCTGCCTTGCCGGATGAATTTCCCATTGGGAAATAACCTTCCGGAATAAAAATCATCCCCGGAGGCGGCGTTGGATTGGGTTGACCGTGAGTTGGTGCGGCGAAGCAGAGGAGCAACAGGAGAAGAAGGAACCGGCCGGAGAATTTCGTTGATTGTTTGCCGAAAGTCTCGTTCATGGAAGTTCGAAAAAACTGATCCTTTTGACGAGGGGTTGAGATATTTGAATTTTCTTTTCCACCGGCAGGTCCGATTCAATTCCCTCAATGTTTATCCATTGATAGTGACCGTTCCAGCAATTCAGAGTCGCCACCGTATTCCCGTACTGGTCGTCTGAACGGTTCAGGAAAACGGGGGCCTCGCATCGCTGGCAGTGCCCTTGAATTTCGTTAATGGATTTTATTTTCACAGCCGATGGTTCCTAAAAAAGTTTTTTGTTTCGCATCTCAATCGATAGTTATTAATTATTTAATAACGTATGCTCAATTCTATGTTGAAAAAGCAACAAGCATCAAGAAAAATTTTCTTTGAAAGAGATTTTCGTCTGGACAGATTGGCGTAAAAGTCAAGTTAATTTTGCGGGAAAGAGCGTTCAGGATTTGCTGTCAGAAGGGAAATCTGCTTTTCGCAGCAGGTCTTTCAGCGCATCTACCGGGAGGCCAACGATGTTTGAATAAGATCCATCATAACCTTTAACCAGGGAAGATCCTATTCCCTGAATGGCATAAGCGCCAGCCTTGTCCATGGGTTCACCAGAATTAACATAAGCCACGATTTCCTCTTCGGTCAGAGGTTTGATACGTACCTTGGAGACAGTGGCGGCAGAGAAGGCTTTTGAGTGAATTACCGCGATACCGGTGATGACCTTATGCTCTCGTCCGCTCAAGCGCCGTAAAATCTGGCACGCGTCCTCGACATCGGCAGGTTTGCCGATGATTTCATTTTCCAGTACGACCAGGGTGTCCGCTCCGATGACCCAGTGACCAGGGTGTCGTTTGGCAACCCAGTCGGCTTTTTGCTGGCCTAGGGACGCGGCATTTTCCTCTGGCGAAAGGTCGGTATTGCACACCTCATCTATTTCACTCGGAATCACCTGAAAATTATTGACGATCTGTTTAAGCAGTTCAATGCGCCTTGGGGACTGAGAGGCGAGGATGACAGGAGTTTGGGAATCGTTCATTATCGTTTTAATTTTGAATTTGGCTGGTTCTTCACTGGCATATTGGAAATAGTTTCTTTATTATATACGCATCCGATGACTGCAAGGCAATACCATGGTGGGTCCAGGATTTGCTCAGGGTTCGCAGTTTACCAAAATCAAACACAGGAAGGTTTTAAAGTTAATCATGGCAGGAGCTTCGTTTCAAATTCAAATAAGACATATTCAGGTTGCCAAGAAAGATGTAGCCGATCTGTTGGTGGAAACGGTTGGAGCCACCAAGGCAGGTGTGTCTCAAGTCCAACTGTTGATGAAGCTTGCAGGCAAATACAGTAACTGCCGCTCGAAAGAAGATGGCGGTAATCTCGGGTGGGTGGAGATGGGGTGGAATCCGGAAGACCCGCGCATACCGCGTGGCGGATTTAGAAAGCTCGAAAACGAAGAGCTTCACGACATTATTTGCCAGGCTCTGGAAAAAAAAGAAATAGAACAAGGATTGGTTTTCGGTCCGGTACAGACAAAGCAAGGTTATCACGCTGTAATCATATCGAATGAATTCAAGACGGACCGGATTTTATAACATCGGTCACGTTTTCCTCCCGCTCGTTGTCGCTCTTTGGTTTTATGTCGTCAGGAGGGTGTTTGCCTAAATAAAATTGTAGGCGAAACAGCCGCTTGAACAGCGAACCATATAGTGAGGGCAGGACTTGCAGGGTTCTTTGACCTCGGTTTTTTCAAACACACTGGTCAAGAACCTCGCCCCCATGCGCGCCGAAGCGATAGAGTTCACTTCCTTGAACTCGCTGACATTTCCTAGTTGCATTTCATGAAAGGGAAAACAGTTGAAGCAGTCCCCCTTCGAGTCGATATCCATCGGGCTCCCATCGGCACAGCCAAAATAAAGATCCTGTGTCTTCCATTCAGTCAGTTCCGGAACCTGTTTGAATCCGTGAAAATAAAACCGCTGTACGAGATCGGTTTCATCCTCCTCAATTTCATCAAGAAAACAGGGTGGAAACGAGCAGTCAAACCTGAACGCCATCTGCGGAAACCTTTTAAGGAGTTGGGACATTTTGCGGCCCAACTTTGGGTAGTCCCTTATGGGAAGATATATATTAGACTCGCCTCCGACTATTGGAAATGCAGGGCTCACCCTGATCCGGTATTCCTGATCTTTGGGCAATCCCACTTTCTGGTAAATCGCGTCGATTTGTTCGCATTGTGACTCTATATCCTGATCTTTTGAATACAGATTGATGCTGAAGGTTATGCTGTAGCCGTTAGCACGCATAAATATTTCGGCGACTTCTCCACACCGTTCATGATTCTTCTCGGAAATATTGTCGAGTGTTTGCCAGTTGAGCAAAACCGCAAAACTGATTTTTCTCTTGAGAGCACCATTGCGTCCGGCAGTGCTGACCAACAGGTCCAGAGCTTTATCACCCATCAATCCGTTAGTGAACAACCCCAACGAAGTGAACGACGGCATCGCTTCAAAAGTCCGGCTGAAAATTTCATTGAACTGCGGATGCAGTGTAGGCTCGCCGCCCATAAAATTGATGACCGGCGTGTTTTTTATTTTGGGTAGAAGATCACTGATGAAATAGTCGAAATCCATAGATTTGCCGGGAGTTCGCACCGTTTCTTCCATGTATTCATCAGCGAAGCAGTAGTTGCATTTCAGGTTACAATAGCTATTTAAAATGATATTCATTTTACCAGTGGTTAACGTATGAGCAGGGTTCAGTCAATCAGGCAGTCAGCCGTACGGTTGCCCAAAACGTCGTTGCGAACGAAGTGAAGCAATCCAGAAAGTCTGGATCGCCACACCGCTTCGCTACCCCTTCGGGGCATGAAGCTAATGAAGTGATACCACAGGCTCGCGACGACGTATAAGAGGTGAACTAAAAACGTTACAACTTATTGACACAAATCCCAAAAGAATATTAAAAGTGTTATCTACTATACTATCATAGTCAGGCAGAATCTTTCCAACAGGCAGGATTGTTTTTCCAGAATCAAGGTTCGAATGTTTTTTTTCGCCGGATTATTTGTGAAGTTCCGGCGTGAACGACCATGCGCAGTTCAAAAGGATAGGTCCGGCAGACATTGACGAAGATTTGGATAGCCTGATCCTTGGCTGCAGATTCATCTTCTGCCTCGCATTTCATTTCCCAAGTGGAGGCCAGAGTGGGTATTCTCTCCATACCGTGTTCTTCGAGGCGTTCACATATTTCCTTTTCAGCATCCTCGCTGATATCTTTTAATTCTGTGGCAATCAGGACGTTGTAAAATTGACTCAAGGTGTTCCTCCATGAAGAGTTTCAATAGGTCGTTATGTTACGTAGTGTATAATAAGACGGTGAAAATGGAAACCGATGCCGTAATTATCCGCGACTTTTTATCCATCCAACCCTTGGTTCCTTTTGTATAACTTCCCACAGGAATAAATTTATGAATGATGAAAGTCAAACCACATTTTGCGGTAAACCCTTCGGCGCGAACCAGCCTCCCCTCATCATCGCCGAGGTAGGATTCAATCACAACGGAGACGTTGAGTTGGCCCGCTGAATGATAGCGTCGGCCGCGCAAAATGGTGCAGACATTGTCAAACTGCAAACCTTTATCGGCGGCGAATTAATTTCCAAAACGGTCAAGGCAATGGATCCTGATCAGCCGGAGCAGGAAATTTTTCTGCACGATTTTTTTCAACGCTACTAGCTTAGCCGAGGGGACTATACGGCCTTGTTCGAATATTCACGCGAATTGGGCGTACCATTGTTCTCGGCCCCCTTTGATGAGGAATCTCTCGAAATGCTGGTGGAGCTTGGGATGCCCGCGATTAAAGTGGCGTCACCCGATTTGACGTACCTCCCGTTTTTGAAGCGGGTGGGGAAAAACAGGTTTACCGGTAGTTCTTTCCACGGGGATGGGAACGAACGAAGAAATTGAAACTGCCCTGAAAACGATTCGAGCAGAGGGGAATGAAGACATCACCCTCCTGCACCGCGTTTCCAATTATCCTTCCCAGTATCACGAGATGAATCTTGCCTGCCTGCAAGAGGTGGCCTCGCGCTTCAAAGTGCTGGTTGGATTATCCGATCACACCACCGATAATTTATCGGGGACCGGTATCCCTCCTGCCGATTTGGAACGAGTTGTCGGGCAAAAAGCAAAAACTAAAATCCTCGCCGAACAGGTCATCACCTGGGATATGGTCTAGGGCAATATCTTCTAAAGCCGTTCCATCCGTCTGCGGCGAGGGTGCGTCTTTTCCCCCTGCAATCGGCATAATCCTGCGGCGAGGCTTCCCAAAATGCAATGGGTCAAAGCCGAGATGGCTCCGGGAACAGTTGCCAGACTGAAATCCGGGAAGTTGCTTCTGGCAAGTTCTGTCGCCAAACCCGAGTTCTGCATCCCCACCTCTATGGAAATCGTTTGAGAATTTCTCTCATCGAACTTAAGCCATTTTGACAGCACATACCCAAGGATAAACCCCAGTGTATGCAGTATGACAACCGCCATGATAAGAGAGGAGCCTGTAGAGAATATTTCTTCCTTTTTAACAACAAGGATGAAATCAACGATGAACACGATGGACAGGACGGCGATGAAAGGTGTGTAAGGATTGATTTTCTTTATCCAGCCGCTGAAAAAATGATTGAGCAAAACGCCCGCAGTGACAGGAAGGATCACTACCTTAAAAGTGCTGATTAGAAGTCCCAATGTGTTGACTTGAATCCCGGTTCCCATTAGATCGATCGAAATGGATTCAACGAGCAGGGTGGTCAGTAACGGCGTCATGATCACCGCGATGAGTGTTGAAACTGTGGTGAGGCTCACTGAAAGGGCGATGTTGGTTCGCGCTATAAAACACACAACGTTGGAAGCGGTTCCACCCGGGCAACAAGCGACCAGCACAATGCCGATGGCATAATCCATCGGCAGGTTAAAAAGTTTTGCCAGACTGAACCCCAGAATTGGCATGATGGTATATTGAAGCCCTACACCCAGCGCGACGGAGCGCGGGATTTTAAAAGCGCGCCGAAAGTCATCGAAGCTCAGGGTCAGCCCCATGCTCAGCATGATGATGCCGAGGAAAAGAGGAATCCATGTGGGCTGAAACCATGTGGCTGTGGCGGGTTTCCATAAAGCGAGACCCGCACCTCCCAAAACCCAGGCAGGGAATAAGTTTGCCAGGGCAATGAAAGTTTTTTCGGTTCGATTCACTGCCAGGGTTTTTGCACTATGATGCTGGAATAGGCTTCCTTGCCATCGTCGTAGGCTTGGTAGCGAATGACTTTGAAGTCCTTGAAAATTTCTAGGAGTTCGTTTTCTTCAAGGAGGTATTTTCTTGAAAAGCTGGCGTAGCGCAGATATTCAATATTATACGTTTCAACCAGGGCCATGCCGCCCGGTTTGAGCGATTCCATTATCTGACCGAACAAATCCCTCTGCATATAGTAGGTGCAGATGATGACATCATAAGCGTTTTTCTCGAGTTGATAATTTTCCAAATCAACGACGCGGGTTTCAATTTTAACTTTATTATGCTCTGCCAGTTGATGCGCCTTATTAAGGCCCACGGGGGAAATATCGAGTCCAAGCACATCAAATCCCTGAGTTGCCAGATAGACTCCGTTTCGACCTTCGCCCATTGCCAGATCGAGCGCCCTGCCTTTAGGAAGGAGATTGACATTTTCCTTCAGGAACCGGATAGGTTTGGATCCAAAAAGAAAACCATCGATGTCGTAGTGTTTGTCCCAGCGCGATTGATCCTTTGGTGCCGCCGAGGCAATCGTTGGAATAAAGACCGCCAGTATCAGAAGAAAAATAATCTTTCGACTTCCACCAAACAAGACATTAAGGCAGGAAAACATAAGCAGTACTCCCTGTAGAAAGGTAATTTTATTCTACCTGAAGGCGTTACCCTGTCAAGACGAATTCCCGTTTACAGGTTCAGATGGACATTGTAGAATTGTATTAACCTGTATCGCCATCTTAGGCGGAAAATTAATTTAAAAATATGACCTTCAAGGAGGATAGCGATGCGATTCAGTTCGCGTTTTCTACTGGTATCGACCATAGGGATATTGATCACCACGTTTGCACTTGGCTTGATACCGATTGCAAGTGCAGAGGCCGTAAAAATAAAGCCGGTCAAAACTTCTGCCGACAAACGGTTCGAAGCCTTTGCCGATGGTACCATTCACGACGTGAATACCGGCTTGATATGGATGAGTAATGACTATTGGCAAATGGAACATAAGTGGGTCAACTGGTACACCGCCAAAGAATATGTCCAGCGGATGAACAACAAAAAATTCGCGGGGTACAGCGACTGGCGTTTGCCAACAGTTGAAGAAGCCAGTTCGCTTTATGAAAGGCGCAAACGAAATATAGATAAAGATGGCGATAAAATCTTTATCGACCGCATGTTTCCCAAAGGTTCCGGTTGGAGCACTTGGACCAACGAAGAAAAGCAAGGCAAGGCCCTTGTCGTTTCGTTCAAAGATGAGGGAGGCAAGTCATATCAAGATAAAATAACAGCCACTGATGCTTTTTTAAGGCTCGTGCGTGGTCCGATATCACAAGAATAATTCATTTTTATCTAACCACTCAATTCGATTTAATGATGTCCTGGTTTGCAAAAGTATTTTGGCTGGGTGTTTTGGCGCTACTTGCACTACCGATGACTCCAGCTATAGCATTTCATAAAGATATTTACGAGCCGCGTGTGCCAGAGCCTCTTCTTGAAGAGCTTCAGGATATGGATAATCCGTTTTCACCAACCCCTGAAAATATTGAAGAGGGTCGTCAAATATTTTTAGGTAAAGGGTATTGCGTGTTATGTCACGGCAAAAACGGTAAGGGGGTTAAGATTCCCGGACACAAGCCACGTGACTTTACCAATGCCAAATGGCAGGAGGTCAGGACCGACGGCGAAATGATGTGGGCCTTGAAAAATGGAAGTCCGGGGACAGGAATGCCGGTTCGCGTTGGAAGGGTGATCAACGAAGAAGAAGGTTGGAAAACGATTCTATTCATCCGAACACTTTCAGAAGAGTGAATCGTTGGTTATTTTTAGAGGTTTCCTTTGCTATTATCAGTTGTCAGATGCCGGACAGCGAAGGTGTGATTTTTAAAATAAAAAATTGAGGAGGTTGGGATATACTCCGATTGCTTGGTTTGAGTTTTTTTTGTTTTTCTGATGGTTATGCTGGGAACGGCTTTGGCGGAAGGTACGTTTTACGAACCCCTGCCTGAGATGAAACACCCAGCAGGTAATCCATTTTCTAAAGATAAAGAAGAGTTGGGGAAGATGTTGTTTTTCGATCCGCGATTATCCGGCAGTAACTGGATCAGTTGCGCCACTTGCTACAACCCGGCACTGGGCTGGGGCGATGCTTTCGTTGCCAAATTAAGTTGTGGTGATATTTTTCGTAAGGGAATAATGATGAATCAATTTTTCAAGTTTCTGCCCGGACTTCCGGTATTTTTTGTTTTGCTGGTTTTTTCGCTGGTTTATGTTGGCGAAGCCTGGTCAGGTCCAGGCGTGCGACACGGTTTGCGTCAATCCAGGCACCATGACATGCATCACGGCATGGGCCATATGGGAAAAGGGAGTTGTCCACAGCCACGAGCCACAGCGTCTGCCCCGGATGAATTTTTGAAATTGAAAAATCCGTTAAAATCCAGCTCATATAATGTGTTTGCGGGAGAATCCTTTTTCCAGACAGACGCGCAACCGACAGCGTGTAAAGTGTGTCACGGATTGACTGGAAACGGGATGGGTATGATGGCGCTTGGCCTTAATCCACCTCCCCGCAACTTTACTTGTGCTGAAACGATGAAAAATATTTCAGACGGCCAGATGTTCTGGATTATTAAAAAGGGATCACACGGCACGGGAATGCCTAAGTTCACAAGCCTGAAAGACGAACACATTTGGCAGGTCATTCTCTATCTTCGTACGCTGGTTCAGTAGTCGGTGGATGTTCTTCTCTGGACAGTGATGGTGTCTGTTTTTGCGTTTCCAATGAAAAATATAGACCGTATGCCTTCGTCTCCCGGGTTATTGCGCGTCGCATCAGGAATCTGCCCGCAACCACGCAAAACTCAAAAGGCTCCCTCAAGATATTTTCGCAGGACAAATCCATTGCCAGCCAGTCCCGAAAATATTGAGCGAGGAAAAACGCTTTATCAGAAGGAAGCAAAACCGACTGCTTGTAAAATGTGTCACGGGGTCCGTGGCAACGGTAACGGAAGTCTGGCGCAAAGGCTGGTTCCCGCTCCGCGAAATTTTACTTGCGAAGAGACAATGAATCCGTTGCCAGACGGTCAGTTATTTTGGATAATAAAAAACGGGTCCAAAGGAACTGCCATGCCTGCTCATGAATTTACACTGAGCGATAAAGATATTTGGCAGATCATCTATTACTTAAAGAGTTTTGCCCGCTGACGTTATTCTCTCAGGCAATGTAGATAATATTACCGGATGGTCAGTTTTTTATATTTGGAGCGTCGGTTCTCTTCTTTCCCGCCTAATTCTTCACGGCGCTTTTCCCGGTATTCCTCGAAATTTCCTTCGAACCAGCGCACTTTGTTTTCACCTTCGAATACCAGCAGGTGGGTGCAGATGCGATCCAGGAAGAATCGGTCATGACTGATGACCAGTACACAGCCGCTAAAGTTTAGAATAGCGCTTTCCAAATTGCGTAAGGTGGTGACGTCGAGATCGTTTGTCGGCTCGTCAAGAAGAAGGACGTTGCCGCCTCGCCGCAACAGTTTGGCCAGGTGGACTCGGTTGCGTTCGCCTCCTGAAAGACTAGCGACCTTTTTTTGTTGGTCGCTTCCCTTGAAATTAAATTTCCCCACATAGGACCGGGAGTTGATCTCTCGACCGCCCACTTCAATTTGATCGGCGCCTCCTGTGATCTCTTCGTAAATAGTTTTTTCGCCATCAAGATCATGCCGATGCTGGTCAACGTATGCTAATTCAACCGAAGAGCCTATCTCCATTGTTCCTGAGTCCGGAGTCTCCTCGCCGACGATCATGCGAAAGAGAGTTGTTTTTCCTGTTCCGTTGGGACCGATCAATCCGACCACTGCACCACGGGGGATAGAGACTGTCATGTCTTTGATGAGGAGGTTATCGCCATAGCCTTTGGATAAACTTTTTGTTTCTATTACCCTGTCTCCCAAATGAGGTCCGGGAGCGATTTGAATGTCCAGCGTACTTTCGTCAACCTCCACCTTTTGAGACAGGAGTTTTTCATAGTCATTGATTCTGCTCTTACTCTTAGATCGCCGTGCGCTGGGGCTGGTGCGAATCCATTCCAGTTCCTGATTCACACGTTTTTGCAGGCCGGAAGCAGACTTGTCCCTATGCTTGAGCCGCTCAGCTTTTT
>Ga0066837_10000859_pt1 | contig 14180 bp, 10 predicted proteins | sample ETNtaG_25_FD_66730 | JGI IMG/M metagenome (GOLD analysis project Ga0066837, IMG submission 66730) | Marine microbial and viral communities from oxygen minimum zone, Eastern Pacific Ocean - ETNP201302SV86 | ecosystem: Environmental > Aquatic > Marine > Oceanic | place: Pacific Ocean: Eastern... | reverse complement strand
GCCTTCTCTGCCTCCATAGCGGCTAACTTTGCCTTTAGATCATCAACTTCTGCGACTTCTTCCTCTTCCTCCCACCAACGATCTCCCTTAGCCAATTCATCACCCTGCTATGTGACCGGCGCCACCTACTTTGAACATTGACATGAATCAACCCGGAATATAGCCTTCATCATCCTCGGAGACAAGTCCCGAGGACACTAGTGACTTCAGATGAGACAAAGTCTGGTCTTCAGACAGTATTTGATTAGCGTCCGGGGTGTCTGCGTAGGCTTCCCGGGCAATTTCTGACAGCCTCTTCTTTCCCGATTTTACTGCTTCCAGAACTCTATTGTGCCTGGCTTCTCTGTGCTCTATGTATCTACTGAGCAACCTTCTTGGATTCGCGACTAGTGGTCCATGACCGGGAAAAAGCATCCTCGGCGACAAGTCTCTAATCCTATTCAGATCAGAGATGTAGTAGTTCATGTCTCCATCTGATGAAGGAACTAGTATTGTTCCGACCAATGAGCAGTTGTCCCCTGACACGACACCCGACTCTCCAATCAGGCAGATCTGACCAGGACAGTGCCCATGAGTCTCAATCACGCCCCAGTTAGAATCACCGCTTGGCCCTTTCAGTGCGAACGCGTCCCCATCACGAATTACGACCTCCTCGTACTCACCACCAATCGCCAAGTGAGTCTGACTACTTGCCCATACGGGCGCATTGTACAGTCCCCCAATCAACCCTAGGTCCCCCAAGTGATCAGGGTGTCTATGCGTGAATACTGTGCCAATCACTGTACTCCCGTCTGATTGAATCTCCTCGATCTTTGCCCGAAGCTCTAGCAACCCTTCTTCATTTCTGACTGCAGGATCTACAATCACCCTCTCACCGCCTCTTTCTCCAAGAACATAGCAATTGGTGTGCGTCGCTGGTGGCAAGGTTGCTGTAGGAATCAAGATGCACTCTACTTTCGGTGCGAACTCAAATCGGTGCTTCCCCCTTGGTGGGTCCGAGGATAAGTAGGCAAAACCCCCTTGCAGGCTACCTTCATTCTCAGTGGCTTCAATCAGATCACGGACCAGAGTGATTATTGGTGGTGGCAATCTGACCTCGTTGGACTCCCATGCTGAGATCAGACTAACCGGATTCCACCATCGGAACTCATCAAACTCAGATTTCCCAGGTGGAAAGCTAGGCTCCAACAATGAGTCATTGAGCTGAACATGGAAGAATAAGTTGTGAAATCTAATCGGCCCATGCGGGGGGGTAGTTCTCTCTGTGATTACCTCGCATTGGAATCCACCTAGGTCTATGAGATCAGAACCAATGGCCTCCAACCAACCCAATTTGCTCCCACAGACCATCGATCTGACGTTGTCATCAACCAACAGGAAGTCCGAATTCCCATCGGGGGCGAACCCCAACTCCTCTACCATCTCTCTAACAAGTGCAAAGGCAGCCAATCTCGCACTCCCCATTCCCGGCAAAACCTCTGGGCTCAATCCCAGTGCTTCATTGTCCACATTGCTTATCCCACCGCCGGGGAAAGACCACATGTCAGGGAAAGCGGGAAGCTCAGAAACACGATGCCCAAGAAGAATCTCATCTCCGTCCCTGCTAATCACAACTGATGCCGAAGGCCTAGGTGAGGCTACCTTTGCTTCAGGCATTATTGCACCCTCCGGTAACTCTTCCACGGGCCCTCGAATAGTCATATAGCTTCAAACTCGCTGCGATAATCGTTGAAAACCATCACTATCTCGTATGCATGGGACGGGCAAAGGAAATGAAGCCCCCAATTGAGGAGAAACCAGAAACGGAGGCGGGAAGTTGAGGCAACCAGAAACATTGGACGAGGAGCTTGCGTTAATCGCTACAGCCATTGAAGCCGGAATAGACCCCTTCCCCCCAAGGAAGGAGAGGTCCGGACTAGCAAAAATCGCATTGGGTTGGTTCATGATCATTATTATGGTAAGTTGGGTCTCCCAGTTTCTGTACCGGTCACTCTGACTTCAGGAAACTTCAGAAATCCAGTCCTTCATTGTGCATGACTGGCAAATCTCTCTGCTAGTAACCCCGCCACACTCCAGGCATTCTCTAACCTCATCCCCCGAACCCCCGGAATCCTTGAATGCCTCTCTAATCTGGTCGAGCGAGTGAAGTAGGCCATGACGAGCACCAGGAGTCAGCTCCTCCAGTTTAGCAACTACGGCTCTGCTCTGCTGCCTCATAGCACCGGGTGCATGAGGGCAATCACCGTGAAAGACTGGCAGTCCGGCACTTATCGCATGGGCATGAATCTCCTGTTCTGGAATCCATCGAAGTGGGACTATCCTTGGAACCATGCCGTCAATGGGGGATTTAGTATGAGGGGCAAGTCTTACTGATCTGGAGACCTCACCCTTTTGCAGATTCATAAGCACCGATTGGGCCATATCATCCAAGTTATGCCCAAGGGCCATCACATCTGCATCGATTTTTTCCGCCAATGCATTGAGGCTCTGTCGACGGATCACGCCACAATATGAGCAGGGCATCATTCCTCTAGCCTCGGAGTGTAGTTTGCCTATTTCTGGCATCAAACTAACCACATTGTCCATCCTTGGATATCCCATTTCTTCATAGCTCAAAGTGTGGAATTGAATGCCCAGTCCATCTGCTAGCTCGTTTGCACATTCCATGGAGGGGGATCTGTACCCATCAATACCTTCGTCGACGCAGCCCGCAATTATCTCTACATCTCTTCGCTGCCCAATTATGCCAACAAGCATGGAAAGCAGCACTGCAGAATCCTTGCCCCCTGAAACGGCGGCCAGAATCCTGAACGGGCTTCCGTCAGAGTGCGTTGCATCTTTGGGGAGTTCCAATTGAGCACGCAGCTCCTTGGAAACCCTCTTCCTAATGGAATAGGCCAGATGCTTCCCACAAAGGTGCTGACCGCTATACTCCTGGAAAACAATGGCATCAGATTTGCACCGGCTGCAAGAATGCACCCGAATCGGTGAACCCATGCTGCCCCCCATAGTACTCAATCCTTGAACCCACGCATCGATGAATTGATGTTCTTCGCCTCGCTCACAAGGCCATGGGGGAGAACGATGCATTGCCAAATAGGAGGGAAATCAGGGGAAGCTCTTCTCCCTGGGTCGATCGAGTAACATTGGCCGGCATCGCACTAATTGCCATCCTATCCGCCCCTCATATTTCCGCAATGCTTGAGGATCTCATTGGCTCAACCTCAGTTTGGGCTACTTATTGCGGTCTATTGCTGGTGGTTCCCATTATCTCAACCTATATCGGGAAGAGAATAGCCAGGATACTATCGCACTAGGCTCGAAGCTTTGCAATCCCAGACTCAATGTATCCGGTAATTACCTGCCAAGGAACAACGAACCTCATCCCTGCAACGACGATAATGAACAGCCCCGCAGAAATGACTTTTCCGTAAGTCATCTGTAATTCTAGAGACTCCCTAACTTGACCGGTCCACTGTGTACCCTCGAGAAGTCCAACAATGGAGATTAGTAAGTCGTCAAATGCCAGTGCTAATGATGTTGTAAGTAGAACCAAGGAGATTACCACCGTCAATTGTATGAGGTGCGAATTAACGATATTGTCAAACTGACGAATATACTCACGGTTCTTCCTAGTATCTTCGGGCAGTGAGGCAGCATATTCGAGATGATTAACAGCTGCCATGCCCGACTCCATGAATAGCAGCATCAAAACAGATATCCCGATCAATGACCATGCCATCTCGGAAACCAGACCTCCGAACATAGTCCCCTCGCCGATTTGAGTGGGTAGTGCTTGGAGACCGATATCAATCTCTGATACTATCGGCTCGAATGTCAAGACCGCGTGGAAAGCAATAATGATGATGTAATAGCCAACTGACCAAGCAATAGCTCTTTTCGACAATCCCCAAATTCCGACCAAACCAGCCATAATAGGTGCGAAGACAATTCCCAAGAACAAGAGCTCCAGAAGGAAAAATAGGGGTGCGAACAGCACATCGAGGTGATTCAGTGAATCCTCTTCGTTTCCAATTGGCAAGTACAGGCCGTTATTCACCATCCCGGCAAGCCATGAAAGAATGAATGGAACAAAAATCCAGACGGCAAATGTCCCGGCCAAGCCAATCTGGATCCTTCGTTGGTTCTCCTGCGAGGTCGACCAGAACCGGTCAATCGCTATTGTTGCTGCAACACACAGTATCAAGGGCCCAATCAGGGACATAAACCCCGTCTGGCCGATTCCCACTAAAGCATCGGGAATCAACAGGCCGTTCTTTTCCGAGAGCCACATCAAACCCCTCGTATGTTCGTAGGAGGCACACCAGGACGACTCACTGTTCTCAATGATGAATTGCTCGCTGCACGGACCGTAGATCTCAGACATCCTTCTCAGCAGCACTAGGAGGGAAACGGTCGAGATCAGCTGTAGGCATAGAATCTGCCATTTCTTCCTAAGTTTTGGAATGTGGAGAGTATTTTCCTCATACTTCTTTTCTTCTGGCATTCATACACCTCTTGTTTGCATAAGTGCCTGCGACAGCTCCACATCAGGCATCCAATCGATAACATTGGCACCGTAACCCGATACTGCCGTGAGCCTGTTTTGCCTCTCTATCTTTAGAACCTCGTAGGACATCCTGGGAATCCTGCTGACCAGTCTCTCTAGGTCTATGCTGCTCGGGGAAAGGATGGTCACGGAGTGACCATTTCCTGAGAGGTTCCTAATCGCAGGTTGAGTGGTCCCATCGCCTTCCAGACTGCTGATTATGAATACAGGCGAACCCCTGCTAATTCTGGGCGCCATAGAATTTGTTACGGCCTGTAGCGGCATCGATCCACCGGGTTTCGCGGAAGCCAGCGTATTCAGAATCTTGTACTGTTGCTTGTCGCCGGTGTCCGCAGGCAGGAAGTCCATATTTCTTCCATAAGTCACTAGGGCCACCGAATCTTTCCTCTTTAGGAAGTGCGTAGCTATCGACGCAGCGGCAATTGCCCCCATCTCCAGGGAATTCTTCAGCACAGTACCAATCCGACTGACCTCTCTGACGTCGAAAATGATGAAAACATCCGTTACAGCGTCCCTCGTTTTCTCGTTTACCATCAATTCACCAGTTCTAGCAAAAGCCTTCCAGTTTATCGATCGCAGGGAGTCGGTTGACAGGTACTCCCTCAGTGAGTAGAACTCCATTCCCGGACCAGGAGTCCTAAGCGTCGTCGCACCTGTGTACATCTTGGGCACATCAGCCCTGAGCATTGCGTCTTCAACATCCCTTACCTGGGGGAAAACTGTAATGTCGCAGAAATCATCAATCTTCGCTTCGTTCACAAAGAGGTCGAATGCATTTCTGTGTCGGATCGAAACCGGACCAATTGTGTAGTGACCACGCAGGGGGCATCTGACAGTGTACTCAATCTTCGTCGACTGACCGGGTCCAAGATTTACCCTAATCTGGTTGAGACCCCTCCTGATCTTCATTTCATGTGGAACATTGTCGAAAATCTCCAGTTGTTGGGTTCTTCTGTAGGAATTGTTCGTAATAGTCAGAGACACTTCTATCGAATCTCCTTTGTATACGTTAGAGTGAGGTACGTTTCGAACAATCTCCAAGTCGGAATGTCCCGAAACCCACCCACTGATAGAAATGAAAGCAATGAAAGTTAGCCCAATAATCATCATTTGGAAGTTTGAAATCATCATTCCAACTAAAATCAGGCTAATGCCACCGGTTAGAAGCATTGTAGCTTTCCTAGTCCACACCGTATCCACTCCCTTCGTCTCTCTCTCCTAGTTGCTTAATTCTCCTTACTATGGCCACTAGCTCATCCACTCTGTAATTCCTTTCTTCGAAAATGAATCTGACAAGAACGGGATCCTTGATTAGCTGTTGAAGTTCAGAGGCGGGCAATAGGTCGAACTCTTCGCGATTTAAGGCGTTAACATTTCTAACCCTAGTAAGGAGTACTTGCCTAATCTTCTCTGGTTTCTGGTAATACTCATACCTCTTCGCATCCCCAAATCCATAGTAAATTACTCTGAAAACGTGCCTCCATTCTTCGGGGTCCTCTTTCCTGAGTAGGACTGCCTCTAGGAAAATGAATAGCGCTAGGAAGAGAATTAACATGGCCATCCAGTCGTTCGTGAAGTAGATCAGAATGTAGTAAACCAAATTGTAAGTGTCTCCTAGAAGTGTTGGCTGTTGATGCCTGCTCTCATCGAAAATAACTAGCGCATTATCACTTGGCTGTGTACTATTGTAGTCGATGATTAGCGCCTCAGCAATAATATCCAGAATCCATTTCCTATTGTCGTTTTCAGGAACTAACCCTGTGTACTTAGATGCAAAGTCCGGATCATAAATTGAGTTTATCAGAATCGATCCGTCAGAAACAAAGTGAACCCTACCGGAATCTGCATCCCTGCAGAGCATCATCTCACAGTACCTAACATAGACCGGAAATGGCCCCTGTTCATCACCCTCAATACCTAGTGCTGTGTATCCCCCAACAGTGTAGTTACCGTCATCATTGTTGTCTAGCCACGAGTCCTGTGTTGTTCTCGAGATCACGTACCTCCGCTCAGCTGGATTGTAGGATGACGTTTTCTCGAATGCCGATGGGGTATTGGTTAGCAGGCTATATTCTTCCGACCAATCCCATGTAGGGTTGGAATTGCCACCCACACCAGCCCCGAGAAAACGATGCGCGCATAGTCCGGCCAATTTGGCATCATCCATTAAACCCCCAACATTCTCATCTTCCGGACCAACATCCAGAGAGTCGATCACCCCATCACCGTCGGAATCCCTGATGCATGGATTGACGTCTCTTTGACTTGAGGGGGAGCTCGTGAAGTTGTAAGCAGAAGTAGTGTTTACCCACACAAAGTCCGACCCAAGGTCCCCCTCGTAGTCAAAATCAGCGAATAGTCTGTGATTTGTGAACTTTAGACCAAACTCAGCAGCCAGATTACTCGAATAACCAAAGTCATCCATGAGAATCACAGTTCCGCCTCTATCAACAAAGTTGCTAATAGCTTCAATCTCCGAGGAGGTATAACCGTCTCCCTCTGAAAATTGGATTAGATTCCCATCACCGGTGAAGCTTGGAAGGGAAATGGTATCTCTCTCAACACCTGAAACAATGAATACGGTTTCCTCAGGATGATCAATGTCACTCAGTAGCAACGGGCTCGAAACCAATGCCGTGGTCTCAACCCCCAATCCATTCAGCTCGGAGCGGAATGAACCTAGGTCATTCCAATCCTCTCCGTATGCGGACTGTTGCGTCTGTCCTGGGACTACATAGGTTACCGCGATAGAAAGCAGCAATACAGACAATAAAACCCAGAACGAAGTAACTAGGGCCATTCTGCGATTCTTCTTCGAATCGATTCTTTTTATCCAATGCCTCAAGTCCATATCCATCCCCACCCTGCCAATTGCAATACGATGAGCCAGAAGTTGATCTTAAGACCGTTATGCGATCATGAACAGCCCTGCATCCTGTCATCTCGACAGTTCTACTACGTTTCCGACACTAGAAACCTCTTCCACAGGAACTGAGAGCAAACCCTCAGTTGTAGGCCACGGAAGCTCATTTGGGTTAATATCCGACTCAGTCACAATAAGAATGGCCACTATGTTTCCAGTTTCTACATCAATGGTGAAATCAGCAAGATGGCCAAGAAGATCTCCAGCTGCGTCAACCACCTTCCTAGTCAGTATTTCTTGGCCAAAGGTGGTTTTCATCATCAGACCTCAGATAGACTCTATTCCGGGGATAATTCCAGAGTTTCTGGTCACTGACTCTAAGCCACTGGTTAGATTCGACTCCATCCGACTGTAGTAATCCATCATTTCCTCGGTGACTGTAGGCCTAACCCGATCAATCGCCTTCTCAAAATGCTTCTTTGAGACAGTCTTCTTCTCTTCTCGCATTGCGATCAATGCCGCTTCCCTACAAATGGCCTCGATATCCGCACCTGTATAATTCTCCATACGACTTGCCAGATCCTCAAGCTTCATCTTTCCGAGAGGCATCTTACTGGTGTGAATATCCAGAATCGCCACTCGAGACTTAGCATCCGGAGGGGGGATGTGCAACACTCTTTCGAATCTCCCGCTGCGCATCAGTGCTGGATCAATCATCTCAGGACGATTGGTGGCTGCAACAATGATCACTCCCTCCATTCCCTCGACACCATCCATACTGCTCAGTAGCTGATTCACAACCCTGTTCATTACATCAGAGCCATCTCCACTATTGCTTCTCCTCATCCCAGCCAAGCTCTCAAACTCGTCTAGGAAAACTATTGTCGGGCTCGACTGCTTCGCCTTCTTGAAAACCTCCCTAATCGCCTTCTCGGATTCGCCTACCCACTTAGAAATCAGCTCTGGGCCCTTTATGGTGATGAAGTTGGCCTTTGCCACATTTGCAATCGCCTTTGCAATGAGGGTTTTACCAGTTCCAGGCGCCCCGAAAAGGAGGATTCCCCTAGGGGGGTTGATGCCAAAGTGCTCAAACTTCTCCGGAATCGTCAGAGGCCACTCTATGCTTTCCTTCAGACGTTCCTTGATATCCTCCAGGCCTCCAACTTGATCCCACGTAACCTCGGGAACTTCGACGTAGATCTCCCTTAGGGCACTTGGCTCAATCTCCTTAACAGCATCTTGGAAATCGGCCATCCTTACTTCCATCTTCTCAATGACCTTGGGGGGAATCTCCTCGACATCCAAGTCAATCTCCGGCAGGTATCTACGCAGCGCCTTCATCGCTGCCTCCCTAACCAATGCGGAGATGTCTGCACCCACGAATCCATATGTATTTTCTAGCAACCACTCCAAGCTGTAATCGTCACTAATGGGCATGTCTCTTGTGTGGATGTTCAGGATCTCCCCTCTTCCTTTCTTGTCTGGAACGCCAATTTCCAGCTCTCTATCGAACCTCCCCGGCCTCCTGAGTGCTTGGTCTATTGCATCCCTTCTGTTTGTGGCCCCGATAACAACTACGTTGTCCCTTCCGCCCATTCCATCTAGGAGGGTGAGGAGCTGCGCGACTACACGACGCTCAACTTCACCACTGACATCCTCTCTTTTCGGTGCAATGCTGTCTAATTCGTCTATGAAAATGATGGCAGGAGCATTAGCCGAGGCCTCGTCAAATATCTCCCTTAGCTGCTTCTCGCTCTCGCCGTAGTATTTTGAGATGATCTCAGGGCCATTTATGGAAGTAAAGTGGGCCTTGGTCTCCGATGCAACAGCCTTGGCAATCAGAGTTTTTCCAGTTCCAGGCGGGCCATGGAGCAAGACCCCCCTAGGAGGGTCGATTCCAAGCCTCCTGAATAGAATTGGGTGCTTGAGTGGGAGCTCAATCATCTCCCTAACTTTCTGCAGTTGGTCCCCAATTCCGCCAATGTCCTCGTAAGAAATGGTACTGACTATGTTTTCATCTTCTGTGTCTACCGCCTCTTCCTTGATTACAATCTCAGTCTCCGGAAGTACTTGGACGACGGTGCCTTTGGGTTTGGTTTGGACAATTGCGAATGGAAGCGCTTCAGCAAACAGAGTCATTCCCGGGATGAATATCCTGTCCCCTGTGACAACGGGCCTCTTGTTCAGGCCCCTCCGTGCGAATCCCTCTATCCCCGGTCCAAAGCGAACTTTCTGCTGCTTTGCCATCACAGGACTAATGACGAGCTTCTCACAAGGCTGAACATCGACCTTCTTTATCTCAGCCTTGTCACCAAGGCTGACACCTGCATTTTTCCGAATGATACCATCAACCCTAATCACCCCCAGGTTGGCGTCTTCAGGCCTGCATCGCCAGACTATTGCCGCTGTCTTCCTCCCTCCCCCAATCTGGATAATGTCCCCCGGCTTTAGATTCAAGTCATTGTCAAATGGTACCCTAGCACGACCGTGACCCACGTCACTTGGGATAGCCTTTGCAACCCTGAGTGTCAGAGAATCAGTCGAATCGTCAGCCACTAATACCCCTCCGCGTACACGACCCTCTCATCAATGGGGGTTATTAAACCCCAAATCACGAGGTTTTCACTTAGGATATGATGGTTATCAGACTTTAGGTGGCCGATGCGCATAATTCATGTCGCATAGCCCCTCGCGAGGGCATGACCCACGTTCTTGAAACCGGATTTGAGATATTGGACGAAACCAATCCCAATGGTAGCCCCAGAGTGAAGGGGTACAACATCATTAATGGCGAATTGCGCCTTTCGAGTGATAATGCTACATTTGAGAGCAGGAACCCAGCTTGGCTAGAGGATTGCCTCGGGGAGTTCCCGCAGTCAACCAAGGAAGACGTGCACTCAGCGTTGGCAGCCGCGAGGGAGGCCTTCGGAACTTGGTCAAAGACCCCAGCTCCAACGAGAGGCCAGATCATCGGGAACATGGGACGTCTCCTGATGGAACACAAGGACGACATCGTCAGGGTCGAGACAAGAGAGATCGGCAAGACAATCAAGGAGAGCGCAGGGTCAGTCCAGGAGGCAATAGACACCTGTCTATTCTTCCAGTCAGAGGGTCGCAGATTATACGGCCAAACAGTAAACTCAGAACTGCCCAACAAGGAGCTATTCACATATCGGAGGCCCCTTGGCGTTTGCGGGATCATCAATGCATGCAATTTCCCAGCGGCAGTGCCATTCTGGAAGATGATCCCTGCGATAATGTGCGGTAACACCTGTGTCTGGAAGAGCCCACAGGACTCCCCACTTCTTTCGTTCATGCTAACGAGGATAATGCACGAGTCCGGTCTGCCCGACGGGGTCATCAATCTGGTCCATGGGCGCGGGAGCGGTGCTGGGCAGCACCTCGTGGATGCAGTGGACGAGGGGATGGTGAACAAGATCAGCTTCACAGGCTCAACCCCCGTTGGGAAGATGATAGGGGAGGTCTGCGGGCGAAACCTAGTCTCATGCTCCTTGGAACTGGGCGGCAAGAACCCCTTGGTCGTGATGCCTTCTGCAAACATTGACAATGCTGTGGAGGGAGCATACTGGGCTGCATTCGGAACCGCGGGGCAACGCTGCACGAGCCTAGGGAACCTAATAATCCACAAGGAAATATTCGACAAGTTCATGCCCAAGTTCATGGCAAAGGTGGAGTCGACAACAATCGGTGACTCACTGCGCTTTGACGACGTACTATACGGGCCAATGCTCTCAGAGAGATACGCTAAGGATTTCCTCCGAGACCTGGAGATATGCGAGTCCGACGGGGCCACCAAGCTCTGGGGGGAGGGCATGATCACCAATGACAGCAAACCGACCAATTTCCTCGGCGACGCCACTGAGGGGGTCTACATGTGGCCACACGTCTACTCCGGGGTCACCGAGGACATGGATTGTTTCCATGAGGAGATCTTCGGGCCCGTGGTGACCGTTGTCAAGGCCGACGACTTCGACCATGCCTTGCACTTGGCAAATGCGTCCCCTTACGGCCTCTCAAGTGCATGCTACACAAATGACAGATTGGAGGCATACAGGTTCAAGACGGAAATCAAAGCTGGCATGACGGGTATCAACAACTCCACCACCGGTGCGGAGGCCCACTTACCATTCGGGGGAGTGAAGGGCAGCGGAAACGGAACCCGGGAGTCCGGGATATGGGTGATCGAGGCCTATTCCTACTGGCACGCGGTGAATGACGAGCTCTCTGGAAAGCTCCAGCTCGCTCAGATGGATGTGGATGAGATACACATCGAGGAGGCCGAAGCCGACTACTCCTCCCTAGCCTAGGATGCAATGACTTATGGCCCCACTACCGTGCCACAGGACACGGGGTGAATAGTTGACCCGAGGCACGAAGCTCCCGATGCAGAGGGGCTTCGCCAAGACCGATAGGACAGATGACTGGTGGAAAGGGCCCACCGCGATGGCAGTCTACCTGGGATTCATGGTTGTCTACGCGACATGGCGTGGTTTCATGGAGGCTGACTTCTGGTTCTTCGAAGAATTTGGCAGGAGTTCCGGCAATCAGACCATGGCGATCGAGAACCAAGGGAGCCACGTCCTGAGCCCGTTGTTCAGCCCACTGATCTATCCCGATGAGACTTCCTGGATTCCCAAGGATCTGTGGTGGATGTCACCCGCGATGTTCATACTGATTTTCCCAGCCGGCTTCCGAGGGACGTGCTACTACTACAGAAAGGCGTACTACCGAGCCTTCTTCCAGCAGCCGACCGGTTGTGCGGTTTCGAAGCCATGGAATGAGTACAAGGGGGAAAGCGGACTACTAGTCGTACAGAACCTCCACAGGATGTTCATGTACGTCGCTGTGATTTACCTCCCAATACTGACATACGACTTCTGGCTCTCGCTTAACTTCCACGATTCGGCGGGCGCGCATCACTTCGGCATTTCGGTAGGGTCCCTTGTCCTGCTGCTGAACCTCATCATGCTCTCTGGGTACACCTTTGGCTGCCATGCGTTCCGGCACGTCGTCGGAGGGGGCTCGAACCACTGGACCGGAGCGCCGATGAACCGGATAAAGTACGGGATGTGGAGGCTCTCAACGAAGCTAAACGAGCATCACAAGGACTGGGCCCTGTACAGCCTCTTCTGGGTGATGTTCACCGACTTCTACATCTATGCCTGTACCGACCCAATGTTCGGCTTGACTGACATCGTAATCTGGGGAGGGGTCTGATGGAGGAGGTCACATTCCACAAGCACGACGTCGTGATAATCGGGGCCGGCGGGGCCGGTCTCAGGGCCGCGATCGAGGCAAGCTCAGAGGGCGTCAGCGTCGCCATGATCTGCAAGTCAATGCTCGGCAAGGCCCATACCGTGATGGCAGAGGGAGGGGCGGCTGCAGCACTGGCCAACAAGGACCCAAGGGACTCGTGGCAGACCCACTTCCGTGACACGATGAAGGGCGGCAAGTACCTAGGGGATTGGCGAATGGCACAGATTCACGCCCAACAGGCCCCAGACAGAATTAGGGAGCTGGAGCAGTGGGGTGCGGTCTTCGACAGGACACCTAAGGGGAAGACCAGCCAGCGCAACTTCGGCGGACACACCTACCCCCGTCTCGCCCACATCGGGGACGCCACCGGCCTGGAGCTGATCCGCACCTTGCAGCAGAGGGGGATACACATGGGGATGGATGTATTCATGGAGTTTACAGTGAGGCGGTTGTTCACGTCCGATGGCCGGGTGGCCGGGTGCTTCGCCTATGACCGCAATGACGGTTCGTTACACGTCTTTCAGGCAAAGTCAATCGTACTCGCAACGGGTGGAATCACCCGGTGCTGGGAAGTATGCTCAGGCTCATGGGAGTACAGCGGGGAGGGCCATGCCCTAGCCTACTGGGCCGGAGCAGAGATGGGCGATATGGAGTTCGTGCAATTCCACCCCACTGGGATGATCTGGCCACCTTCCGTCAAGGGGATCCTAGTCACAGAGGGCGTCCGAGGCGAGGGCGGCAAGCTGCTCAACAAGGAGGGTGACCGATTCATGTTCGACTACGTGCCTGAGATGTACGCCGACGAGTTCGCCGACACCATAGGAGAGGCCGAGGCCTGGGTCAAGGAAGTGGTCTCCGGCAAACTAGCCACCAATCGCAGACCACCAGAATTGCTTACCCGCGATGTGGTTGCCAAGGCGATAAACAGCGAACGTGCCGCGGGCAGGGCGTCCGAGCACGGGGGAGCCTATCTCGACATCTCATGGAGGAAACCGGAGGAGATCAAGAAGAAGCTCCCTGGGATGTACCACCAGTTCAAGGAACTCGCCGCGGTCGACATCACCAAGCAACCGATGGAGGTCGGCCCCACTGCCCACTACGTGATGGGCGGTGTGAAGGTCGACCCGTTCTCACAGGAGACCACGATCCCAGGGCTGTTCGCCGCAGGGGAAGTCGCGACCGGCCTCCACGGGGCGAACAGGCTCGGGGGCAACTCCCTGTCGGACCTGATCGTCTTTGGGAAGATCGCGGGAGAGAACGCAGCTGCGAGCTCCAGACAGCAAGCGGGCTTCCCGGAGATCCCCCAGTCGGAGATCGACGACGTCGTTGAGGAGACCCTAGCCCCCCTAAGCAGAGAGGGAGGGGAGAACCCAGCCAAAGTCGTCAGCGACCTCAGGGAGATGATGCAGAACAAGGCTGGGATAATCCGGTCAGGACCACTCCTGGAGGAGGCACTGGACAACCTCGAGT
>Ga0066837_10000840_pt1 | contig 14320 bp, 11 predicted proteins | sample ETNtaG_25_FD_66730 | JGI IMG/M metagenome (GOLD analysis project Ga0066837, IMG submission 66730) | Marine microbial and viral communities from oxygen minimum zone, Eastern Pacific Ocean - ETNP201302SV86 | ecosystem: Environmental > Aquatic > Marine > Oceanic | place: Pacific Ocean: Eastern... | reverse complement strand
AAGAGAGGTCCTCCAGCATGACGTTCTTCCTGCGGTCCTACGCTCTCTCACACCTGTTTGCGTTCTCGCACTGGTTCGATACCTATTTGACGGCACCAGGGTCGGAGTATGCAGACGAACCCTCCCCCAGCCTGGGCTTCTGGACATTCATGGCGGTAGGTGAGATTGCCGCGCCTGAGAAGCCGGTCCCAGAAGGTTATTTCGGAGAGTACTTCGAGGAACCGGGGGTACTGAAGTCCAACATATTCACGATGTTCAGAGGCTTGATTTATGACTTCGGGGTAGCGGGTTCCGTCCTGTTCATGGGAGTTCTCGGGACACTGAGTTCCGCCGCTTACTATCACATGCTTCGACACGCTTGCGCGCCGATTGCTCAATCGTTCTTTGTGGCCCTCTTCGGCTTTATGTACTCTTCCTATCTGATAAGCATCGGCACATGGGCTAGCGTGTATGTTGCCGCCCTCATCCTTCTCGGGGTACTCTTTGCAGCCGAGTTGTCTCACCGATGGAGATCTCAGTGAGCCTTGGCGGCAACAGCTGCAAATATCAACGGAAAACCCATGTCACTTCCCGTCGGAACCCGCAATACCGGAAGTGGGGCCGCCGCTCTCAGCTTTGGCCAAGCAGCGACTTAAGATATCCTCCATAGGCACTTTTCCCCAGCTTGTCGGCAATATCCTCAAGCTGCTGGGCGTCGATATAGCCCATGCGGAATGCTACCTCTTCGGGCGCGGCAATCTTGAATCCTTGGCGCTTTTCTAGCGTAGCGACAAACTGCGCCGCATCGAGCAGGCTGTCGGGGGTGCCGGTGTCGAGCCACGCATAGCCTCGCCCTATCAGTTCTACCGAGAGCTGCCCCCTCTCGAGATAGACGCGGTTGAGGTCGGTGATCTCCAGTTCGCCACGCGCCGATGGCTTGAGGTTGGCGGCAATGTCCACCACCTGCTCGTCGTAGAAGTAGAGCCCCGTCACCGCCCAATTTGAACGCGGCTTGGCCGGCTTTTCCTCGATGCTGATGGCATGATTGCCCTGGTCGAACTCGACCACGCCGTAGCGCTCTGGATCGGTGACATGGTAGGCAAAGACGCTGGCTCCCGTAGCCCGTGAGGTGCCCCGGCGCAGCAGTTCCGGAAGGCCGTGGCCGTAGAAGATATTGTCCCCCAAGATCAGCGCGGATGGCCCGCCGGAAACGAAATCGGCGCCGATGACAAAGGCCTCGGCCAGTCCATTGGGATGGGCTTGGGTGGCGAAGGAAAGGGAAATCCCCCACTGCGAGCCATCGCCCAGCAGGCGACGGAAACCTTCGCTGTCATAGGGCGTCGTGATGATGAGGATTTCGGTTATGCCCGCCAGCATAAGGGTGGTCAGCGGGTAGTAAATCATCGGCTTGTCATAGACAGGCATGAGCTGTTTGGAGACGGCCATGGTGATCGGGTAGAGTCGCGTACCGCTGCCACCTGCCAGAATAATGCCCTTCATGACGTCTGCTCCGGAAGAATGGGATTAATGGGCCTGGACGCTGTCGCCCAGCAAGCGGACAAGCGTTGAACGAGTGGACGACTGCCAGTCTGGCATCGCCACCCCGTGGACCGCCTGCAGCTTTGCCGATGAAAGCCGGGAATTGGCGGGGCGCGGTGCCGGGGTCGGGTAATCAGTCGTACCGATGCGGTTAACAAGCGCCGAAGGACCGCCGAACGTTGCCGAAACGGCGAAAATCTCGCTCGCGAAATCCGCCCAACTGGCGTCACCGCGACCAACCATGTGAAAAATGCCCCGCAACTGGGCGTCGTCCGGCCGCGACACAAGGTTTCCTGCCACACGGATCACCGCATCGGCTATGTCGAGGGCCGAAGTAGGATTGCCGATCTGATCGTCCACAACGCCGAGCGCCGGTCGCTGCTCGGCCAGCCGCAGCATGGTCTTGAGGAAATTGTTTCCGAACGGCGAATAGACCCAGGCGGTGCGCAGGATGGCGTGATTGGCCGTCGCTTCGGCCACTGCCTTTTCCCCGGCAAGCTTGGTCTGTCCGTAAACACCCAATGGATTGGTCTGGTCCGTTTCCACATAGGGTGCGTCCTTGCGCCCATCAAAGACATAGTCGGTCGACAGATGGATGAGCGGGACACCCAGCCGATCAGCCAGGCGGGCAATCGCGCCAGGGGCCGTGGCATTGACCGCCACGGCAGAACTTTCGTCCGTTTCGGCCTTGTCCACTGCGGTATAGGCCGCCGCCGAGACGATGACGTCCGGACGCAGGTCGGCAATCGCCCCCGGCCCGGCCTCGGGATCCAGGAGGTCGAATTCGGGCCGCCCCACCAGCGCGACCGCGATGCCCTGGTCCGCCCCGCGTTCAACCAACGCTGTGGCGACCTGTCCCGTTTTGCCGGTAACGACCAGACGCATCAACCGGCCTTCGCTTTTGCTGTCGGCAAGATGCCCAGGCGCTGGCCATCATAGCTTTGGCGCAGCGGCTCCCACCACCAGGCGTTCTGTAGGTACCAGTCGACGGTCTTCTCGATGCCGGTATCGAAGGTCTCGAGCGCCCGCCAGCCCAGCTCGTCTTCGAGCTTGGTCGCGTCGATGGCGTAGCGCGCATCATGCCCCGGTCGATCGGTGACGAAGCGGATCAGCTCCTGCCGCGAGCCAGCCACCGGTACCCGTTGATCCAGCACCTCGCAGATGCGGCGCACCACGTCGATGTTCCGCCGCTCGTTTCGGCCACCTACATTATATGTCTCGCCAATGCGTCCGCGCGCGATGATCGCATCAAGTGCGCGGGCGTGATCTTCGACATAGAGCCAGTCCCGGATGTTCTCACCCTTGCCATAGACCGGAATTTCCCGGCCTGCCAAGGCGTTGAGAATGGTCAGGGGTATGAGCTTTTCCGGGAAGTGATACGGGCCGTAATTGTTCGAGCAATTCGAGACCACGACCGGCAGCTGGTAGGTTCTCTGCCAGGCCTTGGCTAAGTGGTCCGATGCCGCTTTGGATGCAGAATAGGGCGAACTCGGATCGTAGGGCGTGTCTTCCCGGAAGAGACCCTCGTCGCCCAGCGAGCCATAGACTTCGTCGGTCGAGACATGCAGGAACCGGAACCGCTCTCGGGACGCAGCATCAAGACCGGCAAAATAGTGGCGCGTCGCCTCGAGCAGGCTGAACGTGCCCATCACATTGGTCTCGACAAAATCCTGCGCGCCGGTGATCGAGCGATCAACGTGACTTTCTGCAGCCAGGTGCATCACCCTGTCAGGCCGGAAGCTGGCAAAGGCCTCGGCCATCGTCTTGCGGTCGCAGATGTCGGCCTTCAAAAAGCGGTAATTGGCATGGTTGTCGATGGCCTTGAGCGAAGCGAGGTTGCCCGCATAGGTCAGCTTGTCGACATTGAGGACTTCGTAACCCTTTTCCGCAACCAGGTAACGGACAAGAGCCGAACCGATAAATCCCGCGCCACCGGTCACCAGAACGCGCATGTCAGCTCCTCTCATAGGCAAAATACGGCGGCAGGTCGCGCAGGGCAGGTTGCTGCCTGTCCTTGGGTGAAAGATGCGCTGGATCCACGATATCGGGCCAGGTGATGCTGATATCCTCGTCGTCCCAGCGCACGCCCTTGTCGCACTCGCGATCGTAATAATCGGTGACCTTGTAGGACACCAAGCAATCGGGCACGAGCGTGCAGAAGCCGTGCAGGAATCCCGGCGGCACCCAGAGCTGGTTACCGGCGTCGGCGCTTAGAACCACCCCGACCCATCTGCCAAAATTCGGTGATCCGACCCTGATGTCGACGCCCACGTCAAATATCGCCCCGGCCACGCATCGCACCAGTTTTCCCTGGGCTGACGGTTCGGACTGGAAATGCAGCCCGCGCACCACGCCGGCGGCCCGGCTGAGGGACTGGTTCTCCTGTACGAAACTGTACGGCCCTACATTTTCGCGGAACCAGTCATCCCGGAAGGTCTCGGAAAAATAGCCACGGTCATCGCCATGCCGGGACGGCAAGATCTCGACGACGCCACCTAGGTGAATCTGGGTCAACTTCATACTCGAACCTCGCAAAAGCCTACAACCAACTGTGCCGGATGCGCTCGTTCAAGGCCCGTTCAAATAGCAGAACGACTGTGACAACGACCGCAGTTACATAGACACTAGCCCACGTAAGAAGACTGAAAACGAAGCTTGTATAAAGAAACCCCACGAGGAATATAAAAAATGCCTGACTTACTACGGGACTCCGGTGACGAAGCATTACGAGATATGCGAAAGAGCCAGCCAACCCGAATATTGACATTGCGATCAACGACCCAACTAGACCGAAGTCATAAATTGCACCCCTGAACATTGTGTAGATATTCGTCTGAATGCTGCCGCCATACGCAAAATACTCTCTGAAGTAACCGTCAGGAAGAACGTATTCCGGCCATATCACTTCGCCGATCGCCATGGCAGACCAGAAACCCCACGTCTGTCGTTCTGGATCCGTGTATTCCATAACTGATTGATCAAAAAAATAGTGGCTGAACCAGTCAGAGAACGCATAAATGTGACCGAAAGCATAAGAACGTAAATAGAAAAGAATTTTGTCCGACATTTCAGACGGACCGTGGGGGCTGCCGTCGCGTGCCGCCATTGTCAAAACGAGCGCTGGAACCAATACAACTAGGGACGCGACAATGGTCAGCAGCGTATTACGGGTGATCAAGCGGACGTCGCCGCTCGAGACTCTGGAAACTATAAGTGCGCCAAAAAAGTAGGCAGCAGCAAGGAATAAGGTGCCCTTGTCTGCGTACACCTGCATGTAGACCAGGGAGGGAGAGAAAGCGGCTAGCAGGATCGCGACTTGCAACAATCTCCTCTGAACGCGTGCGATAGTAAGGCCTCCCACCGTCACCGCAACGTAGTTCAGGACAATACCTGATTGGCTGAAGATGTTGGCCGAGACGAGACCGTCGTAGCGCGCCCTCAAATATCTATTCGCGGTGGCAATCGGGCTGGTAATGAATTCGACGACGCTGAAGCCCTGCAGATGCAGATTCACGACGACAAAGCTCAACGTGAGCGCCTGCGCAAGGAAGAAGCCAAACAGGATGGCGCCTGGCATCTCCGACGCGCCTCTTCGATCCGCAGCGGTTTCAATGGCTGCCTGCCATTGGCCTCGCATTAGAAGCGCGGGAATCGCGAATGCCACCACAGCAGCGCCAATAAAAAAGACGCCGCCGGGGTGAATGGGCACCTCGGGTACCGCAATGAGAGGGACAAGCGTCATCAGAAACCAGAATACACCAAAAAGCACGGCAGGATGTGTCCAACTTCTGGTGGTCCGCTTTACGAACCATGTGAATGCAAAGATGCAAAGACTGATGGCGATTGCTGCTGGCTTTTGCCAAAGGAGTTCTGTCACTGGGTCGCCACTTTAATCTGTTGCCAATTAGAAAGGATAGGTCTGCGACGGCATTGGTCGCGCCGCAGATAGGAGGATGCCGACTAAGACGAACATCCTCCCAGAGATTCCTCGATGCAGTCTTCGCATATAGACCAAGCGCCCGCAGCGTCCATAGTGACTTTTCGTCCCCTTTATATCAAGACACACCGAAGGAGGTCTTCTTGGCACCCATTCGTGTCTCGCTACCTCGATCTGTTGGCGCGCTCGCGAGCGGCTTGAACACCTCAGATACATTGCGCCCCAGAACACGACCCAAGCCCCCTGCAGGTTGGGGGCTGTGCGATTGAGAGCGCCGGGGCGGAAATCGAGATTCACTAGCCGATCCACACCCTGCTTGTATCGGCCCCCCAACCGTAAAGATCCGCACCCGCAGGTGCACAGGTGTGAAAAAACAAAGCAAAACAAACCGTAACAAAGCACAACACTCGTGGGTTGTTACGATTTGCTACGATCCGTTGCGATTTGTTATGGTTCGGCACTGACAGGCTAGAGCTCCGGATGCTGAGTTTTGGCATTTTGGCAGCCCATTTCGGTGCCATCGTCGGCGTTCCCCCGGCGGGGATCGCAGGAAATAGGTGGCCAGACCGGTCTCCCTGAGCCAACTTTCTGCAATTTCCGGGGATAACCCCCGACAATCAGGGCAGTTAAAGGTGCTCTTCCTTCGAGGTCAACAACCTCAGAAGGAGCGCCACATGGCCCCGAAAACCAAACCTGGCAACGTCAACATTCCTGGCACGGCGGTGACCGATGCCGAGCCGTGGCCCGAAGTCGATTTGAATGAGCTGCTGGCCACGCATTCTGCGGCACCCGTCTTTCCGATGGACGCGTTGCCGGAAAAATTCCGTGCAGTCGCGGACTCCATCGCCACGGCCCGTTACCTCAACATTGATTTGGTGACATGCAGCCTATTGGCTACCGCCTCGGGGGCGATCGGAAACCGGGTGCGGCTCCAGGTGACTAATATGGCGAGCGAACCCCTGGCGCTCTTTATGATTCTCGTCGCCGAATCCGGCGATGGCAAGACCGAGGCCATCGGTCTCGGCCAGGCTGTGTTCGATGATATCGAGCATCGTAGCAGCATCATCAGCAGGCCCAAGGACCCTGTCGCGGATGCTATTGACAAGGCACGCAATCTTGCGGCCCGCCAGGCGATCGCCCGCGAAGGCGGCATTGTTGCGGCTGATCCCGCCGATGTGAGCGGCAGGATCGGTCGGCGCCGTTTTGTCCTGACAAGTTTCACCATGGCGGGGCTTCGTAACGCCTTGGCTGAACGCGCTGAAGGTATGACTGCGGTCAATGACGAGATCATCCACATCATGGGGCTGAACAGCCGCGGTGGAGCAGAAGTGGTGCGGGCGCGGACCATTATCCTCAAGGGCTTCGACGGCAAACCCTATCAGTTCGAAAGCGCGGCGGGGGATGTCTTCGTGCCGGCTTTGCAGCTCACAATCCTGGGTGGTATTCAGCCGGATCGCATCCCCCTGCTGCTGGGCACGGCCCTCGACGGCATGGCGCCGCGATTCCTTTGGTGTGCGCCTGATGTGGTCAGGTTCAATGCAATGCCGGAATCTGATGGCGAGTTACCCCAGTTTATGGCAGCGGCGGGCCAACTGGCGGCGATGGAGCCGGCGCGTTTGCCGGATCGCTTCTACGCAACCATGCCAATTTCCATCGAGGCCCGGCAGGTAATGACAGCGGCCAATGCAGATTGGGACAAGCGTGGGGAACAGGCGGCGCGCCTGACTAAATCTTCGCTGGCGCGTTCGCGTAGCCAGGCCCTGCGCCTGGCGGGCGTCCTAGCGTTGACGGAACGGGCGCTGGCCGGCGAGGATCTGCCGGGCGGCGCGCTTTCCGGCGATGATGCGGAACGCGGCGTCACGTTGATGAATCGTTATTTCCTGCCCATGGCCGAGCGCGCCACAACCGAACTCCAGCACCAGAAGCCTGAAACGCCTGCCGCTCAGTTGGCGCGGCATTTGGTGACCTTGGACAAGGAGGAGATCAACGTCCGCGAGGAGATCCTTCGGGGCCGCGGCTCTCCCCTGCGCGACGCCGATGGGATCGCGACGGCCCTTGAGGAATTGCGGCTGCGCGGCTATGTGCGGAAGGTCCCCCATATTGGCTTGGGCCGCCCTGCGAGCACTTTTAAGGTCAACCCTAAGCTGCTTCGGCGCAAATAAGCCCCACTCCAGTCTGAAAGGCCCCGCCCGGGAAACCCGGGCGGGGCCTTATTCTTACTCGCCGTTTCGGCGGGCCGGGCGGGACCAGATGAGGCTGTAGGTCTTGCCTTCCTCGTCCTCGAAAAGGTTGGCGTAGATGGGGTTCGAGAAACTCGGATCGTCCAGCTTGAGCCCCAGATAGCTCCTACCCTCATTGGACGTCTTGGACCAAGCGGCTCCGATTTCGGCCTTGCCGACAAAGACGCGATGGGAGGGAGCATTTTCGCCGGTGGCGCGGGCTTCGGGAACGATCCGGACGTTCTTGGCCTGAACCGAGAGGGTGACGATTTCGCCGGTGAATTCGTTGTCGGTGGTGGTTTTGAAAGTGCCGATGGTAGCCATTCTAGTCTCCTTGATTTTCCTACGAACCCGCCCCTTGCGGCCTCGATGGCGATCGAAGGGCCGGAGACGACCGGCGCTTCACCCGTCAGGGCCGAAGCGGAGCGGAGGATGGCGGTGGAAGACTTTCTTGGCTTCTCGCGAGGAATGCCGGCCCTGGCCGGCAGGGGAAGAAAGTCTGGAACCGCCGTTGAAGAAAAGCCGGTCGAGGCGCAGCCGGTCTTCGGCCAGATCAGCCCATTGAAGAGGCCGGATGGGAGCGGACACATTGGCGGGAAAGCTCAAGGAGTTATGGTGGCCAATGCACCCCCGGAAACCGCTGCACGGATTTTCCGGCGTGATCCCCGGCGTTTCAGTCCGGCATGAGCACTATTGTTTTCGGGCCTCGCCACCCGGCGATCGGGCTCACCAGGGGCGCTCGTGCCGATGGCAGGTACTTCGGTGCCGAATCCAGGAAATCTCCTAGGCTGCGTGCTGCCGCCAGTGGTCCGCTATTTCCCGCTACATCAACCACACCAGCCAGAGAATTAGTAGAGCATATCGCTGCCTCTGGACCATTCGACTTTCTTTGCGGCTGTATTATCGAGCCAGACGGGATAGCCGGTGTTCCTCACACAGATGGATGCTTGCCATATATTCTGGCGTGAAGTCCTGACATTATTTATGCGGAGGGGGTACGGTGGCTCAGTTGCAGAAAATCCCAGCTCCGGCAGAACCTATTGCCGCGCGACCAGTTGTCATGGCGGTGATCACCCTGGCCCCAGGGCCGCCATGGTAGCCTGTCCGCATATGTAAAAGAGAGTGATGGGCAGCGCTCACGCGCCTCCCCGTTTGCGGAAATCATAGGCGTTGATGCCGAGCTTTCTGGCCTTGTCAGCGAAATTGTCCTGGATGCCGGTACCGGGGAAGACAATGACGCCGATGGGGAGGATGTCGAGCATGGCATCGTTGCGCTTGAAGGGTGCAGCCTTGCCGTGCTTTGTCCAGTCCGGCTTGAAAGCGACCTGAACGACCTTGCGATTGTCGGCCCATTTGGCGGCGATCAGTTCGGCGCCCTTCGGGCTGCCACCATGGATCAGCACCATGTCGGAATGCTTGGCATGCACTTTATCGAGCACCTCCCAGATCAGGGTGTGGTCGTTGAACTCCATGCCACCGGTGAGCGCGAGCCTGGGACCGGGCGGCAGCATCAGTTCGGTATCGGCCCGGTGCCGGGCAGCAAGAAAATCCCGGCTGTCGATCAGGCTGGCCGTCATGGTCCTGCGGCTGACCATTGACCCGGCGCGCGGCCGCCAGACCGAGCCGGTCTGGTGCTCGTAGCGTTCTGCCGCCTGGTCACGCAGCAATTCGATGGCGTCGCGGCGCTCGCTCAGGGATTGGCCAATGGTGATGAGCCTTTCGAGTTCGACGGATTTGACCTCGCTGCCATCCTGTTCCTGTTGCAGCCGGCGCTGGGCCTGCTCGTTATCGTCGAGCTGGTGCTCGATCCGGGCGGCGGCGCGATGAAAGGTGTTGACGGTCGACCAGAGCAGTTCGCCAAGGTCGGGATCGAGAGCGGTATCGGTGAAACTGGAGACCAGGGCGTCGAAAATGTCGGTGACGGCGCCAGCGAGGACATAGTCTTCCGGCATCGGCCGGGGATCGGCTTCGTCTCCGGCAGGATGCCAGCCATAGAGCTGCAATTGGCTGGTGATATGATCGGTTGATGAGGAATGGTGCTGCGGTTCGGTGTCGTCATACTTGCGCATGGCAATGCTCCTATTGGATGGACCGCGACCCTGGCGGCCTTGATGGCGACGAAGCCCACGGGTGGGACGGCGTGGCACCCCGAGCGCAGCGCGGGGCCGGAGCGGCAGCGGAGGATGGCAAGGGCCGGTTATTTTGCCTCGCGATGGAACGGCGTTGCTGTCTGTCGCCAATATCGAGGGAGCTTGGTCGCCGCCGGAAAATAGCCGGCCGCGTCATTGCCGGGCCGGCCCGGCTGTGGGCCGATCGCCCTCTGCAAGGCCGGGTCGCGGCTCTGTTCAGCAGGGGCATATCCATCAGAGATGACCATGGCATTGAACCGAACATCTTCCCTTACCGGGTCACGCTGAACGGTTCAGATAGCGGATGCGGTCGCTGCGCGTGAGCTGATCGGCGATCATGGTGCGACATGCGGAAAGGCCAAACCGGCGCAGATCGTCGTTGAAGTCCGCCAGCACTGACGAAAGGACGATCGCCTCGATCCCGGCCTGATGGGCACGGTGGGCAAGCCGGTCACAAGCCTGACCGCCGGCCGGGTCGCTGTCGCGCAATATATAGAGACGGCGCAATGCGGGTGGGAACAGGATGGCAGCGAGATGGCCGGCGGAAAGCGCGGCCATCATGGGCATGGCAGGAAGAACACATCGGAGAGACAGGACTGTCTCGATGCCTTCGCCCACGGCCATGAAATTGCCGGCGACGCCGAAGCGGACGGCATGGCCGAGCAGGTCGCCCATGGCGCGCCGTGGCGTGGTGATAGCGGCCTTGTCCATGCCATCGGGAGAAAGCCAGGTGCGATGCGCGCCGGTCTGTTTGCCATCAAGATCGGTAACCGATGTGATCATGGCCGGGAAGGTCTGCCTTGGTCCGCCCTCCTCTGGGACATGATAGCAGTGAGGATGGAAGCGCAGGGAGCCGGTGTCCTGCAATGACGTGATGCCGCGATGGCGAAGGTAGGTTTGTGCCAGCGTGCCCAGGATAGGCTGCGATATGCTGAAGAGGCGTCGGCCTGCTTCAGGCGATCCGGGCGGTGCGGGGACTCTCTTTATATACGGAACAGGTTCGATCTGGCTCGCAGGCAGGCTGAGAAACCGTCTTGCCTCGTCGGCCACGTCCCTGAAGCTGGTCGGACCCGTCACCTCCCGGATGACGTCGAGCAGATCCCCATGTTCACCGGTGGCGGCGTCGGTCCATTTTCCGGCCGCACCCTTGCCCGTTGCCGGCCCGGTCAGGCGAACGAACATGGAGCGGCCGGGTGTATTGCGCGCATCACCCACGATCCAGTATCGGCCGGAGCGACACCCGTTGGAAAGGTAGTGCCGGCAGACAGCCTCCGCCCGAGCGGCAAGGCAGCTGGCCAGTTCACGCCCCGTCATCACCATGGCACGTCTCCATGAGAAAGGGCCCGCCGTTGCCGACAGGCCCCATTGCCGATCAGTCGGGTGATTATTCGGCCGCGACGGGCTGGACCGCGTCTTCGTCACCTTCAACCGGAGCGTCATCGTCGATAGCGGCTTCGGGCTGATCGGCAGGTTCGGCCACCGGTTCCGGGGCGTCGCCGCCGATCGGACGCAGTGCTTCGGGCAACCAGCCCGAACCGGCAAGCAGGGCTTCCGCCTCCCTGGCCATGTCACCCTTCTTCAGATGCGCGATGCGGTCGGCAGCGCGTTGGCCCCTGGCTTCCACAACCGCCTGCAGAATTCGACCCTTGGTCACCCGGCCCAGATAGGCCGCGGCCGTCGGCGCCCAGAGTTTCGTCATGTCCAGTTCGACCGCCTGGGAAAGCCGGCCGGCATGGGAGAAGACGCCGGGCCGGCGGTTCCAGGTCTCGTGGACGGCATTGACTGAGAGGCTGACCACATGGGCGAAGAGATCACCCCGGCTGTCGGCATCCCATTCGCCCAGGGCATCCCACAGATCGCCGGGATCGTCCGGCAGGATCTTGCTCCAGCCATCATGGCGGGAACGGATGACCTCTGTTGCGGGGGCATCCTGCAGCCCCTGCCCGGCCGTGCCGAATGTGGTGCTGCGCAGATCGAGTTCGAGGCAGGTTTCGGCGGCGTGATGATAGAAGGCCCCGAGCACCAGGGCGTGCAGAGCCGCCAGGATGGCGACATCGGACCGCCGGCCCAGCGCCTCGCGCAGGCCCAGCGTGCGATGCGCGGTCAGTTCCGTGAGCAGCTTGTCCGAGATCGGCGCCAGGCCGTCATCGTCCTCGACATCGCCGGAGCTGGCCTCTGTTCCGCTCAACGCCTGGGTGCCATGGTCGGCACCGGCATCACCATGATCCTCATCGGCATCACCATCCGGTCCGTTTGCCGCTTCATCCTCGGGCCGGATATAGCCACTTTCGACGCGCAGCCTGCCGTCGCCGGTAATGCTGACAAAGGCACCGGCCCGGGCGATCTCCTCGAGGTCATACTGGATTGGCCGGTCCTCGAACCCGGCAAGGGCGGTTTCGAGTTCGGCAAACCGCTGGTCGACCAGGTCGGGCAGGTCTTCGCCACTGTCCTCATACTCTTCGACCAGCTGATCATATTCCGATTGCAGCGCAGCGCGCGCAGCTTCTTCCGCCTCGGTCAGGGGCATGGTTTCGCCCTGAATCCGGCGCAGGCCATAGGTATGGCCATAGGGGAAATCCACGGCGACCTGGAGCCATTTCCAGCCCTCCCCGGCAATGGGTTCGGCACAGGCCTGCAGCTTTTCGAGCACGAGGCGATCAAGCAGAGCGGCATCCTGTAGCCAGCCGCCATCATCGGATTCGAAGAGGTCACGCAGGATGGCGCCGCCGGCCTCGATATAGGCGTCAGTGCCGACGAACTGGGCGCGCTTATCAGACGCCCGGACAGCCCCCTCGGTCAGCAGGCGCCGGATGGAATAGGGCGACCGGTCATAGGAGCTTTGCAGGCGCTCGAAGACTTTTTCCTGGCGCGCGTGATCGGCGGTGACGGTATAGGCCATGAGTTGGTCGAGGGTCATGCCGTCCTCGGCATAGATATCGAGCAGCTTGGGCGAAACAGCGGCGAGCTTCAGTCGTTGCCTGACCACATTGACCGAAACGAAGAATGCTGCCGCGATCTCCTCCTCGGACTGGCCTTTCTCTTTGAGGGTCAGAAAGGCACGAAACTGATCAAGTGGATGCAGCGCCTCGCGCTGGACGTTCTCGGCCAGGGAATCTTCCTCGGCAAGGCCGCCCTCGCGGACAATGCAGGGGATCAGCGCATCCTTGGCCAGGCGCCGCTGCCTGACCAGCAATTCCAGGGCGCGGAACCGCCGCCCGCCAGCGGGAACCTCATAGAGGCCGGTTTCGACGCCGGCCTCATCGACAACCGCCCGAACACTCAGACCCTGCAGCAGGCCACGCCGGGCAATATCCTCGGCCAGTTCCTCAATGCTGACGCCGGCCTTGGTCTTGCGGACATTGGCCTGGCTCAGCACCAGCTTGTCGAGGGGAATATCACGCGAGGCGCTCAGGGTAACCGCAGGTTTCTTCTTCACCGATTTGGACATGGGATTTCTCCATGACGGGTGGCGGGGAACCTCTCCCTGCCTTCCAACCCGTCACAGGAAAGGCGCCGCCCTCTTACTCGAGGACGGCGCAACAAGCTCGGGGGATGGAATGGGGCAGGATGGGTCAGACCCGGTCGAGCAGCTTCCTGGCCCGACCTTCGAGGTCGAGCCGGGAATCCTGGTGCTGCCGGTGCCGCGCCATGGCGGTGATGCCCTGCACGAAATCGAACACACTTTCGGGCTTGCGGCCTTCTTCGGCGAGGACGGTTTCGATGATTTTCGCGGTTTCGGCTTTCGAGAAGCCGCGCTTGCGCAGGAACGCGCTGCGGTCGTCGTCATCACGGGCAACGATCTGTTCCCGCGCCGCCTTGATGCCGTTGACGAACGGCATGGGCGAGGAATTGGCGAAACGCGTCAAGGCCGGAGCCGCCTCGTGCGCGAAGCGGGATGCGGCATGTTTGGAATGCCGGATGGTGATCTCCTCGAAATCCTCAACGCCCCACAGGTTCCGGTTCTGGCACACGGCGCGCAGATAGAAGCTGGCCATGCCCAGGGTCTTGGCGCCGACCTCCGAATTCCAGCAGTAGAATCCCCGGAAATAGAGATCAGGCGACCCATCCGGCAAACGGCCGGCTTCGATCGGGTTGAGGTCGTCGACCAGGAACAGGAACACGTCGCGGTCGCTCGCATAGAGCGTGGTCGTGTCCTTGCTGATATCGACATCGGGATTGTAGACGCCAGTCGACCAGTCCAGCACGCCGGGGACCTTCCATCTGGTGTCGCCGGTGCCGTTACCGGCGATCTTCTGCACCGCTGCGACAAGTTCATGGTCATAGATGCGGCCATAGTCCGGGCCGGTGACGGCGCGCAACTCGACCCGGCCACCCTCGACTTCAAGGGTCTTGATCTGCTCGGCGCGGTGACTGTTCAAGCCGTATTGCAGATTGATGCCGGCGAGCGGCGCCGGAAGCTGGCGTAGATATGTGGCCGGGGCGCCAACAAGCCCGGCGAGTTGGCCAAAACTCCAATGCGTGGGCGAAACAGGCCGATCCGCTCCCGGCAGGATCAG
>Ga0066837_10000817_pt1 | contig 14467 bp, 10 predicted proteins | sample ETNtaG_25_FD_66730 | JGI IMG/M metagenome (GOLD analysis project Ga0066837, IMG submission 66730) | Marine microbial and viral communities from oxygen minimum zone, Eastern Pacific Ocean - ETNP201302SV86 | ecosystem: Environmental > Aquatic > Marine > Oceanic | place: Pacific Ocean: Eastern... | reverse complement strand
AACATACGTTCTCTGACAACCTAAAAGGTAACTTTAACGCGTTTTACGGTGACTACGACAAAGTTTACTCAAACTTTTATGCAGCAGGCTACAATGCTGATGCTAACCAAGTAACGTTGGATGGCTACATAGATAATACCCAACGCGAGAACCTAATTTTATCTTCGAACTTAGTCGGTGAGTTTACAACGGGTAGTATTGAGCACACGGTTATTTTTGGCGGTGAGGTGATTAATACTAAATCGAATCAAGACCGCTTTAACACTGTATTTGACTCTACTGGCGGTGATAGAGAAACATTTAACATTTCACGCCCGTTAAGTTTCCGTGGATTAACTGGTACAAATGTTGATGGCGTGACAGTAACTGCAGACTTTTCTGATTTAAACGATGATACGCGCGTAGATCTAGATGTTTACTCATTCTACGTACAAGACGAAATTGCGTTATCAAAGAACCTTGATCTTGTGGTAGGTGCGCGTTTCGACAGTTTTGATATTGAGGTCTTTAACGCGGACCCTGACGTACTTGAGACGCGGAGTAGAAAAGACGAACAGGTGTCTCCACGTGCAGGTATTGTGTACAAGCCTCAAGAAAATATCTCAATTTATGCGAGCTACAGTGAGTCATTCCTGCCGCGCAGTGGCGAACAGTATGCAAATATTAATGGCGATGCAGATGCGCTTGACCCAGACACGTTCACTAACCAAGAAATTGGTATCAAGTGGGACTTCAATGACAGCATGAGCTTTACCGCGGCTATCTTTGAAAACGAACAGACGTCACTCGACAACGACCCGAACGACGTCGAACGCTTTATAGAAGTGGATTCAGATATTTCAGGTTTTGAAATCCAACTACAGGGATATATCACTGACAAGTGGCATATTACTGCGAACTACAGCAACCTTGATGGCGAAAATGCCAGTGGTGTTGCGCTTCGAGAGCTTCCTGAAAATACGATGTCGGTATGGACAACTTATGAAGTCAATGACGTATTTGGCTTTGGTATTGGTGCAACATATCAAGACGAAAGTTTTGTTGTAACAGGCGAAGACTCACCTGTACTACCTAGCTATACTCGCGTTGATGCATCAGCATATTACACGCTTAGCGACAAGACGCGTCTTCAGTTAAACGTGGAAAACTTAACCGATACGCTCTACTTCCCTAATGCGCAATCTACGCACCAGGCAACGGTTGGTGCGCCAATTAATGCTCGCTTGTCGTTGATTGGTTCTTTCTAAATAAAGCACCAACAATTGATATATTTATAGAAAGCCATTCCTGTGTGCGAATGGCTTTCTCATTTTAGGGTATTGTAATAAGTATCGATAACGAGCTTAAAAAACGTGCAGCAATTGTTGATTGTCCTTCACGCTATGCAAGTCAGCAAGTCAGCAAGTCAGCAAGTCAGCAAGTCAGTAAGTTAATTATTGTATTGGCAATGTTAACCTTGTTTGGCAAAGTCAATAAGTGTCTGTCCATCCATGCGATAGCCTAGCCACTCACTTTTGGGTTTCGCGCCAAGCGACTCATAGAAATCAATGGCAGGCTTGTTCCAATCTAAAACGCTCCACTCAAATCGACCGCAGTCGTTTTCCACTGCTATTTTAGCCAAATGCTGAAGCAGTAATTTTCCCGCGCCGAGGCCTCGAGAGGTAGGCGATACGTACAAGTCTTCAAGATAAAGCCCGTTTCGCCCTTGCCATGTAGAGTAGTTAAAGAAATAAACGGCGAAGCCAATAGGGGCATCATTGTTTTCACAAATAACGCAGTGAGCGGTGGCACCTTCACCGAATAATGTCTTTAGCAGCGCTTCTTCCGAGGCTTCTACTTCGTGTTCGGCTTTTTCATAAATAGCGAGTTCTAGAATAAACTGGCGAATTTGCGATATGTCGTTGGGCGATGCAGGTCTTATAGAAATGGAATTGCTCATTGTATTTTCCTTTCAATACATGAAAAAAATGAGCCTTCAAAGGCTCATTTTTACGTAACAGTACTCGTTTATATCATCAGCCAAAAAGGCTAGTCAATTAAACTACTTGGCTGAGGAGGGGGGGAGACAGTATTGTCGCTGCCATCAGACTTCCTCTTGCGCACAATTTTGCTTTTAATAAACGTATATGGAACATGTAAATCTAGCAGAATCAGGTATAAGCAAGGCACCAAAATTAGCGTAACCAACGTGGCATACAGAACGGCAAAACCCAATGCCGCGGCCATGGGTACAACGAATGCTGCCTGTAAGCTGGTTTCGAACATTATTGGCAATACGCCTACAAACGTAGTGATAGAGGTGAGAGTGATTGCTCTAAAGCGGGCAGTACCTGCTTCGGTAACCGCTTCTTTAATGCTGTACCCTTGAGCGCGGCGCTGATTTACAAAATCAGTCATTACCAGCGAGTCGTTTATCACAACACCCGCAGCAGCAATAAGGCCAAAGTTCGACATCATAGATAAGTCTAGCCCTAGTACAAAGTGGCCAAACACTGCTCCCGTAAAGCTAAATGGGATCACCGACATAATAATTAACGGCTGCCCATAACTTTTGAGCGGCACGGCGAGTAGGATATACACCATGATCATCGCGGCTAAGAAAAACAGAATTTGCTCGTTTTGCTGGGCTTGCTGCTCTTCAATATCCCCACCTAACTCGGTCATTACCGATGGGAATAACTCTTTAAGCTGAGGCAGAAGTTTATCCTGAATTTCAGTCACCACTTCATTCGGCTCAACTTTTTCCTCATCAATGTTGCCCCAAATGTATACGCTGCGGTAGCCACCTTCGCGGCGAATGTAGCTAATGCCGGGTTTTTCTTCTAGGGCTACCACGTCACCTAGCATAACTTCTTGTCCGCTTGGCGTAGTGATAAGTGAGTATTTTAAGTCTGCAAAACGCTCACGAGTAAGTTCAGGGTAGCGCACCATTACTTTCACTTCTTCGCCATTACGGATGACGCGCTGTGCTTCGCCACCGTAGAAGCCTGCACCCACTTGAGATGCGATATTCGAAAGCGTGAGGCCTAAGTCGTAAGCCACCGGAAGTAATGTCATCTGCACTTCTTTGCTTGGCGGGTCGATAGTAGAGCTTACATCGAACAGGCCTTCTTGCTGCTGAAGCATTTCAATAAACTTAAGACCTGCGGCGTTAAGGGTGTCGATATCAGGGCCGAAAAGTAGATAGCCAAACTCACCATCATCACCATCGCCGTTCACATCGTCAATCACGGTAAAAGACTTCATGCCGGTGATTTCAGGAATGGCTTCGCGCCAGCGACGCGCTAGTTCGAAGGTGTCAATAGGGCGGTCTTCTTCATTAACTAGCGGCGTTAATATACGCCCTTCGGTTCTGTCTTCATTAAACGCAAGGCGGTCTCGAATCATACCTTGGCCAAACTCATCAATAATTTGTTCTTCTACGTCTAAAATGGTCTGCTCAACTATTTTAAGCGCGTTGATGGTAGTCATGTCTGAAACGTTTTCATTCATCTCTATTTTTACGCTGGGGAAGTCGTGAGGCACTTTGGGATTTGGCACCATACGTACATAGTTTGCGCCTATAAGCCCGAGGCTTAGCATAAACATTGCTACAAACATCATCAGCACTGCCCAGCGCCACTCAATGGCTTTGGTCACGGTGCGTTTATAAGGGCCGTTTACAAATGCAAAGAAGCGTTTATTAAAGCGAGCACGCCAGCTGTCTTGCTTTACCGGAGAAAATTTAGTGTGAGCGAGGTGAGCGGGCAGGATAAGCTTCGACTCAATTAAACTAAATACCAAGCACAAGATAACTACCACTGCGATGTTATAGAAAAAAGCACCTTCTGGCCCGCTGCTTAACGTAAATGGGGCGAATACAGCAATGGTGGTTAATACCCCAAATGTAGCAGGAGTCGCTACGCGCTTAGCACCGCGAACAACGTTATCCACACCACCGCCTTTGCTTTCAATTTCAGTATAAGCACTTTCGCCAATCACGATAGCGTCGTCTACTACAATACCCAGCACCATAATGAACGCAAAGAGCGATAGAATGTTAATGCTGACGCCGAAGACGGGCATTAGCATCATTGCACCTAGGAAGCAGACGGGGAGGCCAACCATTACCCATACTGCCAATCTAAATCGCAAAAACAGGGTTAGCATAAGTGCCACCAAAATTGACCCCTGAATGAGGTTTGACAGCATCATGTCTAGGCGCGCATTTAGGTAGTAGGTCATATCGACCAGTACCTGTAAACTTATACCCTGAGGCAAGGTTTCGTTTTTCTGATCAATATAGGCTTTTACCGTCTCTGCAACGGGAATGGTATTTTGCGTTTTTGTGGCTTTCACTGCGATGTAAATAGCGTTCATGCCATTGTATTTGAAGTAGCGCTCACCCTCTTCAAAACCATCATTGATGTAGGCTACATCGCCTAACGTAACCTTTGCACCGCCAGCACCAATTTTAATTGGAATTTGCTTAAACTCATCACCGCTGTAGTATTGGTTTTCTACACGAACAGAGACGATGCCCGAGTTTGTTCTTAATTGACCCGCCGAGATATTCGCCGAGTAGCTGTTAATGGCTTGGGTAATATCACCAATCGTTAGCCCGTACTTTCTAAGCGTATCGGGTTTAACTTCAACAGCAATCTCATCATCTGGCGTATTAGCCTCAACAAGGGAAATAGAGCCTAACTGTAAAAGTTCATCTTCAACTTCTTTTGCGAGAACTTTTAACTCGGAAAGCGGTAAGTCGCCCACTAGGGGCATTTCAATAACTTGCTGTTGAAACTCAACTTGCGATACGTTTACTGGCTCCATGCCAGCGGGGAAAGTGGCAATGCTGTCTACGCGAAGCTTTACCTTATCTAGCACGTCAGTAAGCTCGGCCTTGGTGTCGATTTCTAACGTTACAGCGCCGCCACCTCTAAATGCACGAGAGACTGTGCGCTTTATTTCAGTAATATCTTTAACCGCTTCCTCCACTTTAATGAAAATACTTTCTTCAATTTCTTGTGGCGAGGCGCCCGGGTACGTTGCTTCTATAGTGATATAGTTTATTTCGATGTTGGGGAACATCTGGCGCTGAATAGTGAAGTAGCTCGCTATACCCATGATAATAATAAAGAACATGAGAAGGTTCGCCGCTACAGAATTTCGAGCAAACCAAGCAATGATGCCGCTTTGCGTGTTGTTTTGGTTATTCATGACAGCTCCTTAGTTAGCGCTTGCTGTCACAAGGTCGGTAGTGGTCTCAATTACCTTCACGGGCATCCCGTTTTGCGGGTACTCTGGAAGGCTCATTACAACCTTATTCGCGTTAAAGTCTCCCTGAATTAAAAAGTCGCCATTTTCTTCACGAACCACGGTAACTTTTTGTGACGTTAACCTATCTTCGTCATCCAGTGTCCATAAAAGACGATTGGTAATTAGCTCTTGAGGTACGCGGTACACGTCACTTAACGTTTTACCTTCAAACGCAATGGTGCTGTAAGAACCAAACTTTATAATTGGCTTAGATGAGTTGATGGCATAAGGGTCTTCAATTCGCGCGACGAAATAGCTCATACGCGTATTGTTGTCTATAACCCCTGTATCTCTGTGAATAGTGCCTTTAACCGTAGCACCTTGAATGTCATCAACTTCAATAGCGATTTCACTGCCAATGGTGTTGTCAGCAAGAAAAACGCGGTCAAAGCCAGCCACGGGGAAGGTTACTTCTGCGTACTCAATGTTATTAATTACGGCAACGGGCGTACCTTGAGTAACATAGTCACCGGTACTAATACCCCTTGAAACAACTAACGCGTCATAAGGGGCTTTAACTTTGCAGTTTTCAAGATCCCGTTTCGCTATTTTAAGCTGGGCTTGTGCCGACTTTAGCGCTGCTTTCGCACTCATTACTTGAGGCTTACGAAGGTATAGGTCAGTGACGCGAGCATTGGGCATGGTTTTCGCTTCTCGCGCCGCAACGTCGGCCTGTGCTTGCTCTTGAATAAGCTGCGCTTCAGCGCTGGCAAGGTTTGCCTCGGCCATTAATAGCGCGGCTTCATAAGCATCGGCTTCTATTTCAAAAAGTGTTTCACCCCTTCTCACTAAACCACCGCTGACAAATTTGGCGTTCCACTGTTGAACCTCTCCCGATACCTGCGCTGCGAGGTTAGTGGTTTCTAAAGGCGTGATTTCACCGTAAGAGGTTAACTGCACCCGAACATCTTCAGGGGCTAACGCCTCAATAGTTACTGTGGGGCGAGTGTCAACATCTTCGGTAATTACTGAGTCAGAGGCAGAGGCTTCGATTCCTTTCATCCCAATATAGCCTACTATCAAAACACCAATAGGTAGTGCAAACTTCATCCATTTCATAGCCAAATCTACTTAATATCGAAAACTGCTTATAGTGTAGCGCTAAAGTGTTTCAGTAATACAGCGCAAATGTAACCAAACGTGAGTCAATTTTGTGTAAATTACATTTTCTTGTAGAGTTAAAATTAATCGTGTTGATAACTAATAAAGATTTAGCGACAAGGAAGTGTAGAGGCGGCGCAAACATGGTTTCGGCCGTGCTCTTTCGCGTGATATAACGCCTTATCGGCAAGGCGGATAGCGCTTGATGTATCAATGTCCGGTGTTACTTCACACACACCAAAGCTGCTTGTAATATAGATTTCATTGCCATTGATATTGAGAGGGGCGTTATTTAAGGTCGCTCTTATTTGTTCTAATGCTTTTACCGCGCCAGCTTCATCCGTATCGTTAAAGATGAACATAAACTCTTCACCGCCCCAGCGGGCCAAGACGTCTTGACCCCGCGAGCGGGTTTTGAAAATGTTAGATATTTGCCTTAATACCTCATCACCTTGCTCGTGTCCGAGGGAGTCATTAATACTCTTAAATCTGTCTATATCAGCAATGGCTATAGAAAAATGACGCTTATTACGTTGCATTCTGGCATATTCGCGTTCAAGACACTGCTGTGCTCCACGGCGATTTAAAAGTTGAGTAAGGTGGTCGTGTTTGGCTTGGCGTTCAAACTGCTCACTTAAGTAAAGCGCGGTGTCGTAACTTTTTTGTCTGCTGTATTCGTAAAACGCTGACAGGAACGTAACTGTAGCAAATGAATAGAGTAGGCGCGTTTTAAACGCATAGCTATAGTTGGCCACAAAATCGGCCTCGTTGAACCCAAATAGCACGATTGTGCACGCGATAGTATAGGCGACAAGCGCGAGCAACCCTCGAATAAAACCGGCAAAAAACATAGTGACAGGGGGGACAAGGTATATCCAAAGCGGGCCCGTATTATCTTTGCCCCCAGTTATCACTAGTAGAAGCGTGAGAGCCATCAGGCAAAAAATTAATAGCGTAATAGACCAGGTGCGCGCCTTTGCAGTAGCAACGCGCACCTGTAAACGCTGCGAAAGAGCAAATATTACACTGGCGCTAAAAAGAATAGTCGATAGGAAGTACTCGCCGTCAATAAAAGCACGAGAGCCAAGCAAAAACGTAATAGACATCCCCACCGCTGCAAACAGGTTAACAACCATAATGCGGCGGTTGGTTTCATCTTTGTAGCGGCGGTTTACGCCACTTAATACGTATTGCTTTATCGGCCCAAGCATAATTAACCGGCGGAGACAGCTGCTTTTGATATATCAACAGCGAGCTTTTCAATAGCATCTCGCATTGCTTTAACGCTTGAAGAAAAGCCGTCGTTAGCTAAAGGGGAGGTAAACACGAACGAATGTGGCGCATTTTCACCTGATGCGCTCGTTATGACAAACTGCCCCGAAAATACAACTTCACCTTCATAGGTGCTAACAAAGTCGTCTATGTGCAGCGTCATATGAACAGACTCTTCGCTGGCGTAATGATCGGGGCGAACAAGCGAAACACGTTTTACTGCCAGTGCACCTGTTAGCGACTTGGTCAAGCCTTCGTCGACAGGCTCCGCCCATAAGTGGCTGGTAGATATGTGGAGGTTAGTGTCACTAGTTTGGTATACCAACCCTCTGTGCTTCAAATATTCGGGGAGGGTTATCTTGTCTAAAACGATAGTCTGTTTAGCATCCCCCTGTATATACGACACATCACCAGTTGCGTGAAGAAGGTAGTACGTTAACCCCGTTGGTGCGCTGCTACACGCGGATAAAAAACAAAATAAGAAAGCTAAGGTGCTGATGTAGATGGTTTTACGTTTTGTAAAAGAAGAAGTAGCCTTAAACTGCATCATCATAACATTCGATCCTTTCATCCCTGTTCGTGGATGTTCCAATAATAATACTTCGCAGCGTGGTGGGATTTTCTCAAAACTAAAATATAGCGTATATACTCAATTAGTAGAAAAAAGCTATTCATTATTCACGCCAACCTAAACAAGTAATATTTAGGTTGGCGGGCAGTACCTGGCGTTTAATTCTTAGCTTTGGGTTGAATTTCTGACTCGCTGCCCTGTGAAAAAATTAAACTATTAGGCGACTGATTTAATTTCAAGAGTAACGGCTGCATGTTGCGCATGGTTTCTTGCAGTGCATCTACGGTCTCTTTTATTTCTGACTGATTAAAGCCACCTTCGCTGTAATTTTTGAGTAAACCATCAAGGCTTACCAATACCTGATTAAGGTTGCTATTTAATGCTTTAGCGTCAATGTCACCAATCAGCACGTCAAAATCGTCACTTGCCGTTTCTACCGATTCAGCCGCAAGGCGCATGTCATCAACGGCTAGTTGCACGTTCTCTACCATTTCTTTAAGTGGTAGCTGGTTTATTTTATCTAGAATGGCGTCGGCTTTTTGCGTTAGCTGGGTAAACTCATTACTTACGGTTGGAATAACTTCATAACCATTAATGACTTCAATTTTGCCACTGCCGTCGGCGTCGGGTACGTGTTGTAAATCAACATACAAACCACCAGTTAGAATATTACCCATGCGTAACGAGGCCCTAAGATCTCGGTGAAGCCAATTTCTTATGGCTTGTTTTATTGCGCTTAGCCCTTCATCCGTATCCGGTTGTCGCGCTTTACCCGGGTAGATGTTAATAAGGACAGGAATAGGGTAGTCGCGCTCAAGAATATTTCCTTCAACGGCGGGAAAGGAATTAATTGCCGTTACATTACCAATCTCAATTCCTCTATACTCTACAGGCGCGCCAACCGTAAGGCCGCGAACACTTTCGTCAATTAGCAGTAAGTATTCCGCCGCCACTTTATATCGTGCGTCAGACGCTGAAGTGCTGTCGCCATAAATAGTAAAAAACGCATTATCGAGCACTTGCTCGCCTTTCGGGACGCCTTCGGGAATGCCAAAGGTAATGCCATTGGCTAATAAGGTTTCTAAGCTGCCTGTTTCAACACTGACACCGTTAGACTCAAGCAGCAGTTTAACGCCACTGACATCCCAAAAGCGCGTCGTGTTAGTAATGAGCTTGTGATAAGGGGCTTCAATAAATGCGTCGTAATACACCACGCGCTCTTCAACGTTGAAGGTCGCGTCTTCAAATTCGCCTACCTTAAAGCCTTTATAAATAATGGGGTCGCCGGGTTTATAGGCAAACTCGTCGTCACTTTTTAGCATAACGTGTAGACCGGGTGTCCCAGGCGGTGTTACAGGCGGGCGCTCAAGGGCGGTAAAGTGCAGTTGCTCCTTTCCCTTATCGTTCGCTGACATCGCAATATAGCTACCCGATAACAGCGTATTAAGCCCTGAGACTTCCGAGAAGCTAATTCGCGGAGCGACGACCCAAAATTTCGCATTTTCGTTAAGCAAATGGGCTGCGCTGGCATCAATTCTGGCGGTAACAAGTACTCCGTCTAAATCGGGCTTAAGGGTAATTTTTTTAACTTGCCCCACATCCAAGTCTCGCACTTTGATCGGCGTTTTATTGATCTCTATGCCCGCAGCGGAGTGAAGTTCAATGGTGATAAGGGGGCCTTGATTTTTCCACTGGTAATACACCATCCAACCACCAATTACGATAACAAGGATGGGGATAATCCATATGCGGGAAATAGATGAAGTTGGTTTGACCTTCGCTTCGTTTACATTGGGGTCATTTGCGGTCATGGTAATTGCTTCCACTGCTGCCAAATTAGCCTCGAATCAAAAGTCATCGCGGCTATCATTGTTACAAATACAACGGCACAAAAGGCAAGTGCCGCTTGGCCTGGATAAATAGACATGGTGTTACCCATCTGAATTAGTGAAACAAGCACGGCAACGACGAAAACGTCAATCATTGACCAGCGCCCAATTGCCTCTGTAATTCGGTAGTAACGTATACGCAATTGCTTGGATGTGGTTTTTTCTCTTTGAACAGAAAAGTTTAGCCAAGCGAGAATTATGATTTTTGCCACCGGTACAATAACACTAGCCACGAGAATAATAATTGCTACTGGGTATGAGCCAGACTCCCACAGCGAGATAACACCACCGATAATCGTATTCGGTGTTTCTCGACCAAAAAATTCAGTATACATTATGGGAAGTAGGTTAGCAGGGATATATAAGATACAGGCCGTGATAAGCAGTGCCCACGTGCGCTGTATGCTCACTTTTGCCTGTACTTCGCTTAAGGGTTTAGGTTGTGGTGGCGCACCTAGGCTTAACCACATTGCATAGCGCGTGGGGTCAAATTGGGATATACATAAAGCGGTGAATGCAGAAAAGCCAATAAAGGCATAAAAAGACAGACCAATAGAAACATCGGCTAGCTCTGTGATTTTAATGAGACTGACTAATGTGCCTACCAGAAAGATTTCGGCCATGCTCCATGGTAGAAGCGCTTTTACCAGTGTAAACAATCTAGGAAGATAAAAAGGCCGGCGTCCTTGCAATTGAGCTAAACATAAAAGCACTAAACCAGCTAATACCATGCCGGGCAATAAAAGCGTAGCTAGGCTAGTTATTATCGCAAGCGATAGGTAGTCGTGTTCAATCAGTACTGTGATGCCAGTAGGTAAGTCGATACTATGTTTTTGCCCACTTGCTTTAAAGGTAAGAAAATTAAAAGGCAGTGATAGAAGTAAAAAAATCAATGCGCTGAATGACAATGCCAATAGCTTTTCACTGGCGCCGTCGCGGTGAGATATGAGCGTATGGTTACATACAGGGCAAACAGCCCGTTGCCTGTGCGCTAGGGCAGGTATGTTCACCTTGGTATGGCATTGCTCACAAACTATAGATAACGTATTAGATTCAGCCATAAGGTTTTGCGCGCTACTTTTAGTTTGCTAAAAAGCAGCCAATAGATATAACCTGTTGATTTTTTAGAATCAACAGAATAGCGCATTGCGAGCACGTCGGGAAGTAAAGCCAGTCGTATTTAGAAATATAACAATAATTATTGACGATGAAATGATGCAAGTAACTAACGAGATTCGCAGTGTGTATGAAAAGATAAAGAAGCCGGCAAGGCGCTTATTTCAGAAAAGACGTATTGGTTTTTTGCGCTTTTGGCTGAGCATCACGTTCGCCCAGCGTTGCTATTTTTTGGCAACCAGCATGCTTGTGTTACAACTATTTTTGACTATCGAAAGTAGCCTGTTTGAAGCGATTATGTTTGGTTTTGCCCTTGCAGGCATTATTAGCGAAGTCTGGCCAAAGTTTATGACGCTATGGAACAGTTTACCCGGTAAAGCGGTGATCTTGTTCATCTATGCAATTATCGCGAACTTTGCGCTTGCCTCTGCTAGCGGCCTGGTTAACAGCATAACTGGCATTTCTGCAAGCGCCTTACCCTATAGCCACAATTTCGCGCTTATACTCATGGTGCCCAGTTGGTTCTTTGTTACCACGTTGATGGCGCTCGTTGGCGGCATGCTGTTAATTTTTGCTTACTTGTTTTTCTTATTGCTGCTAAAGCCCTTCGGCGTGCAGCGGCTTTGGCATCAACAGGGCTACCGTTATGTATTATCCACCGCCATAGCGCGCTTTGTATGGACACTGGGCGTGTCACTTCAACTTGGCGTATTGGCAGGGCAGGTGGGGCTACTTTCTGAATTTAGCAGTGACAGCGCCAACCCGTTAATAACTATAGAAGAAGCCGAAACAGTTAACCTTAATGAAGGCGAAGCACAACAACCTAATAAGGAAACGGAAGAGGTTTCTGAGTTAGAAAAAGATTTAACAACGCTTTTAACCAACGCAAAGCAAAAAAGTATCAGCTACAAAGCCACACAACGCCAGGCGTTAGCCAGCTTTATCTATGAGTATGAAGCAGACTCACGTTCACGTTGCGCGCACCCTGCGGGGACGCGTGTTATTGAGTTAAATGACTATGAAATTTTGCAAATTGAAAAAACATCAGATAACGATGAGGGCTTTGTTTACTCGGTTGAGCCGTGCCGCTCCGCTGCGATTGGTTTAAGCAATACGTCTTCCGTAGTTCCAAATGGATATTGATAATTTAAGGTGCACCACCCAATACGCTTTTACGCCTGCCGCCGTTGTATTTAAAGCTGCCATGAAAATTCTGTTGCTTCTTCTGACACGGCCCAAAGCTTTGTTAGTACTTTTTTGTCTACAGCAAAGTCCTCTAACTTACATTCTCCTACTGGGCCGCCGAAGTTCATCAGTCCTGTTGGTCCATAGTAGGCAAGCTGCTTAAGGTTTTCTTCCGTCGCACAAATGACTTCGGGATATGCGCCTTGTTCAGCAGACTGGGCTAAGCCAATTTTCACCATAAAGGTCCACGATATACGGGTTAAGAAGCTAGCACTTTCTCGTTTAAGGGGGGTGTTAGACGCTCCGGGGTAACACACAAACACCTTTACTTGCTTGTTATGTGCTTTTACTTTGTCTTGAAGCTCGTATGCAAACATCATCTTTGCTAACTTACTTTGGCTATATACCGTATGAGTTTCTGAATTAAAGCACATAAGCGATAGAGAAATAAAAAAGCTCGCGACAGCAAACTGTAGCGAGCTTTCATTTCATTAGTGCAACTACACTGCTTAGAAGCTAGCGTTACCTGGTGTACGTGGGAATGGGATCACGTCACGTACGTTTTGCATGCCGGTTACGTATGCAACAAGACGTTCGAAACCTAGACCGAAACCTGAGTGAGGCACAGTGCCGTAGCGGCGTAGGTCGCGATACCATGCGTAGTCTTCTTTCGATAGTCCCATTTCTTCAAGACGAGCGTCGAATACATCTAAACGTTCTTCACGCTGTGAACCACCGATAATTTCGCCGATACCTGGCGCTAGCACGTCCATTGCTGCAACGGTTTTGCCGTCGTCGTTAATGCGCATGTAGAAGGCTTTAATATCCTTCGGATAGTTCTGCATGATGATTGGTGCACCAACATGCTCTTCGGCAAGGTAACGCTCATGCTCAGAAGACAAATCAATACCCCATTCAACAGGGAATTCGAATTTCTTGCCGCAATTTTGAAGAATTTCAATAGCGTCGGTGTAATTCATGCGAACGAAGTCAGAGCTAACGAGCTTTTCTAAACGCTCAACCGCATCTTTCTTAATGCGCTGGGCGAAGAATGCCATATCATCAGGTAACTCTTCTAGCACCGCTTTACACACATACTTCAACATGTCTTCAGCAAGCTGCGCGACATCTTTCAATTCAGCAAAAGCCAGTTCAGGCTCGATCATCCAGAATTCTGCAAGGTGGCGAGACGTATTTGAGTTTTCAGCGCGGAACGTTGGCCCAAAGGTATAAACCTTAGACATAGCCGTACAGTATGTTTCAACGTTAAGCTGACCTGATACTGTTAGGTAAGTTTCTTTACCGAAGAAATCTTCTGAGTAATCAACGTTGCCTTTGTCGTCTAGCGGAAGGTTCATCATATCAAGTGTTGATACGCGGAACATTTCACCCGCGCCTTCTGTATCGCTAGCCGTTAAAATTGGGGTAGAGATCCAGTAGTAGCCTTTTTCATGGAAAAAGCGGTGAATGGCCTGTGATAAACAGTTACGCACTCGTGTAACCGCACCGATAACATTAGTGCGAGGGCGCAAATGTGCGTATTCACGTAGATAGTCTATGCTGTGGCGCTTTGCCGCCATTGGGTAGGTATCAGGGTTTTCAACCAAACCTACAATTTCTACCTCGGTAGCATCAATTTCTAGTGCTTGCCCTTGGCCTTGCGATTCTTTTACTGTACCGGTTACCGATAATGAACAACCTGCAGTAAGGCGCTGGATATCGGCATAATTTGACAGAGAATTTAGTGCAATAACTTGTACAGGATCGAAGCAACTACCGTCGTGTAGTGCAATAAATGATAACCCCGCTTTAGAGTCGCGGCGTGTTCTTACCCAACCCTTTACGGTTACCGATTCGCCAACGGCGTACTTACCTTTAAGTACGTCAACTACGGGCGCATGCGTCATGTTAATTTCTCCGTCTTACTAATTTTATGTTGTTGCTTACTATTGAGTCATTTTCAACAACACAGTGCATTAAACTGTGAATGAAAAAATGCACTAAAATTTGCTTTATGGTCAATGTTTTTGGATTG
>Ga0066837_10000798_pt1 | contig 14628 bp, 16 predicted proteins | sample ETNtaG_25_FD_66730 | JGI IMG/M metagenome (GOLD analysis project Ga0066837, IMG submission 66730) | Marine microbial and viral communities from oxygen minimum zone, Eastern Pacific Ocean - ETNP201302SV86 | ecosystem: Environmental > Aquatic > Marine > Oceanic | place: Pacific Ocean: Eastern... | reverse complement strand
TGGATAAGAAAGCGCATAGGATATTGCGGTTCGCATGTCGGGCAGACCAAGCTGAGATAAAACACTGCCGTCGTCAAAATGAACGAGCGAATGAATAATGCTTTGTGGGTGAACGACGACCTCAATTTGGTTAGGCTTTAGGGCGAATAAAAAATGTGCCTCAATTACCTCAAGCCCCTTGTTCATCAGAGTGGCTGAGTCAACAGATATTTTTCGTCCCATTTTCCAGTTCGGATGGTCGCATGCCTGACTTGGGGTCACCAAGGTAAGCTCTGATAACGGTTTATTAAGAAATGGTCCCCCTGAGGCAGTTAGCTGAATTTTGCTAAGCCCAACATGGCTTCCTTGAAGGCACTGAAAAATTGCGCTATGTTCAGAGTCAACAGGTATCAATTCTGCGCCAGACTTTTTGACTGCATTTATTAGCAGGTTGCCAGCTAGTACCAGAGACTCCTTATTGGCCAACATTATGCGCTTGCCTGCCTCTGCTGCGGCAAGTGTAGAAGACATTCCTGCGCTGCCTACGATAGCTGCCATGACATAGTCCGTTTTTTGGTGAGCTGCAATCTTGGAAAGAGACTCTTCACCAGACAAAACAGTTACACCCTCGGGCGCCTGTCTGTGTAGATGTTCAGCAGCATCTGAATCAACTAAAACTGCGTAAGCTGGCTTATGTGTTTTGCAGAGATCAAGCATTTTCTCCCAGCCAGTGTTTGCGCTAAGTGCAAATACTTTGTATTTGTCTGGATGAAGCGAAATGACGTCCAAGGTGTTGAGCCCAATTGAACCAGTAGCGCCCAAAATACAAATGTTTTTCATGTGAGAAAACTATAGGCTAAAAAAAAGATTGGTGCTGAGGCAGTGAGACTGTCTATTCTGTCAAACAAGCCGCCATGTCCGGGAAGCAAAATACCACTATCTTTGACGCCTGCAACGCGTTTGTGGAGACTCTCAAACAGATCACCAAGAATTGAGGCAAAGGTAGTGACCAGAGATAAAATGCCATAGAAAAAATACTGCTCAAAAGCAGCGTTTTCAAAACTAGAATAAACATAGATGAGCATTACTCCGAGAGAGAGCAGCACCCCACCTGCAGCTCCTTCAATGGTTTTTCCGGGGCTTGCATTTGGAATGAGTTTGTTTTTTCCAATTGCACGGCCAACGAGATAACCGCCACTATCTGCAGCCCAAATTAGAGCCAGCAGTAATAAAACAAGCGTGCTGTCGATTTGATGCAGAGCTGATAGCGCAACAACAAATGGAACAAAAAAGAAAAAGCCATTAACTAGCCTTGTTGCTATGTAGCCATTCCAATAGTGGGTATGTCTGGGGAAGTTGATAATCCAGTATGAATTGATAATCCACCAAAGCAATGTGATAACTAAAAGAGGCATTAACAAGAAGGGCGTTTGGTTTAAATAATAAACGGTAGTCATCAGAACTGCAACGTATGAAGCTTTGGCAAGCCAATGACTCATTTTAATTAGGCTACTAAATTCCCAAGAACCAATGACAAGAATGGGCATCATGGCTATGGCAAACGCCGAGCTGTCTAATTTTAGAGTTGCTATGACAACCAGTGGAACTAAAAAGGCTGCCGTCAATAGCCTCTTAATTAGCATTATTTTTCACCGTTCCTTTCGCCAAATCGGCGATTACGTGAATGGAAACTCTTGATAGCTATATCTAACGCATTGGCGTCAAAATCAGGCCACAATGTTTCGCAAAAGTATAGCTCACTATAAGCAATATCCCAGAGTAAAAAGTTGCTAATCCTGACCTCGCCGCTAGTTCTAATCAAAAGGTCAACCAAAGGATACTGTGACAAGGCTGTATGGCTGCTAAATACTTTATTGTCAATGCTTCCAGGGCTTATTTCCCCCTTGGCTGCTTTGGCGGCAATCTTTTTGGCGGCTTCTGTGATATCCCATTGGCCTCCATAATTAGCAGCAATCACTAAATTAAGGCCGGTATTGTTTTGAAGTTGTTGTTGTGCCTTTTCAGCGAGTTCTTGAATCTCGGGAGTGAATACAGATAGATCGCCAATAATGTCAAGCCTGATGTTGTTATCCTTTAGCTTCTTTGTTTCATTCTTTAGTACTGTGAGAAACAATTTAAACAACAATCCAACTTCTTGGCTGGGGCGGTTCATGTTCTCACTACTAAATGCAAAGAGGGTGAGGGTGTTGACACCAATCTCTGCACAATGTTTGACAATCTTTCGAACGCTTTGTACGCCTTTTTGATGCCCACTTGAGCGTGGAAGCCCCCTTGATTTTGCCCAGCGTCCATTGCCATCCATAACAATGGCTATATGTGTTGGAGGCGCCTTAACGCTATTTGTTGATGATTTATTAGTAGGGCTCATAGAGCGCAATTATACCCACAGGGTCTGCGAAACCCAATGTAAAGTGTCATCACTATTAACGTCCTTTCAGGCGCACTTCAGGGTTTACGTAAAATGCAATTTTTACCAGAATAGCAAAGCAGTTCAGCTGGGATTTATACGGTAAAATTGCCCATCATGAGCTTAGCAAAACGCATTATTCCATGCCTTGATGTCCGTGATGGACGTGTTGTAAAGGGCGTTCAATTTGTTGATATTAAGGATGCCGGAGATCCGATTGAAGTTGCAAAGCGATATGATAATGAAGGGGCTGATGAGATTACTTTCCTCGACATTACTGCCTCACATGAGGGGCGTGATACAACTGCACTTATGGTAGAAAAAATAGCTGAACAAGTGTTTATTCCACTCACTGTCGGTGGCGGTATTCGTAAAGCCGAAGATGTACGAGCCATGTTAAATGCTGGTGCAGATAAGATTGCGGTTAACTCTGCAGCGATTATGAATCCCAAGCTTATTCACGAGCTCTCTGAGCGTTTTGGTTCACAGTGTATCGTTATCGCAATTGACGCTAAGCGGGTTGCTGATAATCCACCGAAATGGGAAATATATACTCACGGTGGTCGCAAGCCAACCGGCATCGACGCTATCGAGTGGGCAGTGAAGATGACGGAGGGAGATTGTGGTGCTGGCGAAGTGTTGCTGACCTCTATGGACAGGGATGGCACAAAGGATGGCTTTGATATAGCGCTGACTCGGGCCATATCTGATGCTGTGGACGTGCCTGTAATTGCCTCTGGAGGAGTCGGCAACCTGTCGCACCTGTCAGCAGGCGTTCTTGAGGGCGGCGCTGATGCAGTCTTAGCAGCCAGCATTTTTCATTTTGGAGAATATACGGTCAATGAAGCCAAACAATCAATGCAGGAAAATGGCATTGAGGTTCGACTCTAGGGCGTATTGAGTTTTGAGTCTCAACAGCGTATGATTACGCACTTTTGATTCAAGGAAAGCAATGACTGCAAGAAAAGAATTTTGGATGTTGTTGGCCATGTTTATACTGCCAATAGCTTTTGGCACGCTATTTTTTTATGCCAGCCCAAACTATTTCAGTGAGAGTACAGTTAATTATGGAGAGTTGGTTAGGCCTGTAATCGCGACTGACGATACTGACATAGAGATTGAAGGCAGTGCCTCCTTAGAGGGCATATGGACTATGGTTTACGTCTCAAGTCATTGTGACGATGTTTGTGAGAAAGCAGTTGCAGACATGAAAACTGTTCGTACGCTTATGAACGCTGACATGCGCCGTATTCAAAGAATGATCATTATTGAGGACAACTCAACGCCGACAAGCAACGATGAAGACTTGATTAAGGCAAGGGTTATTAGTGAAAAACTTACACAGAGCCTGAAAAAGTACACTGAAAATGCCATCTACCTGGTTGACCCAATTGGCAATATAATGCTCTATTATGAGCCTCAAAATATAGACATCAGGCTGGTTATCAAAGACCTTAAGCGGCTATTTAAATATTCCAGAATAGGTTAATGGACACTATGCCATCAATTGCTGATTTGTTAGGTCTTTGTAAGCTAAAGGTTGTTTCGCTTATTATGTTAACGGCAGTTGTTGGGATGCTTTTGGCTGTGCCATACCTGCCAAACTTGTTGCTTATAATTGTTGCCTCTGCAGGCATTGCGCTTTCGGCAATGTCAGCGGCGGTTTTCAATCACATTGTTGACGAAAAAATCGATATTCAAATGTCAAGAACAAGTCGTCGTCCTCTGCCTCAAGGCAAAGTGAGTAGAAATCAAGCACTTGTCTGGGGTTTGTTTTTAGGGTTTCTTGGCATAGGATTGTTGCTTGTTTATGTTAACTTGCTGACAGCGGTTTTAACATTTCTCTCTCTTATTGGCTATGCGGTTTTTTATACCATGTATTTGAAGCGTGCAACACCACAGAATATAGTTATTGGCGGAGCTGCTGGAGCCGCTCCTCCAATTTTGGGATGGACTTCAATTGCAGGTCTGCAAGGCATTGAATATGCGCTGTTGCTTTTTTTGATAGTGTTTATTTGGACGCCCCCTCATTTTTGGGCCCTGGCGATTCATAGACATGAAGAGTATAAAAAAGCCGAAGTTCCGATGCTGCCAGTTACCCATGGCCTTCAATTTACAAGGGTGCAAATCCTTCTTTACACGGTGCTTCTGTTTATTGTTACTCTTCTGCCGTATTTAACTGGTATGAGTGGAATCATTTACTTGGTTTCGGCGGTTATGCTTGGAGTGCTTTTTTTAGGCTATGCTATTAAGATTTATCGAGAACCTGAAAACCCAAAAATAGCCTTCAAGACATTTATGTATTCAGTTAACTACCTAATGGTGTTGTTTGTTTCGCTTTTAGTTGACCATTATCTTTTGATAACTTTTGGGACTATCTATTAGTCATGAAAGGTACATTGCAAGTTTTCAGGGCAGTTGCCTGTGCGATGATTGGAATAGGAAAGAAAAAAAATCTTGCTAAGGACTTTGAGGCTACGGAAAAGACTGGACCTTGGCCTTATATTATTGTCGGTATTATTATGACAGTGCTTTTTATTGGCACAATACTTGCAGCAGTTAGGCTTGCCTTATCGTAGTGTCTCAATAATTCTATCTAGCGCTTCTGCCATTGGCTTTGGTTCGTGCGGACTGGTTAATAGCGCCGTTAGTTTTAAGCCAGGGCTAAACAACAAAAAACTAGTTGTGTGGTCAACGTTATAGTGTTCATGTGAATCAGTATCGTGATCCCCGTGATTGCTGTGGTCCGATTTAGCCAATTTTTGTGACTCAACGATTTGGTGGTAAACGCCCAAAGATTTGCCAATAGCTTCTAGTTCCTGGTTATTTGCCGTCAGTCCCAGAAAAGATGAATTAAAGGCGCTAGCAAATTGGTTAAGCACACCGATGTCGCGAATTGGATCAACTGAAATAAAAACAACCTGCAGTTTGTCTTTGTTCTCCATCATCTCAAAGCTGAGATTAATTTTCGAAAGATCCATGGGGCATACATCTGGGCAAGAGGCGTAGCCAAAGTACATTAAAATCCATTTACCTTGAGATATTTCAGATAAATTCAACGATTCAGACTGATCGTTTATAAAATTAAGCTGCTCAGAAAAAGATTTGGCTTCGGGATAAAGTGAAGCTGTAGGCGCAACTGATTTTTTAAGTCCTTCAATGTCTTGTTGACCGCCAAAATATAGAAAGCAAGCAACAGCAACAAGAGCTATTAGAATAAGCGAAATAAATTGATTAATTTTTTTCATTAAGAAGGTTTTGGTCTTAGTGAGAAAACCGCAAATTATACTTTAAGCTTTTGGATTATTAACTATTTTGTGTAACAAGCCAATCAAGCTCAATAAAAGACCTAAAGCAATGGCATTGTGCAAAACGGCGACAAGCATAGGCAAAGATGAGACAACATTTAAAATTCCCAAAACTACCTGCGTTACTAATAGTGCAATTATAAGTAAAAGATTGTTTTTAAGTCTTGGATAGTTTTTAAAATTAATAATCAAAAAAGCCAATGCTAGGGTTACGACAAGTGCGCCAATTCTATGAAGCATTTGAATTGCGCTTCTTGTTTGGCTTTCAAGCACACCAAACTCATAATCTATGCCAAGCGGACCCCAAAAAAATGCATTTTTAAAGTCCATGTTGTCTGGCCATAATTCACCCAAACATGTTGGAAAGTATTGCCCGCAAGAGAGTGCGGCATAGTTGGTGCTTGTCCACCCCCCTAAAAAGATTTGAACTAATAATAGAATAATAGAGACGGCTAGTATTAATTTGTCCCGCTTTAAAATATGTTGGTTGATTCGGTTTGGAGTGCTCTGGTTTAACAGAAGCCATAGTAGCAGAACGGTTGTCATAAAACCGCCCATTAAGTGCATCGAAACTATTCCAGGGTGAACTAGCTCGGTCACTGTCCACATTCCCAGGGCGCCCTGGAACCCAACTAACAGAACCAAAAAAGCAGGCAGTTTTATTGATTGATAACGAGGTGTTTTACGAAAAGCTGCGAAGAAAAATATCGCTACGATCAACAACCCAAGGATTGAAGCAGCATATCTGTGAATCATTTCTTTCCATGCCTTTGCTGTCTCAAGAGGTCTTTCAAATTCAATGGAGGCAACATCAGGAACAATTAGTTTGCCGTAACATCCTGGCCAGTCAGGACATCCAAGACCGGCATCCGAAAGACGGGTATATGCGCCAAGCACCACCACCACAACGGCCAATAAAAGAGCAATGTCAAGTGTTTTTGTATACATTGAGAACTTTCAAAGATTTATTACAAGCACATTTTAATGAAGCAAACCAACAAGGAAAGTTATATTTTATCTAATTCTATAACGAGATAAAAAAAGCACTCAAATATTGGATTTTTTTTATATAATCGTGTTAACCAATACATATGCTTTTATCTAAAATTCTCGGTTAATGAAAAAAGTTCAATTCTCATTGAGAATAATGGTGAATTATTGCTTGGTAAAAAAGCTATAAACAGGTATCATTTGCTTGCTTTTTATTTGATATTAGAATTGCAACAAATCACCTATATACAAGACAAATATAAATATATATAATAACCACAATTTTTTTATGGTTATTTAAAGAAAAAACCAAGATTTAATTTGGAGAATCTATGAAACAATTATTGACGCTAACAGGGGCGGTTGCCGCGTTAATGAGCTCGAAAGCTGCGATAGCAGAATATGGCTTGAATATGACCAAAGGTGTATCCACTATTAGTGGGGATATCTATAGTTTGCACATGATGGTTTTCTGGGTGTGTGTTGTAATTGGCGTTGTTGTGTTTGGTGCAATGTTGTATTCAATTATTACTCACAGAAAATCCAAAGGCGTTAAAGCGGCGCATTTTCATGAAAGCACAACCGTTGAATTTATTTGGACAGGGATCCCTATTCTTATACTCGTTGCAATGGCGATTCCAGCTTCTAAAGTCCTAATTGATATTGAGATTTTAGAGAAGGCCGACATGACAGTTAAGGTTACTGGTCACCAGTGGAAGTGGCAATATGACTACCCTGAGGAAGGCATAGGGTTTATGTCCAATCTTGCTCAGTCTTCTAGAGACGCTATTACTCAGGATGACAAGCCTGAACACTATCTTTTAGAAGTTGACAAACGCCTGGTTATACCTGTGGATACCAAGGTTCGTTTTCTAGTAACTTCTAATGACGTAATTCACAACTGGTGGGTTCCGGACTTTGCGGTCAAACAAGACGCCAACCCTGGTTTTATTAACGATGCATGGGTAGAGGTCACTGAAGAAGGAACTTACAGAGGACAATGTGCTGAACTCTGTGGCAAGGATCACGGTTTCATGCCAATCGTTGTTGATGTTGTTTCTAAAGACGCTTATGCGTCATGGGTTGCTGAGCAACAAGCTGACAAAGCTGCAGCAGTTGCAAGTGCAACAAAGGCTTGGTCTGAGGACGAGCTTTTTGCAAAGGGCGAGACTATCTATAATGCCAACTGTGCGGGCTGCCATCAAAAAGATGGTTCAGGCATTCCAGGAGTCTTCCCAGCAATGAAGGGCTCGGAGATTACTAATGGCCCAGCTGCCGATCACCTGAACATTGTTATTAATGGTAAGGGCGGTATGCCGGCATTCAAAATGCTAGGAGATGCTGATCTAGCGTCAGTGATTACTTATGAAAGAAGAGCTTTTGGAAACAATGGAACAGTTGTTCAACCATCAGATGTTACATCTGCACGTTAATTTAAGGAGATACAAATGAGCACCATTTCAGCAGTAGCAGCACACGATGACCATCACGGGCCTGAAAAAGGCCTGCTAAGATGGGTTAAAACAACCAACCATAAAGATATTGGTACGCTCTATCTGTGGTTTGCATTTTCAATGTTGCTTTTAGGCGGCGCATTCGCAATGGGCATTCGCGCCGAACTTTTACATCCCGGCCTACAATTGATGGACCCGCAGTTTTTTAATCAATTAACAACAATGCACGGCCTGATTATGGTTTTTGGTGCCATTATGCCTGCCTTTGTTGGTCTGGCTAACTGGCTCATCCCAATGATGGTTGGAGCACCTGATATGGCCTTGCCTCGGATGAACAATTGGAGTTTCTGGATTCTGCCATTTGCCGGCGCAATCTTGTTGAGTACATTTTTTATGGAGGGCGGAGCGCCAGCTTTTGGTTGGACATTCTATGCCCCACTTTCAACCACTTTTGCGCCTGACACAACTGACTTCTTTATTTTTGCAGTTCACTTATTAGGCTTCTCTTCTATTATGGGCGCAATTAATATTATTGCCACTGTGCTTAACATGAAAGCTCCGGAGATGAGACTAATGGATATGCCTTTGTTTGTGTGGACTTGGCTCATTACATCATTCCTATTAATCGGTGCGATGCCTGTTTTGGCTGGCGCCGTAACAATGATGCTTACAGACCGTAATTTTGGTACTGCGTTTTTTGATGCAACTGGTGGCGGAGACCCAGTATTGTTCCAGCATATTTTCTGGTTCTTTGGACATCCTGAAGTCTATATTATGATTTTGCCTGCTTTTGGCGTTATTTCACATATCTTGCCAACCTTTGCACGTAAACCTTTGTTTGGATATTCATCAATGGTCTATGCAACCGCTTCAATTGCTTTCTTGTCCTATATTGTTTGGGCCCATCACATGTTCTTAACGGGTATGCCAGTAGCGGGCGAGCTCTACTTTATGTATGCAACCATGTTGATTGCGGTGCCCACGGGGGTAAAAGTTTTTAACTGGGTGGCGACAATGTGGAAGGGCTCTATGACTTTTGAGACGCCAATGCTTTGGGCGCTGTCTTTTGTGTTTCTATTTACAATAGGTGGATTTTCAGGCCTAATGTTGGGCATAGCCCCTGCAGATATTCAGTACCACGACACCTATTTTGTGGTTGCACATTTCCACTACGTTCTAGTAACAGGAGCATTGTGGGGGATTATTGCTGCGGTATTTTACTGGCTACCAAAATGGACAGGTAGGATGTATAACGAAACACTTGGCAAGGTACACTTCTGGTGGGCAATGATATCTGTTAATGTGCTGTTTTTTCCGCAACACTTTTTAGGTCTTGCAGGGATGCCTCGACGTATTCCAGATTATTCGCTACAGTTTGCTGACTTTAACTATATCTCTTCAATTGGTGCTTTCTCTTTTGGGCTGTCATTTGTTTTATTTACATACATTGTCGTTGATTGTATACGTAATGGAAAGCCTGCAGATTCTCGTCCTTGGTATAGTGCCAAAGGGCTTGAATGGACCTTGCCTTCACCGGCACCGTACCATAGTTTTAATACACCACCAGCTCGTGCGGATATTTTGGCGGAGTCACAGCACAGCTAATGGCTAATAATGAAAATAAAAAAGGCGCCATCATAACTGCTGTTGTGGTTGGTGCTGTTGCAATAGGAGTATATGTAGCGACCATTATGCTTAATGGTTGATTATGGAAAGAAAAAAAATAACAAAAGGGTTTTGGATCAAACTGGTTTCGGTCCCCATCTTGATGTTCTTTTTTGCTTTTGCGTTGGTTCCGATTTATGAAGTCTTGTGCGACATCACTGGATTTAACGGGACGACTGGGAGAGTAGAGGCTGAGCAGCAATATGAAGTGAATGAAGAAAGACTGGTTGAGGTAAGTTTTTTTGCATCAACAATGCCTGGATTCCCGGTACAGTTTGAACCCAAGGTTAACTCAATTGAGGTTGTCCCTGGAAAGTTTTATACTGTGAGTTATGTTGCCAACAACAACACAGACGAAACAGTGATTGGCCAGGCTATACCGAGTGTTGCGCCAACAGATGCGGCGCTTCATTTTAAAAAATTAGAGTGTTTTTGTTTTGTTAGGCAGGAGTTCAAGCCGCATGAGGAAGTCGAAATGACCCTCCGATTTGTGATTGAACCAGAAATGGAAGAGAGAATTAAAGACGTAAGTCTGTCATATAATTTTTTTAAATTAGACAGTTAAAAAGAGGAAGAAAAATGAGCAATCAAAATTATTATATCCCTCATGGAACCTACTGGCCAATTATTGGTTCAATTGGCATATCTACAACCTTTGTTGGTCTTGCCAACCTAATGCATGATGTCAGTTGGGGGGCTCCCGTTATGGGCTTAGGGTTTACTATTCTTACATTTATGCTATTTGGCTGGCTTGGAACTGTAGTCAATGAAAGCATTAGTGGCACCTATAACAAGCAAGTGGACAGATCGTTTCGTTGGGGCATGAGTTGGTTTATTTTTTCCGAAGTGATGTTCTTTGCCGCATTCTTTGGCGCCCTATTCTATGCAAGGATTCTTAGTGTTCCATGGCTTGGTGGAGCAGATAACAACATTTTTACTCCTGAATTATGGGAAGGGTTTAAGGCTACTTGGCCATTGATTAATACACCTGGCGATATTGGACAAGGCGGAACAGCTTTCTCTACCAACTTTAAATTAGTTGATGCTTGGGGGTTGCCAGCAATTAATACAGCTCTACTTCTAACTTCGGGCGTTACCATTACATATGCTCATCATGCGTTACGTAAAGGTCATCGAAATTCATTGATTGCTTGGATGATTGCAACAATCGCTCTGGGCGTATTATTCTTAGGGTTTCAGATTACTGAGTACGGTCATGCATACCACGATGGCCTAAAATTAACTTCCGGTATTTATGGATCAACTTTCTATTTATTGACAGGCTTTCACGGTTTTCATGTAACGGTTGGTGCTATTATGTTGACCGTTATTTTGTACCGCATTCAAAAAGGTCATTTTAATTCTGAAAACCACTTTGCCTTCGAGGGCGTTGCCTGGTATTGGCACTTTGTTGACGTAGTATGGTTAGGACTATTTGTTTTTGTTTACTGGCTATAATTGTTTCTAAGTGGTTCATTAAAAGACCCCTTGGATGGGGTCTTTTTTTTGCAGTCGAACATAGAATGTTATGAATATTATTATAATCTCAATCATTATTGTCATTTTGTTTAGCTTAGGCTCTGCACTTGTTGGAATGATAAGAGGAGGAGAAAAGGGCTCGGACAAAATGTTTAAATCCTTAAGGCGGCGTATCGGTTTGTCGGTTTTTTTGTTTTTTTTGCTGATGTTTGCAAGCTTCATGGGATGGATAGAGCCTAATAATGTACTACCGACCCAGTAATGAAGTTTCGTTTTTTCATACCAGCTTCCCTAATAATCGCCACCCTAGTGCTACTAATATCTCTAGGCTTTTGGCAGCTTGACCGTGCCGGTGAAAAACGAGCAATTGAAGACCAAATTGCCAGTGCTAACTCCGGCGATGTAGGGCTTGTTGATTCTGCTGAATTTCTTAAAGACAAAGAGTATTATCATGTTCGTCTTCAGGGATCGTATATTGGCGACAAGCAATTTATTTATGACAACCAAATCGTTGACCAGATTTCAGGCTATTATGTTTTAACGCCTCTCGTTTTGAAGGGCGATTCGAAAGCAGTTTTGATAAATCGAGGCTTTATACCCTGGAATGGAAGACGAGACAAATTAGCCGACATTGATGTAGGAGCAAAGCTTACAGAAGTGAAGGTGCAAATATCAAAGCCAGTTAAACGTATGGAACTTGAAGCCAGTGAACTCACAGGAGATTTTCCAGTCTTGATTCAATCCCTTGATTTGGATGAAATGAGCACCATAGCTTCGCTAGATTTTGCGAGCGTAATTGGTCTATTGAGTCCTGAATCTGATAACGGCTTTGTTAGGCGATGGGAGCCTTATGCTGGAAGCATTGAAAGACATATGGGCTATGCTATCCAGTGGTTTTTGATGGCGTTGGTACTCGCTTTTATCGGCATTCGATTGGCATTAAAACAGCGGAAAAATTAATGCTCTTAAGGCATTTAAAATATTGCTGAAAAAAAATCCTTTACTGTATAATTTCGCCCTAAGCCGACATAGCACAGTTGGTAGTGCAACTGATTTGTAATCAGTAGGTCCGCGGTTCAAGTCCGTGTGTCGGCACCATCATTGAATAAAAAAGAGGCCTTATGGCCTCTTTTTTTTGGAGACTGAATGCGTATCTATTTGGAAAGTCGTAGATGAAGAAAATACCACTTACGGGTCGTGAAGGTCAGAAGGTAAATCTTGGAAAGCTTCTTCAAAACTCTGCTGAACAACATGGCTCCAAAGCTTTTGTGACTCAGGCTGAAACCGGAGAATGTTTGACGTATGCTGAGTTTAACCAACTAACAAACCATATTGCCCATGGCTTAATTGGTCTTGGTGTTGGCGACAAAGAGTATGTCGCTATCATGCTTCCAAGCTGTATTCAATTTTTAGCCTGTTCATATGCACTAAAAAAGATTGGTGCCATCGAAGTGGCTATTAACAATAATACTCGCGGACCATCTCTCGCTCGTATGATTAATCTGACAAAGTGCAGAATGCTGATTACTACCAGCGAATATTTACAGCAGTTATCTGAGGTTGCTGTAGACCTAGATTATTTGAAGCAGGTTATTATGACGGATGAGCATCATCCCGCTAAAGAACTATTTCCCAGCCTGGAAATATTGCCATGGCAATCGATTCTTGGTGAATCCAGTTCGAACTTTGCTTGTGAGTTTAGCGATGAAGAAATTGCTGTAATTCTTTTTACTTCTGGCACCACAGGTGTCTCGAAAGGTTGCGACATTCCGCACAGGTCTTCTGTGCGAGCTGCAGAATCGATGATAGAGGCATTCAATCTCACCGAACAGGACTGCGTCTACACTCCTTATCCTTTGTATCATGTAGGAGCCACTCAGTACGACATATTGTCGGCAATGATGGTGGGTGGTCAGGCAATTCTTCGTCAAGGTTTTAGCTTGTCTAATTTTTGGAGTGATGTTTGTCGTTATAAAGCAACATGGTTTATGTCTTTGGGCTCTGTTCAGCAGTTGCTTTGGACAGCAGAACCATACGTGGAAGAAACACAGCATAATTTGCGCTTTATTTGGGGCACGCCATTACCTGTTGACCATGACGATTTTGAAGCCCGCTTTCAGCTCAAGTTAGCCCGTGGCACTGGGTACGGCTCTACCGAAGCTGGCGGTGTAGCGCTTCCTCTTTTTGATAAGAGCGGAGCTGGTAAAGTGCTAGATCGTTATAAAGTGGCGGTTGTTGATGAAGACGATAATGAGCTACCTGTAGGCGAGTCTGGGGAGTTGGTAATTCGTCCACTTGAGCCTGCTATCATGGCATCCAAATATATTGGTATGCCAGAGGAGACAGCTAAAGCTTGGCGTAATTCATGGTTCCACACTGGAGACTTTGCTAGATTGGATGAAGAAGGTGATCTTTTTTGGCTAGCTCGTATGTCGGAAAGGATTCGAGTGAAAGGGGAAATGGTTTCAGCTTACGAAATAGAAGAAGGTATATTTACACATCCTGCTGTGACTGACTGTGCTGTAATTGGCATTCCAGATGGGACGGGAGAAGAACAAGTCAAGGCATTCGTTACACTTAAAGAAAATAAAACACTAGCTCTTGAAGAATTACGCTTATTCTGTACTCCTATTATGAGTCGTTTTATGGTTCCTACAGTTCTTGAGGTAATTAAAGAAATGCCACGTACACAAACAGGCAAGCCTGCAAAAGCAGAACTTTTGAGTTTAAATTGAGCAGTTTAGTAGCTACTTTATGAGGTTGAGTTCACGAGTAAGTTCTGAAAGTATTTCAGGACCATCAGCTCTTAAAATCACAATCTCCTCAAGCCTGACCCCAAATCTACCTTGCAGATAAATTCCTGGTTCAATTGAAAACACCATACCTTCGTCAAGCAACACTTCAGATGCGGCGGTTATGTATGGAGGCTCATGTATATCAATACCTAAACCATGGCCTGTACGATGGACAAAGAATTCTCCGTAGCCGGCTTCAGTGATCACGCTCCTAGCAGCAGCATCGACGTCTTTAGCCATAACACCGGGCCTCGCTACTGATAAGGCAGCTTTCACTGCTCGTTCAACAATTGCATGTATTTCCAGATAGCCTTCGGGCGGATGACCAAGCACTGACATGCGTGTCATGTCACTAGGAAAGGTGCCCTTTCTTCCACCAATATCAATTAGAACTGCATCTCCTTTTTTTACTTTTCTGTTTCCTGTATGGTGATGAGGAAATGCTCCATTAGGGCCGGATCCAACAATACAGAATTGAGGCTTTGCACCTTCAGATATAAAATGTTTATTTATTGCCTCGCCAATTTCAA
>Ga0066837_10000782_pt1 | contig 14768 bp, 10 predicted proteins | sample ETNtaG_25_FD_66730 | JGI IMG/M metagenome (GOLD analysis project Ga0066837, IMG submission 66730) | Marine microbial and viral communities from oxygen minimum zone, Eastern Pacific Ocean - ETNP201302SV86 | ecosystem: Environmental > Aquatic > Marine > Oceanic | place: Pacific Ocean: Eastern... | reverse complement strand
TGCGCAGGAAATAGGCCATCGAGAAGACGAAATCGAACACCAGTGCGCCCAGCACCAGCCCGCCCAATAGCGCCGCATCGCCCAGGCGTCCAACAACGGTAATGTCGACCAACCCCACCACGGGTTCGGTGATAAAGGCGATCGAAGCAGGCAGCGCAATGGACCAGACGTCGCGGCTGCGCACGTCGAAAGGAAACTGTGGGCGGGTGGTCATGGGTTGGAACTCGAAGAGATACCGCTACATATCATCATGCCCGGGCAAGAGAACCCCCGGCTTCCATCCCTCTCAAATGGGGGGTGCAAGGCGGTGTGCGTCTGGCCCGCTACTGGGCCACATCCAGCTCGAACACCACATCGGCCCGCTCCCGGGACTGTTCGACCAAGTCGTAATTGGGCAGGTCATTTCGCTCGATATGGGCGCGGTTGCGCTCCTCGCTGAACAGGCCCTCCTCGCCATGGCGCTTCAAGAGCCGCTGGCGCACCAATTCGCGTGGCACATGGATGAAAACGGCATAGTCCAGCAGCGACCGTACACCGGCCCAGGGACCTTCTGTGAGCAACAGGTAATTGCCCTCCACCACCAGCACCTTCACATTGGGCTGCACTGTGAATGCGTCGTCGACAGTATCCTCGATTTTGCGGCTGTAGCCGGGACCGCTCACCGCTTCGCTGGCGTGTTTGAGGTGATGCAGGAAACTGACGAACTCCGCGCCCTCGAACGTGTGCGGGGCACCCTTGCGATCAGTCTCGCCCATGGCCTCGATCTTGGCGTGCTTCATGTGGAAGCCATCCATGGGCACGAGGGCAGCGCTGCCTGGCTTGAGTGCATTGAGCATGGTGACGAGCTCCGCGGCGAGGGTCGATTTGCCCGTTCCGGGGCCACCGGCCAGCCCGATGGCGATACGCTGGCCGTGCGCGGCGCTCTCCATCTCCAGAATGTGCGGCACGAGCCGCGCCATCGCGTTTTCGGGGCTCAGTGAAATGATCTGGGGCATGGGCGCCTCCCGCCTTGGTATGGTCGAGGTCGATCATATAGGCTTGGCAGCGATTTGCAGCAGGTGATCCTTGGCTCCGAACCTTCCCCCGATCATTCAAGACTGGTTTGCGGCCCGGGGCTGGTCGCCTCGCGATCATCAGCGCAAGGTGCTCGGGTCCTATCAGGCCGGTGCCAGCCAACTGCTGATTGCGCCGACCGGCGCTGGCAAGACGCTGGCGGGGTTCCTGCCAACCCTCGCCGATCTGGTGGACGGGGATTTCGATGGCTTGCACACCCTCTATATCTCGCCACTCAAGGCGCTCGCCGTTGACGTGCAGCGCAACCTCTCCACTCCCATTGCCGAAATGGGCCTGCCCATTCGTGTTGAGACCCGCACCGGCGACACTTCTGCTGCCAAGCGCGCGCGCCAGCGGGTCAAGCCGCCTCAGGTCCTGCTGACCACGCCCGAACAATTGGCGCTGCTGATTTCCCATCCCCATGCCGAATTGATGTTCGGCTCGCTCCGCCGGGTCGTGCTGGACGAGCTGCACGCCCTGGTCACCTCCAAGCGCGGCGAACTCCTGTCGCTGGGCCTGGCGCGCCTGGCCCGTCTCGCCCCGGAAATGCGCCTTACGGCACTCTCGGCCACTATCGCCCGCCCAGATCTCTTGCGAGACTGGATCGCCCAGCCATTGCCGCAGCGTCAGACAGACCTCTTGACCATGTCGGGCGGCGCCCCGCCGCAGCTCTCAATTCTGGAGACCGAGGAACGCCTGCCCTGGGCCGGACACTCCGCCGTCTATGCCCATAGTGAGCTTTACCAGACGATCCAGCGGCACAAGACCACGCTGCTTTTCGTCAACACCCGCTCGCAGGCCGAAATGCTGTTCCAGGGGCTCTGGGACATCAATGAGGAGATGCTGCCCATCGCCTTGCATCATGGCTCGCTCTCGGTCGAACAGCGCCGCAAGGTCGAGGCGGCCATGGCCTCGGGAAAATTGAAGGCGGTTGTCTGTACCTCCACGCTCGATCTCGGCATCGACTGGGGCGACGTTGACCTTGTCGTGCAGGTCGGCGCGCCCAAAGGCTCCTCGCGCATGCTGCAGCGCATCGGCCGCGCCAACCACCGGCTCGATGATCCGTCACAGGCGCTGCTGGTGCCCTCCAACCGCTTCGAAGTGCTCGAATGCAAAGCGGCGGTGGAAGCCGTGGCGGAAGGCCATCAGGACAGCGAAGACCCGATGCCCGGCGGTTATGACGTGCTGGCCCAGCATGTCCTGGGCATGGCCTGTGCCGGACCCTTCCTGGCAGACGACCTCTATGCCGAAGTCACATGCGCCTGGCCCTACCGTGACCTCACCCGCGAAAAATTCGACAAGGTGCTCGATTTCGTCGCCACCGGTGGCTACGCCCTGCGCGCCTATGAACGCTACGCCCGCCTCAAGCAGAACCCGGACGGCACTTGGCGCCTCTCCCATCCGCAGGTCGCCCAACAATACCGGCTCAATATCGGCACCATCATCGAAGAACCCATGGTCCGCGTTCGTCTGGTCCGTGCCCGCGGGCAGAAGCAGGGGCGCACCACAGGCCCTATTGGCGCAGGCGGGCGCGTGCTGGGCGAGATGGAGGAGTATTTCTTCGGCACGCTTTCGCTGGGCGATACCTTCATGTTCGGTGGCGAGATCGTTGCCTTCGAGGGCATGAAGGATAACGAGGCCTTCGTCTCCCGGGCCTTTTCCAAGGACCCAAAGATTCCATCCTATATGGGCGGTAGGTTTCCGCTCTCGACCTATCTGGCCGAGCGCGTCCGCCGCATCATGGATAGCCCGGATGAATGGCAGAAGCTGCCCGATCAGGTCAGCGATTGGCTGCGCCTGCAGCGCGATCTTTCCGTCCTGCCGCGGCGCGATAGCCTCCTGGTCGAGACCTTCCCGCGTGGCACCAATAATTTCCTGGTCTGCTACCCCTTTGAAGGCCGGCTCGCTCACCAGACCCTGGGCATGTTGCTGACCCGGCGGCTCGAACGCATGCGGGCCCGACCTTTGGGTTTCGTCGCCTCCGAATATGCGCTGGCCATCTGGGGTCTGGGTGATCTATCCGCGCTGATCCGCACCAACCGGCTTTCCCTCGACGAGCTGTTTTCCGAGGACATGCTGGGTGATGACCTAGAGGCCTGGCTGGATGAAAGCGCGCTGATGAAGCGCACCTTCCGCAACTGCGCCATCATTGCCGGGCTAATCGAACGCCGTCATCCCGGCAAGGAAAAGACCGGGCGGCAGATCACCATGAGCTCGGACATCATCTACGACGTGCTCTACCAGCACGAGCCGGACCACATCCTGATCGAAGCCACCCGCCACGACGCAGCAAGGGGCCTGCTCGATATAGAACGCCTGGGGCAGATGCTCTCCCGCATCCGCCACCACATCGTCCACAAGCCCCTGCACCAGATTTCCCCGCTGGCGGTACCGGTCATGCTCGATATCGGCAAGGAACCGATTTTCGGGGAGGCAAGGGAATCAGCTATGGCTGATGCGGCGGATGAGTTGATCCGCGAGGCAATGGGCGGTCGCTGACGGCGCGATCTCAGGGCCTTCCAGTCCGGATACGAACGACGCTATGAACACCGCAGCTCTTGCCGCCCTTGAACCGGACCTGACCGTGCTACGCTTTGCCGGCCATAATTTCGAGCCTCTCCCCTCCGGAGCCCTCTACTGGCGCGCCCGCGAAACGCTGCTGGTCGCCGATCTCCATTTTGAGAAAATGGCCAGCTTTGCCCGGCGCGGCCAGATGCTGCCGCCTTACGACACGGCGATGACGCTGAAGCGGCTGGAGTCCGATCTGCGACGGACCGGCGCGCGTGAACTTCTCTCCCTGGGCGACAGTTTCCATCGTCCGGATTCCGCTTCGCTCCTGACGCCTGGTGATCGCATGCGGCTCGACGCCATCACTGAGGCGGTTTCTTGTATCTGGCTCTCGGGCAACCACGATCCGGTGCCCCATGACATTGGCGGCACCTGCCTGCCCGAACTCGAAATGGATGGCCTGCTATTCAGTCATGAGCCAAAGAAGGGGCGCACCGGCCTCGTCGCTGGACATTTGCATCCAGCAGCGCGCTTGGCCATCAATGGCCGCGCCACACGAAAGCCCTGCTTTGTGCACGACAACCGCCTGCTGATCCTGCCCGCCTATGGCAGCTCTACCGGCGCGCTCAACATCCTCTCGCCTGCCTTTGTCGGACTGTTTCATTGGCCTGCGCTTGAAGTCGTCATGCTGGGGCGGGACCGCACCTATCCGGTGCCGGTCAAGCGCCTGGTTGGCGGCTAGCGCCGGAACACCACCCCGCCCAGCCAGCCGGTGAACAGCGCCAGCACCACGCAGGCGAGCCCATAGAGCAGCGGATATTGCGTGGCTGACAGCGCCAGGAACCGCTCGAAATCGATCTTGCGCACGGCGAAGCCATCCGACTTGCGCGCAATGATTTCGCCATTCTTGAACACATAGGTCTGGGCGATATAGGGACCGGGCGGCGCATTGCTCGGCAGCGTCAACTGGGCCTGGTAAAAGCCCTCGGAGAGGAACTGCACACCGTTTTCCTGTACGCCGAACAGGCCCTGCTCGCTCATCAGCCGGATCAGTTCGCGCCCAAAGGTCAGGGTCTGCCACCAGCCCGCCGGGTTGGGCGAAATGGCGTGGGCCTCCGGCAAGATGTAGTTGGTGGTCAGCGTGTTGACATCGGTGATGTCGCGCAGCCTGGTGCTGGACAGCACGTGGAAATAACTCGGAAAGCGTTTGAACTCCACCTGCTCGGTATTGAGCCAAATGCCGAAATTATTGGTCTTTTTTCGCGCCACGCGATCCTGGGTCGGCCCGAGGACGACGACGACCACATGAAACGGGCCCTCGACAAAGCGTTGCTCGGCCCCGGCGTCGGGTGCCACCGTGCCGTAGAAAGTCAGCCTCTCGCCATCGAAGCCCGAGGTGATCTGCACCGTCTCTGTGGAGAGGCCCGATATCAGCCGTTCTGCGGCCGCCGGCAGCGCCAGGCACAGACTTGCCAGCAATGTGAGAACCAAGCGGATCATCGCGCTACGCTCGTCACGGCCATGGAGAAGATGTCATCCGGGGTCAGTACCAGCGATAGCCCGAACCGGATGGCAACCGCCAGCACCAGCAGCGCCAGCAGGCCGCGCAACTGCTCGCCGCGCAGATGCATGCCGGCCGCAGCCCCAAATTGCGCGCCAGCGACACCCCCGACCATCAGGCAGAACGCCAGGAGAATATCGACGCTCTGGCTCTGCACGGCATGCAGCACCGTGGTTGCAGCCATCATCGCCACCACCTGCGCCAGGGACGTGCCGATGACCACCGAGCCCGGCACCCGCAGCAGATAGACGAGCGCGGGCACCATGATGAACCCGCCGCCAATGCCCAGCAACGAACCGACAAAGCCGATGAACAATCCGATCAGCAGCACCGGCAGCACGCTGATGTAGAGCCGGCTTTTCTTGAATCGCACGCGCCAGGGCAGGCCGTGGATCCAGCTGTGTTGGTTGGCCTGGCGCTCACGCACCACCACACCCTGGCGCCGCTTGAGCAGCGCGCGCACAGATTCCTGCAGCATCAGAATGCCGACAAAGCCCAGCAGAACCAGGAATCCCAGCGAAATGATCAGATCGAGCTGACCGGCCTGGCGCAACAGGTCAAAGGCGGCTACCCCGCCAAAGGCCCCCAATATGCCCGAGAGCACCAGATACATGGCCAGATGCAGGTCAACGCCACCGCGCCGGTAGTGACTGAGTGCGCCCGAGGTGGAGGCGGCGACCACCTGCCCGGTCACAGACGCGACCGCTACCGCGGTGGGAACACCCGAGAAGATCAGGAGCGGGGTGAGCAGAAAGCCACCCCCCACGCCGAACAGGCCGGACAAAAATCCGACCGCCCCTCCGATCCCCACGAGAAAGAAGAGGTTCACGGAAAGCTCGGCGATCGGCAGATAGATCTGCAAGACCAGGGTCCCGTAATAGGTGTTGCGGGCCATCCTACAGGACGGTCCGTCAACAAGTGGTAAGGCCCGGACGCGTCGGGCGAAACTATAATGTCCCGGGCTTACGTCCGGGCCATGACGCTGTCAAATGGAGTCGCTGTTCTAGACGGGCTGACTGCCCAGCACGGCCAGCAAACGCGGGTTTATGTCGCCAGTTTCGCTCATGCCGGTAGCCCGCTCGAAGGCGCGGATGGCATCGCGTGTCTTGGGACCGACGACGCCGTCAGCCGTGCCGACCTCGAAGCCCAGCTTGGTCAGGGCCTGCTGCACCTTGGCGATAACCTCAGCATTGCCGATGGCCTCGCCGGGGTCGAACGCGTCGCTCCAGGTGCCGATTGGCGCAAAATTGGCTGCCAGGTCAACCTGCTCCATGGTCCAGGCGTTTACCTCGGCACCAATCCTGCTCACAGCTTCAGCCGTGAGCGACTTGGCAATGTCCTCGCGGGCTTTCGAAGCGTCCCGGTCGCCGCTGAGGGCAGCCAACGAGAACCACTTGTAGGATTGCTCGAAATCCTGCTCGACCCCCAGGCCACGCGCATAAAGCATGCCCAGATTGAACTGGCTGTCGGTCATCCCGCGATTGGCGGCCTGGTCGAACCATTCCGCGGCCAGTTCAAACTGCTGGTCACCAAGTGCGCCGCCGGCATAGAGCGCCGCCAGATTGTGCATCGCCATGCGATTGCCCGCCTCGGCGCTGCGCTGGTACCATAGCCTCGCCTGCTCCAGGTCCTTTTCCACGCCATTGCCCATCTCATAGAGATTGCCAAGGCGATACTGTGCGGGCACGAAGCCCTGCGCCGCCGAGCGTTGATACCAGAGCGCTGAAGCTTCCAGGTCTTTCTGCACGGCGCGGCCCTCGCCAAGGATTGCCGCGACTTCGAATTGCGCCTTGGCATTGCCATTGGCCGCTGCCTGTCGCAGTTCCAGCGGTCCGATCGCCTCAGGCGGCAGATCGAACATGTCTGCGGCGGCCCCAGAGACCTCGGCTGCCGGCCCGATTGAGCCGGTTACTTCCGGCGCGTCCGGTTTCGGACTGGTCGTGGCCAGCGCGATACGTCCGCCGTCCGCCATCAGCGTGGGCGGCATCGGCGTTGCCGGCGCGATCTTGTTATCGCGCGAAAAGCTCATGGGCTCGCCCGGATTGATCGAGCCCGTCGCGGTTGTATCCACCAGGTCGATTACCCGCGGCGGGATAATGCTCGAAACGTCGTCCGACCCCTCCGGCGAGGCCGCGGCTGGTGCGTCCGGCGTTGAAACCGCCGCTGAGGGGCTGGGCGAAGCCGGGCCCATCCGCTGCAACACCAGATTGAGCGTGAGCAGGGAAACGGCAGTCAGCGTGGCGGCCAGCAGCAAGGGACGGCGATAGCGCGTCAGGAAACCGGGCCGCTTATCAGCATTCGCCTTTGGCCGGACCGGCGCGCCGGTCTCGTCGGCTCCACCCTTCTTGGCGCGCTTTGGTCGCTTCCGCTCAACAGGCTTTGGCGGCTCTGCAGCGATCGGTTGCGCCGGGACCTCTGGCTTGGGCGCAGCCGGCTCAGTCGGATTGCTATCCCGCTTTGAGCGGACCCGTGCCAGGGCCCGCCCGATAATGGAATTGCTCGTGCCGCCGGTTGGCGTCTCTTCCTGCTTGGCGCGCTGGGCCCTGCGGGCCGCTGCGACAAAGGTGCTGGTGTTCGAGGTCACCGCTGGGGGTTCCTCGGGCTTGACCTCGCTGGGCCGGGCGGCTGGCGCAAAGGGGTCTGCGTCCAGTTCGGCAAAGCTCGAGCGCGGCCGGGGTGGTCGTTCGGCGCGGCTGGGGTCAAAGGCGGCTGGTTCGGACGGCGCTCTTGGGGCAGCGGGCGCCGCCATCGGTGCCGATGCCCGGCTGGCTTCCCGGCTCAGCGCTTGGCGCACTGGCGATTTGTCGCCAAAACCCTTGTCGATCAGTGGCTTCTCGTCCGCCGGGTTCTCCGGCATGGCGTCCCGCCGATCGCTCGCCAGGCTCGCCAGAATGCTGTCCAGCCTGTCGTTTTCCGGCTCGGAAGCCTCCAGGATTTCGTCGAACTGACTGCGCGCCGCGGGGGGCTGCGCTGTAGCTGGCCGCGGCGCCGCCGTTTGTGACGCGGGCGACGCTTTGGTTTGCGGGGCAGGCGCCGGGGCAGCAACCGCCGTATCCGTCTTTTTGCTGAGCACGGCCTCAAGGCGTGCCAGCCGCTCCGCCGTTTCCTGGCCGGCCGTGTTGAGCAGGGCCGCCATACGCTTTTCCAGCGCATCCATGTCGTCGGACTTTGCGGCCGGCGCCTTGCTCATCGCCTCGGTGGCGCGTGTCGCAACCAGCTCCGCCAATTGTTCGTAATCGGGCGTCTTGCCAGCCGATTTGATCAACCCGGCGAGGCGATCTTCGATGCTTTTGAGGCTCTCCGGCCCGAACATGGCGACCGGTGCAGGCGCCTTGCGGCTCACCGCTTCGCTTGTGCGTTCCGCCACCATGGTAGCCAGCGATTCAAAGTCCGGGCTCTCCCCGGCGTCCTTCTGGCGTGCCAGCGCGTCGAGCTGCGCGCCTGCCTCGTCCATGCGGTTCATCAGCAGCTTGAGCTGGTCCTCCACCGCCTTGGTATTGACCGGGACGATCCGGTCACTGAGGATTTCCAGCTTGGTTTCGATCTGGCTGAAACGAGGTTCCATGCCATCCAGGACGGCCTGGCGCAGGGCGGCCATGTCGGCCCGCAGCGCATCGACCTGCTCGTTGCGGGCATCGATATCGTCCAGCCGTGCCATCAGGGCGTCGAGCTGTCCGGCCAGGGCATCGGGGGCGTCGCCCTTGGTCTGCATCGCCTGGGTAAAGGCCGCCATTTCGCTTGTCAGCTTCTCGAAGTCGGCCGAGGACAGCGAAACGGTCTGCTCGATGGCGTCGATCCGGTCGTAGACATTGCGCACACCGTCTTCGATGGAGCGCATGGCCGGAGCCAGCGTCTCGGCAGGATCAGATTGGGCGTTGCGGCGCTGGTCGCGCGCAATTTCCCGCTCCATCTGCTGGGCCTGCAATTCGGCCAGCTTGCCCACCGTGGTGGATACATCGTCCAGCCGCGCATTGAGAATGGAAAGGTCGTTGCGCGGACCTTCCTCGATCATCGCGCCAAGCGCGGCAATCTGTGCTTCGAGCCGCTTGACCTGGCCCGTTTCACCCACCGCGCCCGCCAGCAGCTCCACCACTTGGGTCAATTGCTCGACCTGACCGGCGACTTCGCGCACATGGCTGGCGCTTGAGCGCTGGGTCTTGAGCTCGCCTTCCAGCCGCTCCAGCCTCTGGCTCATGCCGCCCACGAGGGCGCCCAGCTCGCGCAATTCGGGCAGGTCGCTGGCGCGCCGCATCGGCATGGGCGTGGGGGCCGCACCCTGGCGGCTCCGGATTTCGGCAATGGCGGCAGTCAGCTCGTCGGGCATGCCGGGCTCGTCCTGCGCCATGTCCCGATCGGAGAACCGGTCGACCGCCCGCTTCACGGTGCGCAGGGCCTCGCGGTGGCGCGAATTGGTCTCGGACCCGACAACCTGATTGCGCAGATTGCGCACGCGCTGCGCCAGGGCGCTGGGGGGCGGCGCGGGCTGTTCGTCCTCCACCTGGCCATAATGGCTCTCAACCTTGTCCAGCAGAGCCACCAATTCACCACGCAAAGCCTGCCATTCACCCGTATTGGGATCGCGTGCCGGGTCGGCATAGTCCGGAAGAGTGTGGGCGCGCGGCATATCAGGTCCTTCGTCACAATAGACGGACCCCTCGCGATTCAACACGAAGGTATAACCCTCACTCTTGGGAAAACATGGTAAAGAACCCGTTAAGCATTGTCGCAATATGCAAGGACAGATGCCGGGAATCCATGCGATTCAGGCAGGGTTCACAGGTTCAGGGACAGGTTAGCTTCATGACGCGCCGCCGTATTATCATCGTTGACGATCACCCCCTGTTCCGGGCGGCCCTGCGCCAGACCCTGGCGGGCGGCGATGCCACGGTGAGCGTGGAAGAGGCAGGTGACCTCAACAGCCTGAGCGCAGCACTCGATACCGACCGCGATTGCGACCTGGTCCTGCTCGATCTCAACATGCCCGGCGTGCGGGGATTTTCCGGGCTTCTGCTGCTCCGGGCGCAATATCCCGATATCCCGGTGATGATCATTTCTGCGGTCGAGGACGCCACGGTGGTCCGCCGCGCTTTCGAGCTGGGTGCTGCGGGCTATCTGCACAAATCTGTAGGGCCCACCGAAATCCGCCGGGCCATCGAGACGGTGCTGTCGGGCGAAGTCTTCGTACCCTCAGGCACCACCCTGGGGGGTGAGGATGAACAGACCGCCTTGATGAAACGGCTGGCGACCCTGACCCCGCAGCAGGTGCGGGTGCTGATGATGCTCAGCGACGGGCTGATGAACAAGCAGATCGCCTACGAGCTCTCGATTTCCGAAGCCACGGTCAAGGCGCATGTTTCGGCCATCCTGCAAAAGCTCGATGTCGACAGCCGCACCCAGGCCGTGATCGCCGCCTCACGCATCGAGGACGGCCAGTTCGAAGCCCTGTTTTCCACCGGCGCAGACAAGGCCTGACCCATGAAGCCCGAAATTTCCATCATCACCATCGGCGTCGACGATCTGGAACGCGCCTTCACCTTCTACCGGGCCCTGTTCGATATTTCCGACGATCAGATCGGTGCGGGTGAGGATCATGTCGCCTTTTTCTTCGACGATAAGTTTTCTTTCGTGCTGTTTCCGCGCGAACAGATCGCCCAGACCGCCGGCAAGCCGGAAAGCCTCGATGGGACACCCGGCTTTGTGCTCTCTCATCGCGCAGAGAGCCCCGAGGCGGTCGACGACATCCTCGAACGCGTGCTGGTCGCCGGCGGGGCGGTCATCACCCCCGGCACCCAGTCCGAATGGGGCTATTCGGCCTATTTCGAGGACAGCGAAGGCAATGTCTGGGAACTGATGGCGCAGCCGACCGCGAATTGAGGGTGTACTTCCCCGGCAGAAGCGCAGCCGTGCCCGAGACTTAAACAATGGGCCCACCGCAACCGCGCACATCGCACTGACCCGCAGACGAAGCTAGGACCATCGCATTTGTAAACGAGGGATCAGCGTTTAGTAAGAAAGCCCCGGTATCGTCCATTGTGTTCTCGGATGGTCCTGATGCCGAAATTTGCCCGTTCACCAGCTGATTATCTGCAAGCCCTGCGCTCCAGATTGCTTGCCTATCTGCTCGGCAAAACCGGCGCCGGCGATCCAAGTGCTGAGCCAGACATACAAAAACTCATCAGCTTGGTGGGTATTGCCGTTATCATCGGCCCATCGTTTGCCCTATATTATGCAGTTGTCGGAATTCCAGAGCTGTCAATCGCATTGATTGTGTCCAGCATAGTTATGCTGTCGGCGCTCTTCGTGTATAAGGTGAGAAGAAATCTCGCATTGTCTAGAGATTACTTCCTGTTTCCATTCTTCTGCTACCTGATTTACTGCGGATACTATTTTGGCAATGTTGTGTCTCCCACCACCTTTTGGATGGCCACTTTCCCAGTAGTCGGCGTCCTGCTTGGCAGCAAGCGAGCAGGCATTATGTGGCTGGCACTCGTTCTCGTGTTTATCGCAGTTCTATCAGGTCTGACGGATGGTGCCTCGCCGTCCCCCTTGCCCCCTCACCTCTATGCCATGAGCCTGGCGGGAATGATCATCTCGATCTTCCTGTTCGTGCTCATGATCGATGGTGCACGCCGGCGCGCATTGGCGAACCTCGAGGATGCCAATGCTGCAGTTACCGAGCTTGCTCGTCGCGACTCCCTGACGGGACTATACAACCGGCGCTATGTCTGGGAGACCCTCGCGCGCGAGGAGACCTATGCGCAACAGGTGGGAGAAAGCTTTTCCATTCTGTTGGTCGACATTGATCGGTTCAAGGTGATCAACGACACGTTTGGGCACGTAACGGGGGACATTGTTCTCAAGGATGTCGCCAGTGTCATCCAGTCCACGATCGGAGAACGCGACTTCTGCGGCCGCTACGGTGGGGAGGAATTTCTCGTGCTGCTCAAAGGCAGGCAGAGCGCAGCTGCAGCAAGCTGCGCAGAGCACATACGCTGCGCGATAGAAGACCTCGGCTTTGGACACGTAGACGGGCCACAGCAGGTTACTGCGTCCATTGGATTAGCCTGCTATGAAGGGGGCGAGGCGTTCACCGAAACCTTCAAGCGAGCAGATCAAGCGCTCTATTTGGCGAAAGGATCGGGACGCAACCGCGTCTCAATCCACCAGATCGCACTTGCAAGTTAGATGTGGCGACAGCCCACCTATGCGAACAAACGCCTGGCCGTTTCCGCCTCATCCGAGGCATTGGGTTTCGCCGTCCCCTTAAAAACCCCCGCCCGTTTTAAACCCGCCATGCCTGCGCGAGCCTGACGCGCCCGTGCGGGGCCGCGAGAACCCGCCTCTGGAAGAACCACTGCTCCAGCCGCCACCAAAGCCACCGCCGAAACCACCGCGTGATGTCTTGCTCTTGTTGCTGCCTGAGCTGCCAATGCTGCTCTCAGGCCACTGGAACCCGCCGCCGCTGGGAGACCACGGTCCGGAATTGCGTTTGTTCTGTGAACTGCGCGTGCTTTTATACCCCGCGCCCCACTCGCTGCCCGGCGCCCAGTTCTGGCTTTTGCGCCACTGGTCCCAATAGCTAGCGGCCGAAATGCCGCCGCGCAGAAAGTCGTTGAGCAGATCGCCCACCAGGCGGTCTTCCTTGAAGCTGGACCCGGGGTCGTCAAAGCGCTGCTTCTTGAATTCCCATTGAATATCTTCGAGCTCGCGGCGGCGCGCGGCGAGGGTCTTGAGCCGTTCGCGCTGTTCGCGGCTCTCCTCTTCCTCCTCGCGCAGCCGGGCGCGGGCTTCATCGATCTGCGCCACCAGCGTGTCGTCCTGACCGGTGCTGGTCTGGCGCGCTTCAGCAAGCAGGGTGCGGATATCTTCGCGCCCCAGCGCTGCTGCCAGATCGGCTGCCGCGCTCTCAAAGGCCGGGTCCTTGCCCTCGGCCAATACGCGCAAGGTCTCAGCCGCCGCATCGCGCTCGTCTTCGATCCGCGCAATCTCGGCGTCCAGCGCTTCGATGCTCGCTAGCCCGGCGGCAATAGCCTGGCGCATCGGCTTGCCGCCAGCCGCATCCACCACCGCGATTTCCATCTGGGCCAGTTCGGCCTCGGCGGCGCTCACATTGGCTTCCTGCCGCTCGGCATGCTCGCGCAAGCGCAAGGGAATTTCATTGAGCATGGCATAGTTTGGCCGCGCCTTGGCGAAGCCGACCAGATTGGCCACCATGCCATCGAAATAGCGGACCAGATTGCTGGCCTTGTAATTGGAGGTGCCGTAACCGGCCTCCCAGAGATACATGAACAGTGGGTCTTCCCGGTAGGGGCGGCCCTTTTCTTCGCGATCGGCCTCAGCCTGCTCCGTCTTGCGCAGGGATTGCTCGGCAATCCGGTCCAGTTCCTCGGTTTGCGCCCGCTTGGCCGCATAGGCAGGGTCGGCGGCAAGCTTGCTGGCCTGCGCCGCGGTCAGGGCTGCGAGCTGGGCCTGTTGCTCCTCAAGCACGGCAATCGCGGCCGCCCGTTTCTCGGTCAGTTCCGCGCGTCGGGCATCGAGGCCACTGATGGTTTTCTCGGCCTTGCTGACATCTTTCGAATGCGCCTTGAGCGTGTCGCGCGCCTTTGCTTCGGCGGCCGAAATGCGTCCGTCCATTTCTGTCTGCACGGCCGGGTCGAGCCGCAGGCGCGCGAGCTGACGGAACAGTTCCGCTTCATGCTCGCGGATCTTGCTGGCCCGCTCTGCTGCGCGCGAGACGCGCTTGGACAATTCGTCCTCTTCGCGCCGAATATCGCGCATGGCTTCTTCGAGACTGGCCAGGGCCTGTGGTCCGCGAATGCTCATTGGCCTACCACCTGGTCACCGCGCCGCCCAAGACTGGCACGGCATATTCAACGTCGAGGAAACCATCGGACTTGCGGCCCATGATGTTGGATTGAATGATCCCGTCATCGCGCTTGTCGGCGGCCACCGCGTCATAAACGCTTTCCGGGACACGAACGCCCCAGATATTGACCGCTTCGGTCTCGCCATTCTCTTCGTTGAGGATCGGCAGGGTCAGCGCATTGCCATCGGGGTCCAGCGCCTCGACCACGACATAATAATTGGTCGCTTCGGTGTTGATTTCGGGGAACGTCCAGAAACCCGATTGCACGCCCTCGCGATTGACCACACGCAAGGTATATTCGAGCCGCAACTGATCGCGCAGGGCCTCCAGCTGTTCCACCGCGCGCTCCGCCCCGGCGCGATTGCCCTCAGCCGCGAAGGCCTTGCCACGCGCGACCAGCGCTTCGGCTTCGGTCACGGCCTGCTGCACCTTGGTCTCTTCGAAGATGGTCTGGTAAAGCGCATCCATTTTGGCCGGCAGGCCCTGGCTCAGTTCGATTTGCGCCTGTTCAGCCTGACCGCGCTGGTAGGGTTGCCAGATGCCGAAATAGCCGATGCCCGCCACCAGCAGGATGCCCAGAACGGCCAAGAGCGGTCGACCCCATTGCTTGCGGCTGACATAGAGCCGCGCCAGCGTGGTGCCCAGGCCCGGGGCAGGGGGCTCGTAGGCAAAGCGGCTTTCGGCCAGCGCCGAAACCCCTTCCTTAAGGATATGGTCGGGCACCTCGATGCCCTGCTGGTGATAGACCTCGCGCAGTTTCTCGATGAGTTGCCGCTCACG
>Ga0066837_10000748_pt1 | contig 15115 bp, 9 predicted proteins | sample ETNtaG_25_FD_66730 | JGI IMG/M metagenome (GOLD analysis project Ga0066837, IMG submission 66730) | Marine microbial and viral communities from oxygen minimum zone, Eastern Pacific Ocean - ETNP201302SV86 | ecosystem: Environmental > Aquatic > Marine > Oceanic | place: Pacific Ocean: Eastern... | reverse complement strand
ATAAGAACAGGCAGATGATCGGAATATACTCTGGTTTTAGCATTCTTAAGCGTCCTACAGGCTTTAACTTTTATATCATCGGTAACCAAAACTCTATCTAACGAAAAGACGGGGAATTGGCTAGGAAATGTAGCACCGACTTTTTGTTGAAAAAGCAAAGAATTCAAACCTTTAAATGCTTTAGAAAAAAACTGCCATTCATTGAAATCTCCAGCCAGTACTAACGGGGTTTGCTTTTCCTTGAGACGCTGAGAAAGGTGCTCATGAAGCAAAGAGAACTGTGAGCGCCGCTCCAGTTTTTTTAGTCCCTTATGCGTATTCACGACAGTAAGCGGCGTTTTCTCTGTTTTTAATTCGACAATTTGCACATTTCTCGGTTGTCGCCCGCTTTGGCTTACATCAACCCTGTCGTTTGATAAAACGTCGTAGCGAGTGAGTATAGCGTTGCCATACCAGCCATCAGCTTCTCTGATGGCTGGCGAAGGTATAAGCTTAAAGGTATTTTCGGCACATATGTCTCTAACATCTTGTGCGGTATCTCGCTCGGGAGGGCGGGTGTCCATTTCCTGCAGCAACACGACATCGGCACCGCTGCTTGCGAGAAATTGCCCAATGCGTTTGTAATCATGCTTTTTGTCTCTACCTATTCCGCTGTGAATATTATAAGTCACTATGCGGCACATTTTTTTACCTCACTTTTACTACTGCTATCTTCATTTTCGCTGTCGCTTTTCGCTTCTTTACGGGCTTGATAGAATCGAGCGAACTTTTGTGAGCCCCAGATCATTAAGCCCCACAGTACAATACCGCCCACTAAATAGCTGATTGTTTCAGGCGATGGGTTCTGCCAAATTTGCGCGATAGAATCACCCACTAAGCCTTTAGCAATCATGGGAGGAAACATACCTAAAAACGTTCCTACCAAGAATTGGAAGATCCCTATTGATGAAATACCCGCTACCAAGTTAACTAAACTAAAGGGCGCCACAGGCAACATCCGGATAGCTGCTACGCCAACTATGCCGCTGCGTTTCAGTTTTTCATCAACCGCCGCGACCTTCGGCCCGCCTATCTTTCTAAGCCCAGCATTACCCGATAGCTTGCCAACACCGAACATAATGGCTGAGCTCATAAGTGCCCCCATGATGCCGTAAATAGGGCCCCAAATTGGACCGAAAATAGCGGCGACAGCCAGTGATAGTACGGTGACGGGGAAGAACAGTATACCGCCAACAACATAGACTAATAGGACCGTGGGTAACGCAAAGTAAGTGCCCCTGCTTTTTTCTAAAAAGGTATTGATGCTGTCCGAGCTCAACCACGGAATGGATTGACTCGCCCAAAACATTAACCCACCTAGCACGGCAATTATTGCAAGACCTATCAAAATCATAATGCTTCGACGTCTTGGATTGCGAGCAGGTAGGGCCGCGCCATCAAAAGTTGGCACCGAGATCAAAGGTTCTTCTGGATCTGAGAGTGCACGAAACATATTTTGGCCGGAGTGTTCAGTGAAAACTTCATCACGTACTTCAGTTAGCACATAGCCATGTGCTATTTGCCCCTGCATTAAGGCTTCAACCGGTGAATCGTTATCGAAAATAGCCGGCATGTCGGCAATATCTCTGCCGGTATGCTCAGCAAGTAAATCATTACGCACCTGTTCAATACAGGCTTGATTTTCCTTGCTATTGCCAAACAACACTGTGTCTATTTCTGTATCTAAGGTCATAGAGCGGTTGCTTAAATTCGAAGAGCCGATCACAAGATATTTGTTATCAATGGTCATCACTTTTGAATGAATACGCTTATAAGCGCGGCGACCTTGCATGTCTTCAATGGAAGAGTAGGTTAGCTTCACTCGCTCTGGGTCGATGCCCTTTTCTAAAATAGCTTTAAATTCAATTCGACTCGCCCAAAATGCTTCGCACTCAAACTTTCCTTTGGGCTCGTAAGAGCTCACAATAATGACCGAAAGATTAGGCTTTAACTTAAGTTGCTTATTAAGCGCCTCGGCTATCTCCTGTCGGGTTGTGAATTGGTTTTCAATATAGATAACAGATTCGGCTTCGCCGATAAGGTCAAGCAGCATGTGACGTACTTCTTGCGCTGGCTCTACTTCATCCATAAACGGAATAGTACGGGCAAGTGCACACTCTACGTTTTCAAAAAGCGGCGGGTAATCTTCAGGCCACGCATCAGGAAGGGGCGCATTATCATCAATCCGCGCGTCTTCTCTCATATCAATAGGAGATTCTTCGGCTACGCGCTGCCAGCGCCATCTAACTAATTTTGCAAAATCTTCTACTACGGGACCGCTTGATACCATTTGCACATCGTGAAGGGGGCCATATTCGCCATCTGGGCCGTCGCGCTCTTCAGATACAACGGGGTGGTCGCGAGTGTCCCAGCGATTTGTCGACACGTCCATTCCACCTGAAAACACCAATTCATCGTCGATAACCACGATTTTTTGATGCTGGCTACCGCCCATGGGAATTGTGCCATCAAGTTCAGTTTGTACGTTATCCGGCGTTTTCTCTTCCCACACTTCTTTCGCCCACATTTCTCGCTGAGCGAAAAATGCCAACGATGAATCCCACCGCAATAGGTAAATCTTAATATCGGGGAGTTGTTCAGCTTTCCACTTTAGCAGGTCACTAATTACACTTGGTGCTTCGCTATTGGCTTCGTCATCGCCTCTTAGTAGGCGAATTCGGCTGTCTATGTCCCAGCCTACAATAAAGATACTGTGCTTGGCTTTAACTATTGAACTGTGCAACGCCTTATAGTAATTCCCGCAATCAATGAGTGGCGTAGAGAAACGGGCCTTACTTTCGACCCAACAGTTTTGGCCTGGTTGGAATATGCTCTTACCTGATTGCATGTGCTTTTACCTGTTATTCATTCTATTAATCTGTAGTAGAGATTGCAGAATTCATACCTGATGAACATGCGTATAAAGGTTTTCTAACTCACTGATGTTAATTGATAAGTTGTTTTTTAGACGGGAGCTAAGTTGGAAATGATTAGCACAAATTGTAAGATTTTCATGCTTTACTATATTTTATGTCCATAGCTGGAAAAAACATAAGACGTAAACTATACCCTTTGTTGATATAGGTAATAGGGCAAAGTAATGAAGTTATTCTCTCGTGAAAATGCGGCCGAGCAGGCCCTCTCTCAGTCGATACTTGCGGTTGTCACTATAGACGAAAAAAACGAAATCACGTTTTACAATGAAGCCGCTCAACGCTTGTGGGGTTATACACCAAGTGAAGTGCTCGGTAAAAATATAAAAAAGTTGGTTCCGCTAGAACACCAAGCTAATCACGATAACTACGTCAATACTCACCGGCAAACCAACGTTAATAAAATTGTAGGCAGTTCGCGAGAAGTAGAGTTAGAAACGAAAAGCGGTGAACGTATTTGGGTGCAGCTAGCATTATCCCAAGTGATTGTGAGCGGTAAAAAACATTATACGGCCTTTGTTAGGGATGTCACTGAAGAGCGCGAGTCGCGTGAAATTGTAGAGCAGACCCTAGAGCAAGCGCTAGATGCTGTAGTTTGTATCGATGAAAATAACAACGTTACCTTATTTAATGCATCGGCAGAAAAACTTTGGGGATACCAAAGAGAAGAAGTTATTGGTTTTAACGTTAAAATGCTGGTTCCCCACGAAATTCAAGCGAACCACGATAACTATGTCAATGCGAATCGCGAAACCGGTCAAGACAAGATAGTTGGCACTAGTCGTGAAGTAAAAATTGAGAGAAAGGACGGCAAAGATTTATGGGGGCGTCTTTATCTAAAGTGAAGTTAGCTGATAGAACGCTTTATACTGCTTTTATAAAAGACGTTACGGAAGAAGTTGAGCAGCGAGAATTACAGCGTATGCTTTCCCTAGTTGCTAACGAAACCGATAACGCTGTCATTATCTCTGATGCTAACGGTTTAATTGAGTATGTAAACAACGGATTCTATCGTCTAACCGGTTGGGAGCTCGATGAAGTCAGAGGGAAAAAGCCCGGGTCGTTTTTACAAGGTGAAGAAACCGATCAGCGAACCGTGAGTGTTATTCGCCAAAAGATAAAAAATCGCGAAGCTTTTTACGATGAAATATTGAATTACAAAAAAGACGGGACGCCTTACTGGACGTCGCTATCGATAAACCCTGTCTTTAAAGAGGGAGAGTTAGTAAATTTTATAGCGGTTCAAGCTGATATCACCCGAGTTAAACAAATGGCGCTAGACTTCACCAATAAGCTTAAGGCTATTGGTAGCGCACTGGTGCTTTTGGAAATGGAGCCTAATGGTGAAATTATTGAGGCGAACAAGCTCTTACGTGATACGTTAAAAGACGTGATGGGCTCTCAAGCGTTTGCTAGCGAAGTCATGAAAAGCCTATCGCCTGAAGATAAAACTGCACTCGAGACATCGGGGTTTGTTTCAAAAATTATGGAATTCGATGTAGGAGAGAACTTACTGGCGTTTGATGCAAGGGTAAGCGCACTTAAGGATTTCAATGGCAGAGTGACCCGTTATGTCTTTTTTGCTGTGAACATATCGTCTCGTAAACAGGCTGTGAACGATACACAAGAGGCCATGAAAGAGCTATTGGTTACAAGCCAAACCATTAGTAATATCGTCGGAACAATTAATTCAATTTCTGAGCAAACAAACTTACTTGCGCTAAACGCTGCTATTGAGGCTGCTCGCGCGGGAGAAATGGGAAGAGGCTTTGCCGTAGTTGCAGATGAAGTAAGAACCTTAGCAGGGAATTCGCAATCCTCGTCAAACGAAATAGATAATCTCGTTAAAGCGACAGTGTCGAAAATACGAGAGTGGACGGAACTCATTCAGCGAATAGATGGCTGACAAACAACACAAAGCCTTTGCACAGGGCAAAGGCTTTGTAACTATTTAACTAAGTTTATGCGCTAACAAGCGCTTGTCTTAGAAGCGGTATTCAACACCGATGCTTGCTTGTTTTAGATCGGTCTCAAAATCGGTATCGTCGATATCATCGAACGCTTCATCTGCGTCCAATTCAGTATCATAAACGGTGTATTCAGCGTTTACTAAGAAATTACTTGTTACCGCGTAGCTAAGACCTGCACCAACGAACAAGCTTTCATCGTCGTTATCTCGTGATACGCCTGCAAAGTTGTATTCAGTTTCTGACCATAGCTGACCCGCTTTAGCATAAAGCGAGAAGCGCTCGGTAAGTGGCAAAATACCCTTGATAGCAGCGGTGTAACCATCTGTTTCAGCGCCAGCGATATCGTTACCGTAATCGCCAAAGTCGACGTAGCCACCTTCAATCGCTACCCATTCGTTAAACTTATAACCTACAAGGCCTTGCCATACGTCTTTGTCGTCGTCGAAGTCGTCTTCACCTTCAACGCGTAGGTAACCGTAATTACCACCTACGTAAAAACCACTGTCTTTTGCTTCAATCTGGTTAGACTGAGCATGGGCACCAAACGAAGCCATTGCACTGATAGAGGCAACAGTAGCTAGTCCAGTAAGTGTCTTAAGTGTGTTTTTCATAAGTTCATCCTCATTACTTCTATAACATTCCATCGACTTCTTATTGAAGTTAATGCGTGATTTATTGCACTACTCCTGTTTCAAGTGCTGTGCCATGGTAAAAATTGCAAAATTACCTTCAAAGAAAAGAAAACTTTACAGAGAGATGAGTATTTCCGCCTGTTTTTTAATCACTTGGCAAAAGGTGCCTTGTGCTATTGAAAACAAGACGAGAAAAATTTTCCCAGCCTCTGAAAGAGATTCACGACACTCATCTGACTAATATGTACGCTTCGTTAGCCGTAGCGTTTTTCTATCTGTTTAAATAAATCTGAAGGCTAACTGTCAGAATTTAATAGTTTTTTTAATTGATTGGATTTTCCAATCAGTTGAATTCATTTTATCAACTGTAAATAAAGCGTAAGCCCGTCTATCTTTTAATTGCTTACAAGGTAAACAAAATGTTAACGGTTGCGGTTTAACGCAATTGCCGCAATTTGATAACGAAAACAAACTCAGACGGGAAAAAACCATGAACATGAACAGGTTTAGAAAAGCCACGCTATCTGCACTTGTAGCACTTTCGCTAGGTGCCACAGGCGCGATTGCTAATGATCAAATTAGTAAGCCAGCCGGTGCGAAAGGCACGGGCATGACAAAAGCTTTTCAACCGAAAAGCAACCAATTTTGGTGGCCAGATCAACTTGATTTGTCACCGCTAAGGGACCATGACAACCGCTCTAACCCACTTGGCGAAGATTTCGATTACGCCAAAGCGTTTTCTAAACTTGACCTTGACCAAGTTAAAAGTGACATCAATGAGCTTCTGACTACATCGCAAGATTGGTGGCCAGCAGACTTTGGAAACTATGGACCATTCTTTATTCGTCTTTCATGGCACAGTGCCGGTACCTACCGTACGCTAGACGGCCGTGGCGGCGGCGATGGCGGCCAAATGCGCTTCGACCCGTTAAACAGCTGGCCTGACAACGGAAATTTAGACAAAGCACGCCGCTTGTTGTGGCCAATCAAGCAAAAGTACGGTGAAAGCCTTTCTTGGGGCGACTTGATGATCCTAGCGGGTACAGTAGGTATGGAAAACATGGGTTTTGACACCTATGGTTTTGCGGGCGGCCGTACTGATGACTGGGAACCAGATATGGTGTATTGGGGCCCTGAAGTAGAAATGCTTGCAAGCGATCGTGAAGAGCGTGAAGGCAAACTTCAGCGTCCACTAGGTGCAACGCACATGGGTCTTATCTATGTTAACCCAGAAGGCCCTAAAGGTGCGCCTGACCCAATGGGCTCGGCAAAAAATATTCGTACCGCGTTTGCTCGTATGGCAATGAATGATGAAGAAACCGTAGCGCTAATCGCTGGTGGTCACACATTCGGTAAAATGCACGGTGCTCACAAACCAGCAGACTGCTTAGAAGCTGAGCCAGGTGGTGCAGGCCTAGAAGAGCAGGGGTTAGGTTGGAAAAACAACTGTGGTAAAGGCAACGCTGAAGATACCGTAACTAGTGGCCTTGAAGGTGCGTGGACACAACTACCTACTAAGTGGACAAGCTTATATCTTCAGAACTTATTAGGCTTTGAGTGGAAGCAAACTCGCAGCCCAGCCGGCGCTATTCAATGGGTCCCTACTGATGAGTCACTACACACATCAGTTCCGGATGCACACGTGGAAGGTAAGAAAAACCCACCAGTGATGACAACGGCTGACCTTGCGCTTAAGTATGACCCTGAGTACCGTAAAATTGCAGAACGTTTCTTAGCCGACCCTAAAGAGTATCAGACGGCGTTTGCAAAAGCATGGTTTAAGCTAACGCACCGCGACATGGGTCCAAAGGAACGTTACCTGGGTAACAACATCCCTAAAGAAAACTTTATCTGGCAAGACCCTGTGCCTAAAGCTGATTACAAAACCATTTCTGACAAAGATGTTAAAAAGCTTAAAGCTGATATTTTAGATAGCGGCTTAACAGTACAGCAACTGGTTAAAACAGCATGGGCTGCGGCGTCAAGCTTCCGCGCTTCTGATTTACGTGGCGGTGCAAACGGTGCACGTATCGCACTAGAGCCTCAAATGAACTGGGAAGCGAACGAGCCAGAAACGGTTAAAGCAGTAGTAGCTAAACTGAAAGAACTACAAGAAGATTACAACTCGCGTATGTTCTCGAAGAAGAAAGTATCGCTTGCTGATTTGATTGTTATTGGCGGTGCTGCAGCTATCGAAAAAGCGGCTGCTGATGCTGGTGTTGAAGTTAGCGTACCTGTGGTTCCAGGTCGAACTGACGCCACGCAAGAGCAAACTGACGTTAACTCTTTCTCGCTACTTGAGCCAACCGCAGACGCGTTTAGAAACTACTACAACGCAGAAGCAAGCTATCGCTCACCAACCGATATGCTAGTAGATAAAGCTGACCAGCTAAACCTGACCGTGCCTGAAATGACGGTACTACTAGGTGGTCTGCGTTCTCTAGGTGCAAACACTGGTGGCACTAACCACGGTGTATTTACCGATAACGTGGGCACGCTTAACAATGACTTCTTCGTAACGTTGCTAGACATGGGCGTTAAGTGGAGAAAAACCGATGATGCTTCTGTTTATGAAGGCGTTAACAGAAGTACTGGCGAAGTTATGTATATTGGTACACCTGTAGACCTCGTGTTTGGTTCAAACAGTGAATTACGCGCGGTTGCTGAAGTGTATGCTTACGACAATGCGAAAACCCGCTTTGTTGAAGACTTCGTCGATGCTTGGACCAAAGTAATGACGCTAGACCGTTTTGATTTACGTCATGACCTCAATGCGAAGCTAGCGAAGTAAGTCAAACTCGTTAACTCGTAGCTTGATAGCTAACAAAAGGGGGCACTTTACTTTAGGAGGGCCCCTTTTTTATGCAAATGTTTTTATTATTTAAGCTTGTACAAGCTTTAAACATCCGCTTTGCCCATATAGTACCCAGGGTGTTGTAAAAAAGCGAAGCAACAGTCATATTGTTCTTCCTAGCTTTAAGTGAAAGTACAGCTTTCAAATTAAGCTTACGTCATCAGTATCAAAACCATCGAGTAATCGTCGAAAACTGTGTTCGAATTCGCTACACTGAACCTTATTTTTCCATCCATGACATAACTTAATGGCCAGTCTTCAACGTGCTTTAGTAAATTTAGAAATGTTAAGTGACGATATTAACGCGTTATCTTCTGATAAACTGAACACCGCCACGCACATTCATCTTTTACATAGCGTGCTAGAGGAATTGAAAAACGCTGAGGCCACTGTTGTTTTCGAAACCGAAGCCAGTTTCCATAAAACTCTGCAAGGTTCTTTATTTGAACCCATCTTTGAGCGAAAACGCATGGTAGGCGTGTATACCAAGCTGGTTGGCTATGTCATTACCGCATGGGAAGCCTCAAATAAGGCGAACGCAATCTTAGTTGATAACTTCGATGCAAGCGCAGATAAGCGTCTTGAGCTGCTTCAGGTGAAAGCTATAAGAGCCAAATCTCAACTTAAAACCGTCGCGACGGCCATGGGGCAAAACGACTACGAGAAGTTTACACAAGCGCTAGGGTTAATTGCACAAGAGTGGCAGTGGGATACGCTTCGCGCAAGGTTTTAGTCAAGCGCGAAGGTAATACTCAATGACTTACGAAGTGGTATTTCTGATACCGATATCTTGCTCGTTGATAACGCGAACTTCCCGTTGAGGGAACGGAATTTCAATATTATGCTCACGTAAGGTTTCAAAGACGGCCAGCAACAAATCACCGCCCACACGATTCTTGCCGTCGTCTATTCCTTCCATCCAGAATTCAACAAACATGTTCACGCCCGAGTCGCCAAAACTATCTATTTCACAGTCTGGTAGTTCTTCAAAAGGAATGTCTTCGCCACTGATCACTTGCGGGTGTGCCGCCACGGTATCTTTAATAATTTCTACCATTGCGCGAATATCTGTTTTGTACGCAACCGAGAAGTCGATACGATAACGCTGCTTTTGGTTTTTGTGCGTCCAGTTAATGAGTAAAGAGCTGATGAATTTTTCGTTGGGTACAAGTACATCTTTCCCGTCGAAGGTTTCAAGCACGGCATAGCGCATTTTGAATTCTCTTACGATGCCTTTTTTTCCGTCTTCAAGCTCGACATAGTCACCTACGGTTAGCGACTTATCTAACAATATGATAATGCCTGATATAAAGTTTGAAGCGATAGATTGAAGCCCCAAACCAAGACCCACGCCTAACGCGCCGCCGAAAACAGCGAGGGCAGTGAGGTTGATCCCCATGACATTAAGTAACAATAAAAATACGATACAGAAAAGGGCTACTTCGAAAAGCTTAGCGAATACCTCTTTGGTGGATACATCAAGGGACTTGTGGTTTCTTATGATGTCTTGACCGATGGCATTTGAACTGCGACCTAACCAAAAGAGCAGCCCGCCAAACAACACTACTCGGGTCACCCCATAGGCAGAAATCTCAACATTCCCTACTGAAATCGCTATCGACGCCAGCGCTGTTGTAATAAGTGGTAGCATGCCAACAAGGTGCAAAAATAAAATCGGTAAACCTACCCATCGCATAAGCCCTGCAATGGTTTTATTTTCAACAAAGCCGGTAATGAGTGAGTTCACAAACAGCATTAATGCCACGACAACCGCTATTTCTAATAGCCACGCGTCAAACTGAAACTGAGCGCCTAGCACAGTGGTCAGCTTTAGCATACTTATAGTGATAAGCGGAAAAAGAGCCTCACCTAAGTTATATAGAAACCCGTGCATCGTGTGTGCACCTTGCTCGGGCTTTTCTCTAGTAAACTTAAACGGCTTCTTCACTTGCCTGGCAAGTAAAAAGGCTATGCAATATATTACCGCTATGGTTGTCAGCTGAATAATAAAGCTATCAGACATAACTGATGCTTTAACGAGAGCCAATTTTTCTTCAGCATGTTGGGTTAAACTTTCAACATTCATCTTTTAATTTCACTTGGTTATCACAGCGTAAGTGTGAGTGTTATTAGCGCATAAAGTAATTTCGCGCTTTTTATCTGTTATAACAAACATGGTAAAGCTTTTTCTTACCTTTGTGCCATATAACTAGGTTTAACTTTTTTGGTCATATAGGTCTCTTAGCTTGTTATTGTGCATAAGACGCTAAAGTACTGAGGCTTTGAACTAAAGGGTGGTTATCCTAAGTTATTGATTTTATTTTTCTTAATTTTTATTTTACTCTGTTTTTATTTTATTGGCGTGAACGGGCTTGCTTAAAAAGTTCTACGGACTCGTAAAAAATTTGTCGTGAAGATTCACAAAAATAACAGGTTATCAATATTGGTGATAATAATTGGTTGGCGTCTGGTAAGACCGAAATGTAGTATGGAATGGTTTTCTGCTGCTTGAGAAAGCGGAATGTGAACAAGCTTATCTACGCGTTTAAGCAAGTTTTGGGGAAGTGGCGGGCCGTATTTTAGGTTCAATATTTACCTCGAAGTAGAACTTTGCTCTTACGCCTTAAAGCAAAATAATAAAAACAGTGACTCATAAGAGTACCCTACAAAGCAAACAGGCTTCTTAGAAATAAGAAGCCTGTTTTATTTTACAATCAGAAAACCTTCTGTCACTACTGTCTTAAATGAGCAATTGAATAGAGCCCTCTGGTTTCATCTGTTTTTCGTTTAATTTCTTCAAGTGCTTTTGCTTCACTTGCGTCAAATAACGCATTGATCAAACGATTAAAATGCTGGTGCATTGCACGGCGTGCACCGGCCGAATCTTTACTTTCTATAGCATCGTAGATAAGCGTATGTTCTTGAAGCCTTTGCTCTTCACCTTGGGAGCACACGTCACTATATGCAGCGATAACTTGTGGAACGCTTCTACGCAGTGCCCATAAGTTTTCAACAGACAACATAATTGCATTGTTGCGGGTTGCTTGAGAAATAATCTGATGGAAGCGTTGGTCGGCTTCATCCGCTTTCTCTGGCGATTTCATCTCTACTAAGGTCTGTTTCAATGCCTCTAATTCTTCACTAGAAATGGTTGCTGCTGCAAGCGCTGCCGCTTCGCCTTCAACCAATGCACGGGCCTGTGTGAGTTCAAATGCACTGATAGGCTTGGTTACCTGACCAGGCTTTTTTTGATGCAGTACATAAACGCCAGAGCCCGTCTTTACTTCAACGCGCTCGCGCACTTCAAGAGCAATGATAGCCTCGCGAATGGTAGGGCGACTAACATTATAAGTTTCTGCAAGCTCTCTTTCGGCGGGTAATCGACTACCTTCAGGATAAATCCCTTGATCAATTAGCGCCTCGAGTTTCTCAACGATGCTCCAGAAAAGACGACGAGTCTTCATATTTACAGCCCTTGTTTGCCTGTTGCTTACCAAGTAGAGGGTACACAATTGGTAAAAGAATTCTATCTGACCATTGTATATCGAAACTAGCGCAAAGCGCAAAGTCCCTAATGTATCGTTAATACTAACGCTTATTAAACGATAAAAAACCTAATTGGTAATACATTGTTTTGGTTATTGGTAAAATAAATTGGTTGTTTTTGGTTTATTTATTGGTTAGATTCTAAAATAATCGGTAACAAATAAATAACAGCATAATTGCGTTTTTGCAAAACCACGTGACCAATTAATGCGGTTAGAGCAATAAAATTTCAATACTTGCTCGGCAAGGAGAGGGATGTATGAAGTTAAAGAGTACCTTTAAGTCAGCGGTCGGCGTTGTTACTTTGTTGGCGCTAAACTCGACTGTTAACGCTGAAGACTTTTTCGTAGATTCTAAAGCATCCTATTACGATGCTGTTAGCCAGGTAGGTCCGGGAGACGATATTGTTTTTAAAAACGGAACGTATCGCGATTTCGAAATTAAGTTTCAGGCCCAAGGCAGCAAACAAGCCCCTGTTACTTTGCGTGCTGAAACAAAAGGCGAGGTGGTTTTTTCTGGTCAATCTAACTTAGCAATTGCTGGAAGCCACTTGGTGGTATCAGGGTTAGTATTTAAAAATGGTTATTCGCCTTCAGGCTCGGTCATTAGCTTTCGAGTAAATAAAGATGATGTGGCAACCCATACCCGCGTTACCGAAGTGGTTATTGAAGACTATTCAAAACCCGATAAATTTGAGAGTGACTATTGGGTTGCGCTTTATGGAAAACACAATCGCTTCGATCACTCCTATCTTGCTGGTAAGCGCAATCGTGGCGTTACCGTTGCTGTGCGACTAGATAGTGCGGATAGCACTGAAAATTACCACCAAATTGACAATAACTACTTTGGCTACCGACCTGAACTGGGCTCAAATGGCGGGGAAACACTAAGAATTGGCACAAGTCATTATTCTTTAGAAAACTCGTTCACTCGCGTTGAGAACAATGTTTTTGATAGATGTAATGGCGAAGTAGAGATTATTAGTGTTAAGTCGGGTGGGAACACCCTTCATGGCAATACCTTTATCGAGTCAAGAGGGACGCTAACCTTACGGCACGGTAATAAGAACACGATCACCAACAACGTCTTTCTAGGTAATGGTGTCCCTAACACTGGTGGAGTGCGGGTTATCAATGCTGACCAAGAAGTTGCTAACAATATCTTTAAAGGGCTAACGGGCTACCGGTTTGGTAGTGGATTCACGGTAATGAATGGGGTGCCTAACTCACCACAGAACCGTTATCATCAGGTGAAAAATGCAAACATTCACCACAACACCTTTATTGATGTTTCTCACATACAGCTAGCCGCCGGCGCAGATGAAGAACGTTCAGCGCCCCCAGTAGACAGCGTATTTACGAAAAACCTTGTTGTTGCTAACAGGGTTCCCACTACATTCAGCTTCTTCGATGATATTAGCGGTATAACGTTTTCGAACAATATTGCTAATTACAGCGTTGAAAGTCAGATTGAAGCGGGTTTTACCAAGCGCACCGATATTGGTGAATCAACAAATGTGACTGTTGACGGTATGCAAGTAGGTGCAGACGATAGCGTAAAAGCATTATCAAAAGATGAGGTAGGCCCAAGCTGGTATCAAAAGAAAGAATATGAATTGCCATTTAAATCGGGTAAAGAAATAAGGGTAGATCCCGGTGTAAACACTATTTTCGATGCGGTCACACAGGCCGAAGATGGAGATGTGCTTATCTTAGGTGAAGGCAAATACAGCGAAGAAAAAATCATTAAGGTTGAAAAGGTATTGTCTATAGAAGGGGCTTCACCTGACTTGGTTACGATTTTACCCCAACGCTCTGCTTTATTCGAAATTAGCGACAATGGGGCTTTAGCGCTTCAAAGGGTAACCTTAGCGGGCACAGATGCGCCTGATGCGGCAGGCAATACACTAATTCGTACCAAAAAATGGGGCATGTTAACGAACTACCGCTTCACCATGGATAACGTGAAAGTGGTCGATGTAGATATTAATCATAGTTTTCATTTCTTTTCTGCTGGTGCGCGAAGCTTTGCCACGCATTTTTCTGTGACGAACAGCCATTTTGAAACAATTTCTGGAAACGTATTTGCGTTCAATAAAGAAAAAGATGACTTGGGTATCTACAACGTTGAAGTACTCAACATTAGCAACAATGTTTTTGAAAACGTGAGCGGAGCACTCGCCTTGATTTATCGTGGGGGGACGGATGAGAGTACATTCGGGCCCAAAGTAACGTTGAGTGATAATACGCTGACCAAGGTGGGTCACGGCAAAAGAAATAAGCGCAAAGCAAGCATCTTCCTTCATGGCGTCCAAAAAACAAACATTCGAAATAATACGTTCGACTCTAGTGCGAAGGTACGCATTGAGCACACGGTCGGTGAGCCACAAACAACGCTTAGCCAAAATAGCTTTAGTAACACCGATAAGCCGTCAATTATAGATTTTCTAACGGCTAAAGACGGCTGCCAGTGTCAGTAATTATAGTCATTAGAGTAAGTCAATTGGCGTTGCTTGCTGCAGCGCCGAATAATGTTAAAACAAGCAAATAATACAAAGCTATGAGTTCGTAGGGTGGAATATATGAGAGTTGGTTTTATTGGCGAGTGCATGGCTGAACTTAAAAAAGTGGATGGTTTACTGCAGGAAGGTTTTGCAGGCGATACCTTTAATTCTGCCGTTTATTTAAAACGCACATTCCCAGCATTAGAGAGTTATTTTATTAGTGCGATAGGGAGTGACCCGCTTTCTAAAGAGATGCTGGAATTTACTCGAGGTGAGTCAATCAATACGCGCTTTTTATATGCTCACCCAGACAAACATATCGGGCTTTACAAAATTTATACTGATGCGTGCGGTGAGCGTTCATTTACCTATTGGCGAAATGACTCTGCAGCAAAGGGTTTGATGTCGTTATTAAATGAATCAGATGCAGCGTCGCTTACCGCCATGGATATGGTCCTTTTTTCTGGAATTTCTCTGGCGGTGTTAAACAGAGAAGATCTTAATAAATTTTGGCGTTTACTAGAGGCTGTTGATCTTTGAACATTATTTGTTCAGCAGTACATTGGTAGCCACATCATCATGAATGCCAATGCGACTGTACTGCTATAGTTTCGAGCTAGCTTGTCGTATCTTGTTGA
>Ga0066837_10000738_pt1 | contig 15178 bp, 21 predicted proteins | sample ETNtaG_25_FD_66730 | JGI IMG/M metagenome (GOLD analysis project Ga0066837, IMG submission 66730) | Marine microbial and viral communities from oxygen minimum zone, Eastern Pacific Ocean - ETNP201302SV86 | ecosystem: Environmental > Aquatic > Marine > Oceanic | place: Pacific Ocean: Eastern... | reverse complement strand
TTTATCAAGGGCTTACCCTTGCGGATGTTAAAATATTTTTGATTCTTTTTGCCATCTGGCATCTTAACCCAGTCATTTCCCATGCGATCCTGAGAGCTGCTCTTCGAAATGGCGTGCGCCCTTGGGTCAAGGAGAAAAAATGACGCTATTTGACGATTATCTTCTTCTTTTTTTGGTTGTCGTGATGGCACTGGGTGCTGTCTTTGTTCGCGATCTCTTTAGTGGGGTGCTTACATTAGCCGCTTACAGTTTTTTCCTGGCGCTTCTCTGGGCTGGTCTCGGTGCTGTTGATGTGGCCTTTACCGAAGCTGTTGTGGGAGCTGGTTTGTCCACCTTATTTTTTTTGGTGGCCTTGTTTCTTACATCTCATAAAGAAAAAGTTCGCAAACAGGCACAGGTACGAATTGTTACATTGGGGAGCCTGGGGATTCTTGGTTTTCTCTTATTGTTTGGGTCCGTTGACCTGCCGGTAGTCGGTGACCCTGAATCGTTACCTAGTAAACATATTTCTTCCCACTATTTAAAAAATAGTCTGGATGAAACAAATACTCCAAATGTAGTGACGGCGGTGTTGGCCGACTATCGAGGCTTCGACACCTTAGGCGAGACCACTGTCATATTTACCGCAGGGATAGCCTGTTGGATGTTGTTAAGGAGAAGAGATGATTCGTCCACATGACAGTGTAATCGTTCACACTCTTGCCAGAGTTTTTACACCCATTATTCAGCTCTTTGCATTGTATGTGCTGATTCATGGGCACGATAGTCCAGGGGGCGGGTTTCAGGCAGGTACGTTGTTTGCGGCTAGTTTTCTTCTGCCAATTATTGCCTTTGGTATTCAAGGCTCCCTGGCGGCGCTTGAAAAGCGGGCAATTATTTTAGGCGGTGTCGGCATTTTGCTTTATGCAGGAATTGGTCTGCTTCCACTCCTCCTTGGAGGGGAGTTTTTAAATTACGGAAAACTGCCTATCCCAGGTATGGAAACTGCTGCCCTGCGGCATTGGGGGATTTTGGGAGTTGAAATAGGCGTTACGATAACGGTCGCCGCTACAGCCGTCTCAATCTATTACAGCCTGAGAGAACGCGGAGAAGGACAATAATATGGCTGACATACTTTTCTCTCGTCCTCACTTTATCGCGTTTATAATCCTGTTTCTTTTAGGCATGTATATCATGGTGGTGTGTCTCAATTTGGTCAAAAAACTCATCGGCATGTACATCATGCAAACCAGCATCATCTTATTCTTTATCACCCTGGCAGTGAAAGCGGACAGTACGATCCCCATTATTATGCCTTCTGTATCGGCATTGACTCCCGAAGCTTATGCGAATCCTCTTCCCCATGTGTTGATGCTCACGGCGATTGTAGTCGGAGTTAGTACTCTTGGCGTTTCGCTTGCAATGGTTCTTGCTTTGTACAGACAGTACAATACATTGGAGGAAGATCAGATACTCGGAAAGGTGAAATGACCTCGAGCCTACCTGGTTTTTTATTTGCCATTCCTTTTTTTGCCGCAATTGTTATACCAGTTGTCGGCTTCACTAATCAGAAACTTTGTCGCCCGATTGCTCTAGGTGCTTTGCTTTTCCTCAGCATTGTTTCGGTCATTGCCTTGAGTGAAGTTGTATCGCATGGACCACTGTCTCATGAATTTGGGGGATGGGCACCGCCTATTGGCATTGAGTGGGTGATCGATGGATTGAGCGGGCTCCTAATGGTGGCGATCAGTGTAGTTTCGTTTATTGCACTTGTGCTCGCAGGCCCTCTGGTGGAAAAAGAATTATCCGGCCGAGTGATACCATTTTATTCTCTTTCCCTCCTATTAATCACAGCCTTAGGTGGAATGGTATTGGCCGGAGATTTATTCAACCTGTTTGTTTTTTTAGAAATTGGTTCGCTGGCTAGTTATGTTCTGGTTGGTGTGGCTGGAGGCCGTTCTCTTCTTTCTGCTTTTCGCTATTTGATTCTCGGTACCATCGGGGCATCCCTATACTTGTTAGGGGTGGGGTATTTTTATGCGGAAACCGGAACGCTTAATATGGCAGATATGGCGCTAAGGCTTCCAGAAGTTCTAGATTCTCGGGCGGTGCTGACAGGGTTGATATTTATTGTCTTGGGGTTAGCCATTAAGATGGGATTATTCCCGTTGCATGGATGGTTGCCTGATGCATATACCTACGCACCGAACTCGAGCACCCCTTTGCTGGCCTCGGTTGTGACTAAAGTCCCATTATATGCTTTCGTCCGTATTGCTTTCTGGGTTTTTGGCATTGACGCGGTGAGCACACAAATTCCAATCCTGGTGGTGCTGGGCTGGATTGGTGCTGTTGCTGCGATTGTGGGAGCTTACCTTGCAATTTGGCAAGAAAATTTCAAACGCATGTTGGCGTATTCTAGCGTTTCCTCTATGGGATTATTTATGTTGGGTTTCAGTCTGGGAACTGAAACGGGTTTTGCGGGAGCACTGTTTTACGTTTTGGCGGACACCTTGATGAAAGCGGCACTCTTTGGTGTTGCTGGTGCCGCGATCTATCAATGTGGTGCGAGTACAGTGACAGACCTTGCACAATTGAGACGAAATATGCCCTGGGTGTTGGCAGCATTGCTTGTCTCGGCATTGTCCATGGTGGGCATTCCTCCAACTGCTGGGTTTTTTGGGAAATGGCACTTGGTCGTAGGTGCATTGGAAGCTGAGAATTATTTTGCTGTCGTTGCTATTTTGGTATCGAGCATGCTCACTGCCTTGTATTTTTTTCGAATGTTTCAACGTATGTGGGTAGAACCTCTTCCGAAACCTGAACCTCTGGTTCTAGAGACGCCGCTTCCCATCAGGATGGGTTTGGGCATTCTGACTTTCGGGATTGTGGCATTGGGCTTAGGAGGTGATCTGGTTATGGGATTATTTTTTGAATCAGTTATCCCAAAGGGATTTTAATTTCTTTAACTAAAGCGATTGGGTCGTGATGGAATTGGTGTATATCTTTATCCCGCTTCTCCCTTTATTGGCGTTTGTTGTGCTTGCGTTGGGTGGAAGCCATTTTCAAAGCAATAGCCATAAAATAGGGATACCTGCAATTGCCGGATCTTTTATATTGTCGATCCTTGCTTTTGTCCAAGTTTTGAATAGCGGCCCGATTGAAGTGCCGCTTTATACTCTGCTGGAGTCTGGAAATTTAACGATTGATCTGGGTTTGTATGTCGATCAGTTGACTGTATTGCTACTACTTTTGGTGTCTGGTGTTAGTGGTGTGGTTCATGTGTACTCCTCTCGATACATGATCGATGATCCTAAATATAATCAATTCTTCGCAGTGATTGCGCTATTTACTTTTTCCATGCTCATGCTGGTAATGAGCCGCAACCTGCTCATGCTTTATGTGTTTTGGGAGGTCATGGGGATATGTTCTTATCTGCTGATTTCTCATGCGGCAGATAGAAAGTCAGCGGGACAAGCTGCAACCAAAGCATTTTTGGTTAATGCCGTAGCTGATGTAGGGTTCGGTCTGGGTGTGATTCTTGCTTTTAGGACATTTGGAACACTCGATATTTCTCAGATTTTGGAACTAGCGCCCGCCATGACAAAAGATACGGTAAATGTTCTCGCGTGGGCTGGTCTTGATCTTCATATTCGATCTGTCACACTTATTTCACTGCTTTTGTTTATAGGTGCGATGGGTAAATCCGCACAAATTCCATTTCATGTGTGGTTGCCGTTTGCCATGGAAGCTCCGACACCTGTTTCTGCATTAATCCATGCGGCTACTATGGTAAATGCCGGTCCGTTTTTATTAGTGCGATTGAGTCCACTGATTGTTCTTTCTCCTGCGGCGATGACATTTATTGCTGTGATTGGAGCTGCGACAGCAGTGTTTGCGGGGATAGTTTCATTGACTCAATCGGATATCAAAAAGATTTTGGCCTACTCCACAATTAGTCAAATCGGGTTCATGGTTATGGCTTGTGGTTTGGGTGCGTTTGCAGTTGCGATTTTTCACCTTCTTGCTCATGGATGCTACAAAGCGTTCTTTTTTCTATCGACCGGCAATACGTTGCGATCAGTAGAACAGGGGTTAGAACATGGTGATCATGCACATCCTTCGTCACATGGCTCGGCGGCTTTGAATATAGGTTCTTTGCTATTAGCTTGCCTGCCGCCCTTTGTTTTATTTTCTGGTTCGTATGAGTATTTGTGGGGGGTTACAGGATTTGCCTCTGCAACAATAGGTTTCAGGATCATCGGTTTGATCACAGTTTTTGTGACCTCTGTTTATCTGTTCCGAGGCATTATGCTGTTATTCAATCAGGGGCCCAAAACCTATTGGCCTACTTCAGAACAGTCAGGCTCTGAGAGTCACTCCATTCAGCCTAAGTTTGTCAATGGTTCCATTTTGACAGTTCTTCTCGTAACTACTCTTTTGCTAGGGGTCATGCTCACCATATTTTGGAATTGGTTCGCTGACTTCCTGACTCCAGGTTTGGCGCTTCCAGGTATCTCATTAGTTGAACGGTCTGGTGAAGCGAGTTTTCAGATTTGGCTTTTGGTTTCTTTGACAGTGGCTATCGCCGGTTGGGCTTTTGCTTACTCACAGGCTTACTTTAAGAAAAGAGTAGCCAAGGCAGATAAAAAGAAGGCGTGGTTGTATGTCCTATTCTGGAATAAATTTTACGTTGATGAAATTTATGATGCGTATATTGTAAATCCAATCACCCGGTTGGCTCAGCGGTTTTCTCGATCGGCTGAGAGGAGAGAACAGCGACAGAATATGGAAAAATTCAGTCGTCAAACAATGGCTTTGGGTGACATGTTAGCTGTTGCCAAGCCACGCTTTATTGGACACAACATTCTCTTTATGATTTTTGGTTTCGTTTTTATTATGAGTCTTCTTTATATTTTGAGCTAAATACTAAATTGTTGAAAACTTTTTGGAACTATAAGGTTTATTGATTCGATGCTTTCAAATCACCTATTGAGTTGGCTGCTTTTACTTCCTGTCTTGGGAATTGGCGCCTTATGCTGTATCCGAGACCGAGAAATGGTCAATCGTATCGCCTTGACCAGCACCCTTCTCACCCTTGGCTTATCAGTAATCATCTGGGGGCAGTTCGATTTTGCAAAAGCCGAAATGCAATTTGTTGAACGATTCGAATTAATGCCAACGCTAAAGGTTCAGTACGCCCTGGGTATTGATGGCATTAGCCTTATCATGGTCATCCTGACTGCATTATTGACTCCCATTGCCGTTTTGTGTTCTTGGAACACTATCAAAACAAATGCGCATGTTTTTATGATCCTCATTCTCTTGTTAGAGACAGCCACGCTTGGCGTATTTCTTTCGCTGGATTTGGTGTTCTTCTATATCTTTTGGGAACTTACGATGGTGTGCGCTTATTTTTTGATGGTGGTATGGGGAGGTCCAGGCCGAAGCTCTGCCGGGTTAAAATTTGTCCTATATAGCTTTGGCGGTGGCCTGCTTCTCTTATTGGCCATATTGGGACTTTATGTTCAGGGTGGACAAACATTTGATCTAGTTACGTTATCAGATCATGCATTTGACACTTCTACTCAATTCTGGTTATTTCTCGCTTTTTTTCTGGCCTTTGCTATTAAGGTTCCTATGGTTCCTTTTCATGCCTGGTTGCCTGGTGCTTACGCTGAATCACCCACCGCCGGCAGTGTTATTTTAGCTGGAGCATTATCTAAGATGGGGGCCTACGGATTGTTGCGCATCTGCCTACCACTTTTCCCTGAAGCTTCCAGTTATTTTACATCTTTCATTTTATGGTTGTCGATTGCAAGCATTGTATACGGTGGAATCATGGCTTTAGGGCAGACTGATATCAAAAAACTCGTAGCCTATTCTTCAATTTCCCATATGGGTTTTGTTACTCTCGGAATATTTTCATTCAATAGCCAAGGTACCCAGGGGGCCGTCTTGCAAATGTTTAATCACGGGATTATCACTGCAGCCTTATTTATTTCTGTTGGACAATTATATGACCGCACTCACAGTCGAGCGATTTCTGACTACGGCGGCTTGCATAAACCCATGCCAAGGTTTGTTGGATTGTTCTTTTTGTTTTCAGTCGCTGCCTTTGGGCTACCAGGCACCTGTAATTTTATTGGCGAATTTTTAGTTTTAGTGGGAACTTCCTATGTTAACTTTGCCATGGTTCTTATCTCTATGGGCGGTATCGTTTTAGCTGCCGCCTATATGTTGTGGATGCTCCAAAGGGTGGTGTTGGGGGAGCCAAATACAGAAGCTGCCAAAGTGCTCCCAGATTTATCGAATCGGGAATTGGCTACGCTGATTCCATTGGCTATCCTTGTATTGGGTATTGGATTGTATCCTGGGCCATTGATGGAGATGATGGATGCGAGTGTGACTCACCTCATCCACCAAACAACAGGACTGCAAGTTGATGAAGTATCTCAACTTCCGCTTAGGCCCTAGAAAAATCTTTACCCATCCTGTTAAGTACAGTCACAAAATACAGCACGAATATATAATATCTATCAAAACACAAGTTAATAATGACCCTGACCCAACCCCGAATAGTAGTCCAAATGTTAAACTTATAAGAACTATTTGGTAAAGGGGGCGCTATGGGTGACCTGCCCCAGTTAGTTTTTTCTTTTTCAGCATCCCTTTCAACCCCCAATAGGTTGCTTAGCCAGACTAGGATTGATTTAAGATAATCAAACACAACTTTGATTAGCCCAAGAGCCATGACGACTAAAAAAATGTATACAAAGGTTTCCAACGGCCATTTCCTCTTCTTCTCTATTACTAAGTATCATAATCATACTTCCCCTTTCCGATGCAGGCAAGTTTTGATACCCTCAGTAAGATGAGACACATTCTGATTATTCTGATCCTACTTACGCCCTTATCCGCATGGTGCAATACCCTACAGGGCAAGGTGGTTAAGGTGGCTGACGGTGATACGGTCACTATCGTGGATGAAAAAGGTGATAAGCACCGCATACGACTTGGTGGAATTGACGCACCAGAAAAAGACCAGCCATATGGCTCAGAATCAACCAAGAACCTTGAGTGGTTGGTTTACGGTAAGGGAGTTACCATTGAATACGATAAGCATGATCGTTATGGAAGAATAGTTGGCAAGGTACTTGTTAATCCTCAAGGTGATGTGTTCTGCCTAGCGATAGGTTGCGTCAGAAAAGTGGATGCTGGACTTGAACAGATCAAATCAGGATTAGCATGGCATTATAAGAAATATCAGAAAGAGCAGAGCAAACAAGACAGGAAGCTATACTCCGAAGCTGAACGTAATGCGAGAAGAAAGCCAGTAGGTTTATGGGTGGGCAAAGAACGAATGCCACCGTGGCAATGGAGAAGAAAGTAATGGATAGTTTGGCAAAGCAAATAATAGGAGCCATTGGCATAGTGGCTTTTCTGCTTGCCAGTTGGTACTTCCAGCGAGATAAAATTGATGTGGTAATGACTGAGCGTGATGCTATGGAAAAATCTCTGGCGTCAAAAGTCGCCTATCAGAATTGCCTCCAAGAACACGCTTACTCCGGAGATGTGGAAGCATGTGAGCCTTTGGAGGAGAAAATGAAAACCGATGCAGAAGAGTATGTAAAAATTCACACAGAAACTAGCAAGGCTCTAAACCTACCTGAATAGATGATCTTTCGGGAAATTTTCGAAGTGGAAGGTACCTATAATAAAAGGGGCCGGGTTAGTTAATCCTCCCCCCGGCCCCTCTAAATTTGCTGTGTCAACTGCGTGTCAACCTGTATGACTCTTCCTGACTTTTATTGACACAATCCGCAACTAGCGTCTCCGCAAGTCTAATAAAAGTAAGGGTTTTAAGTCCTCATGGAGGAGTTAGAATCCTGCCATAAAGCCGCCGTGGTTAGCGGCGATCATGCCTGCAAGCATGGGCAAAGACAACCATGCATTGGTTCGGCTAGCAAGAAAAGCACTTCTTTTCGCTTTTGCCAGTGCGTCACCTTCAAGCTCGCCGGCAATAATTTTTTTCTGATTGGGCCAGATAATAAACCAGACGTTACCCGCCATGATAATTCCCAGAAGCATGCCAATCATGATTTCCGGACTGGGGATTCCCTCTACCGTGCCACGTCCCATAACGTAGTAAACTATTCCGGTAATGACAGTCCAAAGAGCCGCATGTCTGAAAAAGAACAGCGCTCGTGGCAAAATGATCTGCGTGTATGGTTTGGCCGCTCCTTCTTCCATCATTTTAGGCATAGACTGCACCTGCACCAAATTGAAAAAGTAGAGTAGCCCGATCCATAAAATTCCGATTAAGACGTGAAGAAATTCAAAGATCCACATATTCTTTTTCCAGCTCCTCTTTTTAAAAAATAATAATAAACTTCGTTAAAATATAGTGAAATAGAGTCTTTTCAAGTGGTGGGTGAGTCAATAATATTCCCAATCCAACTTACATACTGCCTTTGATTAGATGGTAAAAGGAGGTTAGGGGTTCAACTTTTCTCAGCAAAATCGTATTTTATCCGTTTATAGCCCGGAAGGCCACTTTATATTTGAACGAAGTTTTTGAAAAATAGGGCGTAAACCGGTTTGTCATCTATTGTTTGAGAAGAAAGATCAAAAGGATTCCAACAGCGACCAGGTTGAAGAGCAGAAGGAATATAGACCATCCCCTGGTGGAAGCGTTGCTGGCCTGCAAAGTGGAATAGTCTTGAGGCTTGCCTGAGTTATTCCTGGCGTCTGATTGATCGCCCATAGCATTCAGTTTTTGCTCCAGAGATTGATTGGTTTTGGCGAGAACATCATTTTCAGCCTGAAGTTTTTCCAGGGCGTCTTTAAGTCGAAGTTTTTCTACCTTGAGGGCTTTTGATTTTGCTATCTCTCGGCGCAAGGCGTCCTCCGGTCCTAGGGTGACGCCATCTTCTTCGTAGGGTTTTTCCCAGTCATTGTCCATGGAATGATCACTCATTATGAAAAGAGTCGCTTGTGGCATTCAATTTTTTCAAGTACTCGGCACTGAGTTTCAGGCTACCTGCGACGGAAAATTCAGGAACTTGAGCGGCTTTACGTGAACCAACGATTGCAGTGAATATGTTTTTCTGTGCCAGTACCCAGGCCAGCGCGACCGCTACAGGTTTTGTTTTGGTTTCTTCCGCGATGCGATTGATCGTATCACGTACTGGTTTTGATTTTGTGAATAACGGTTCCTGATAAAGGTCGTTCCATTTCCGGGTTGGAAAACTTCTTGCTTCACTGGAAAGACGACCCGCCAGCAACCCTTGCGCGGTTGGCGAATAAGCCATGTAACCGATTCCCATTTTGAGACAGATGTCGCGGGTTTCTCCTTCGTAGTCCCTTCGCAGAATATTATAGGGTATCTGGTTAATAGAAAAATCATTGATTCCCAGACCCAACCGCGACAGATCATGCGCTTTGAAATTGGATAAGCCGATGGTCACCGCTTTGCCGCTTTCCTTGATACCTTGCATCAGGCTACAAAGTTGTTCACTCTTTTCAGTGTTGTCAAAATATGCGCTGGGGAAGTGAACAAGATAAACATCAACATAATCGCGGTCCAATGCTCTCAGAGTGTTTTCCAATCTCTCGTGATAAGCAGTCGATGTTAAAGTCGCATCCGGCCAGATTTTGGAGATAATAATGATATCGTCTTTTTTGTTCCCCAGGGCTTTCCCCAGTCTGCGTTCGGATTCGCCGTCGCCGTAACCTTCAGCCGTATCGAACGCGGTGATGCCACAGTCGAGAGCAGATTTGACAACTGCATCAGCAGACTGGGGCGAACAAATATCACCCCAACCTTCACTCGGCGCGATTTGCCAACAACCAAAGGTTATGACGCTCCAGTCTTTTTCGATGCCCTTGCACTTAACGTAACGCATTACCACCTCATGATGCGAATGGTTTGGAAACGGTAGTGCGGACTGCGATAGCGGATGTTATCAGGTCCAAACTCTGAATCATAGGTTCTTGCATCGCTATTATCCCGGTGCCTCCATTTCCAGAGGCGAAAACCTGAGATCAAAGTAATCAGGCCAGCTAGTAATATGAATGTAGCGAACAATAGGCCTATAAAAGCAGGAAATAAGAAGATCAGCCCGGCTAGCGTAATCGAAAAAATACCGAATAGTAGAATGCCTCTAGTCAAGACTCTATGCCCTTCTGATAAGATCTGATTTGTTGATATGAAGTAGTTCCTGAACATGGCGATACTCCAAAAATTATTATGTCCTGTTACATAAATAAAATCCAGAAACGGGTTTATCAAGGTTTGGCTGAGGCAAGGGTTTTCATTAGTTTTTTGAAATCCTTTTTCTGCTGGTCAAGAGACCGCCGCGTATAGATGACCCGAGGGCTGGGGTGATATAACGGAAACAGGGTGAACTGGCTTACAGATAATGGACGCGCGACCACATCCGCCAGTTTGTAGTGTGTTCCCAGAAGACGGTTGACCGCTTCGAGTCCGACTCCACCTATGGTTGAAACTACTTTAGGGGCTACGATATCGAGTAAATCCTGCAAAAAGGAAGAACAGCTGCTGATTTCCTTGCTGGTGGGGCGACGATTGTTTCCATCTTTCAGCGGATTGCACAATACGGCGTTGGTGATGAAAATATCTTTTCTAGTGAGTCCCGCATGGTCAAGAAGCAGTTCAAAATTATCTCCAGACCGGTCGCCGTGAAAAGGGATGCCGGTTCGCCCCGCGCCAAATCGGCCAGGCGCTTCCCCAATGAAAATAAGGTTGGTATGAATGGAACCGTTTTTTGACCTCAGTATGGCAGGGAGGTCGGCCATCGCGGGGCAAAGCCTGCATTGGGCGGCCTTTTTCGATAGTTTGCTAAACTCTTTTTTTCTGTCGGACATGCGTCAAGTCCGCTCACTTTCGTCTTCTTCCTCCTCTTCCTCTTCATCATCACTTGTTTGGCAAATAACAAAGAAGCCGACGAGCAAAAGGATGCTGGCAATACCCGTTAGTATCATGTCCATAAGAGGAACCTCTAAAACGGTTTGATCGTTGCGAGGTAGATCATCCCTGCGGCGATCAGAAAAATGGCGATATGAACCATCATCGCATACTTTTTAGGTAATACATCGGTTTGAATCTGCTTGCCGTTGAGAACGCCCAGAATTATCAGAATAATCAACAATCCCAATTTGGGAAATATCCAGTTGGTTTCAGCGAATATATTGGTTTTCATCGCCAGTACCATTCCAGAAATTATGGTGACTCCCAGAATGGGGTAATAGATAAATTTGTGAATTCGTTTTTGTATGTTTTTTGCGCCCTCCACTTCTTCCTGCTTTTTCAGCCGCAGGCGAAAAACAACTGTCAGTGATTGCAGGAACAGGGTCCCCACAACGAGGCACATCGAGATCATGTGAAGAGTGAGGAAAAAATTTTTCATTTCAGGGAGTCTTTGTTCTTTTTAGTTTAAGAGGTTTCTTCAGCAGGTGCGGAAGGGTTGTTATCCCAGTAGATGATGCTGGCCGCCAGCAAAGCCATTCCAATTCCACAATATATAGTGGCTACAACAATGTATCCGCCAAGAAAGGTGTTGTAGGTTCTAAGCAAAAAACCAAGCAACATCATTCCCGCTATGAGTCCATAAAACGGGCCAGAGAAAACTTGATGGACTTTTAGTGGCGGAGCCAGTTGGTTGATTCGACCCCGATTTCGTTGAGCTGTTTTGCTCAGAACAAATTTTCCTTTAATGACACCAACCACAACTCCGATAATACCAGAAATTATGATGGCTTCCTGGCTGGAATTTTGTTCCTGTGCCGCCAATTGGTAAAGGCCCGTGCCCCGGTAAATTAAGAAAAGGCCGACCAGACCCCAGACGCATCCGGCTGTTTGCGATAATTGTTGTTTGTTCACTGCATACCCTCTGAATATTATTAATTTCCCGTTTAGATGAGAAATTCACAGGAAAGTTTTTTTTATTAGCTTGCTACCTATGCGACTTCTTATTCGATATAAGACTTGCGGACTGGGCGAGCCGCCATGCGGCCACTTTTACTTTTGTATAGAGTCCGTATTTCGCCATTTCTCAGGTCCAGAATATAATCGTCGCCGGACATAGAGGGTTCATGAAGCCAGATAGTGGGCAGAGGCCCTTCTGGGAAAATAGGATCGAGGAAAAGCTTCGTTCCATATTTATCTTTGTTTTCCTTGTCTAATTCATAAAGTGTTTCCGCCTCCACGATTGTAGGAAGTCTCCACTCGTAATGACCGGCAAATCTGATGCCAGCCAGATCTTTGGCGTAATCGCTAGCCTCATCCCAGGTGAACCATTTGGCTTCTTTTTGCCAGGAATCTTCGCGGGCCCAGGTGAGATCATTTGCGGTGTCTGTGATGGTTCCGTCTCCGTTGTCCTTGAAAATAGGTTTTTCCATAATGAGTTAAGGTTGGGTTGTCTGAGGTTTTTGAGGAATATCGTCCAAAGCGAGGTTCTTGAGGCGTTGTTTTAATTCGTCGAGATTAAAACGTTCTGGACTATTAAATGCTTCTCGTTTCAGGATATTTTTAAATGAGCGTCTAAGCAAACCATTTGACCAGCAGATGAATGGTGTCCGGCGCAAGATGCGTCTAACGGTTTGTCGGGTAATTTTAACATTTGCGTCCGACTTCAGCAAATCGTGGTTGTTATGGAGTATCGCTACCGTTTCCATCGCCATCCACAACGGCCAGATGCAAAACAGCCGAATCCGCATATTACTAGCCGGTATCGCCAGTGTGAAGTCCAATGCATCGTTGAGGTGTCCGACGGTTTTATTGAGAAGGCTTTCTAGTACTTTTAAATCTTTTTCGGTTGACGCTCCTGCATGGAACTCATCAGGGGTCAACCCGTTGGCTTCGATAAAGCTTCTTGGTACGTAAGACCAGCCGCGCCCTCGATCTGCTACAATATCTTTTGAAATATTTGTAATCTGGAGACCGAGACCAAAAGATATTGCTGTTCGCCGCATGGTTTCCTTATTTGTGGCGGAAAGACCCGGCATTTCCTGCAGGAAAAGATTGCATAACATTTCCCCCACAGCCCCGGCGACAAAATAGCAGTACTCCTCCAACTCCTCAGAGTTTCCCAGTAATGTCATTTGTTCCGATCCAAATTTCTTTTGAAAATAGGCCATCCCCTGAGCCATTATGCAAACAGAGGGAATAATCTGCTGTTGGAAGTTTTCTTGAAGAGAGTCAAATGCGTTGAATACCTTTTGCGTGTTTTGCAAAAGGTCCAGGTCGGCAGGACTGCCGTCAACGATAGATATATCTTCTATCCATTGAGTAAGGGCGACGCTTCTGTTTTCAGTATCTTTCAATAGCGAGGCAAAATCCAGGAGGAGCCGAATTTTGTCAGCCGCATCAAGTTTGCCTGCATCTTCCACCGTATCAATGGTACGGCAAAACAGGTAGGCAATCAGAATACTTTTATGCAGGTCTCCATTAAGAACAGAAATGTTCAAAGCAAAGGTTCTGCTGACCTTGGGTAATGTGTTGACGCAGTAGTTCCAATCTTCCATAGATAAAACATCAGGCTAAACCCACTCTATCCGGGTTTTCCTATAAATATAAAATTAAGGACGTCTCTGATAATTGTTTATACGGTTTTTAAAAGATGTCCTGGATATTAAATTTGGAAAAAATTTAAAGGAATCCGGTGCCAATATCAGGCATAGAAAGTGACCGGAAAAGCTTCACGACGAAGGCGGATCAATGAGCTACCGGTTTCGCATCAATTTCCTCAGCTATTTTTAGAATCGCTTCATGCACTTCGCTGATGACATATTCGGGTGTGCTTGTACCTGCAGTTATGCCTACATGATTTTTGTTGTGGAACCAGTCTCTTTCTAATTGTGAAAAGGACTCAATATGATGCGCCTCTTTATTTTTTTCTTCACATACCTGAACCAGTTTTTTGGTGTTTGACGAGTTGTACCCGCCGACCACTATCATGATATCAACTTGACCTGCCAAATCTCTCACTGCGATCTGTCTGTCACGCGTTGGCTGACAGATGGTATTTACAAAATTTACTTCGTCAACACAATCGAGAGTTCTGATTTTACTGACCAGGTGCTCCGCTTTTTCTACCTGCAAAGTCGTCTGGCTGACAATTCCCAGCCGTCTTTTTCCTGCTTTTTCAATTTTTTTCAAATCGCTCATATCGTTTATAACCAGGTAATCCTCAAGGTCACCGACAATACCCTTTACTTCCACATGGTCTTGTTGGCCTATGACCACAGGAAAATAGTCCTTCGCCACCATCGATTTAATAGTTTTATGCACCCGCATCACCAACGGACAGCTGGCGTCATAAACTGTATGGCCCGCATCTGAGAGCCTTTTCTTTGTTATTTCTGCCGCACCATGAGCAGTTATCATAACTTTTTTGGTTTTGATCTGGTCCATATCACTAATATTATTGACCAGGGACACGCCATTTTTTTTCAGCGATTCATTAACTTGTGGATTGTGGACCAATTGTCCGACGATGGTAAGATCGGCTCCGAAATCAGGAGTCATCGCCAGGTTGATGGCATCCTGAACACCAAAACAGGTACCCAAAGCGCTGGCAAGTGATACTTTCATTATATATAAATCCTTATGAGTGATTATTTGTAGTTAGCAGAGTCAAAGTCGCGTACTAATTTTAGCAAAACGGTAGAGTCTTGCCTATAAAATTCGATTTTTGACCCATCAGGGGTCATTTCATGAACAAATTCTTGAGAATTTGCAGGGAGGTATGTTTCCCGATATCGGCGATGGATTCTGTGAGGGGGATATTTTTCGGGCAGACTTCTACGCATACCTGAGCGTTTCCACAATCTGCTACTCCGCCTTTGCCCATAACCGCATCCAGACGTTCTTCTTTTAGCATGGAGCCTGAAGGGTGCAGGTTGAACAGTCTCACGCAAAAGTCTACTTAATACAAGAAGTTTCGAGCAGAAGTCTGTGATGAGTCCAAATAGGTACTGTTCTGAATTTTGGAAGAGTTCGGTTTAGAAATCAGATTCCAGGGGGGGGTTGGCTTTGAAGTTGGGGTCAACGGATTTATCTGTTGAACAAATCTTAACGGTTTTTTTAGAAACGCGGGCATTGTATTCCCTCAAGTTAAACGAGCCAAACCCTTGTATCACCACACGACCATCTCTACCCAATGTTTCCATAATCGAA
>Ga0066837_10000710_pt1 | contig 15397 bp, 9 predicted proteins | sample ETNtaG_25_FD_66730 | JGI IMG/M metagenome (GOLD analysis project Ga0066837, IMG submission 66730) | Marine microbial and viral communities from oxygen minimum zone, Eastern Pacific Ocean - ETNP201302SV86 | ecosystem: Environmental > Aquatic > Marine > Oceanic | place: Pacific Ocean: Eastern... | reverse complement strand
ACTCCCTGTATTTATTGCTGAGCTCGCTGCCGGGCTTGCTTTTTAGTCGGCTCGGCGGCGCTTGTCACTTTTTGGTGTTATCTAGTTAATTAGGGGCATATCAACAATTTTCCCTTGAAACTCGCACCTCAAATCAATACATTTGAAGCCTAAGTTAAGACAGGAACCCATTAATTGGACGACATATCAACGAGTACGCTGTTTATCGCGCTCGGCGTACTCATATTACTATCTGCGTATTTCTCTAGTTCAGAAACTGGCATGATGTCGATTAATCGTTATCGACTCAAGCATTTGCAAGGAGAAGGCAACCGCTCAGCTATACGTGTTGCTAAACTTCTAGAACGACCTGATCGCCTTATCGGCCTTATTCTCATCGGAAACAACTTAGTTAATATTGCAGCATCCTCGCTTGCAACCATACTTTGTATTCGTTTATTCGGTGACTATTGGGGGCTGTTTGCTGCTACCTTTGGCTTAACGCTGGTCTTACTTATTTTTGCAGAAGTAACGCCGAAAACACTGGCTGCACTGTATCCAGAAAAAGTGGCATTTCCGAGCTCCATTATTCTGCTTCCACTACTTACCTTGCTGTACCCTTTTGTGGCAGCGATTAACGGTATCACAAACGGTATTCTAGCTTTGCTAAGAATTAGTCCTGCAAGTGGAAGTGACGACTCGTTAAGTCGAGAAGAGTTAAGGACCGTGGTTTTTGAAGCTGGTGCCATGATCCCTAAGCGACACCAAGATATGTTGGTGAGTATTTTGGACTTAGAAAGCGTAACGGCCGAAGATATCATGGTGCCACGTGCTGAAATTTTTGCTATCGACATTAACGACGATTGGAAGAAAATTCAAAAAGCGTTAACCCATGCTCAACATACCCGTGTTTTATTATACCGAGACAGTGTCGACGATGCGGTCGGCTTTGTGCATGTGCGTGACGCCCTGCGCCTTCTATCAAAAGACCAGTTCACTAAATCAAGTTTGCTTCGCGCAGTTCGTGAGATGTACTACACACCAGAATCTACCCCACTGCACACGCTGATGTATAAGTTTCAAGCGGAAAAAGAGCGCATTGCTCTGGTTGTTGATGAGTATGGCGACATTATGGGTCTAGTCACTCTTGAAGATATTCTTGAAGAGATTATCGGTGACTTTACCACCAGTATGGTTCCAGACCACAGTAAAGAAGCACACGTACAACAGGATGGTTCAGTATTGGTTGATGGTAGTGCCAACGTCCGGGAATTGAACAGAGAAATGGATTGGAACCTGCCTACGGAAGGCCCTAAAACCCTTAATGGTTTATTACTTGAGTATCTTGAAGATATTCCTGAGAACAAAGTAAGCGTGCGTTTGGCGGGTTATCCGTTAGAAATTGTAGACATTTCAGAAAGCATGATAAAAACCGTCAGAATCATGCCGGAATACTATGTTGCACCTAAAGAGTCGAATAACGACCACTAAGCGTTTTGGTGGTTAACCTGCCTTTCGGCCTTATCAGCTAACCTTTTGATTCGTCAGCTAGACGCTGTGCTCTATTTGCCAGCGCTCTAGCTTTCGCAGCAGCGACCTTATCTGACAATTCAGATAATTTGGCAATAATATCCTGCGTCTCCTTATCTTCACGTAAATCAGCCTCCGCCATATGCGATTGCAATGAACGTTTAAGGAGCTCAGGAATAGATTTGCTGTCCATTTCCCAACCCTTCAATAGAATAAACTTTGACACTCTCAAAGAGTCTATCGACCATGTGGGAATATACTTAACGATTAATTGTTCAATTTCCGAAATTAATCGCTAAGAAGGAGCAAGGCGTTTACAGTCCTTGATAATGCGTTACCAGCGTGCCTTTGTGCTCTTTTAAAGAATACTTGATAACAGCAATTGAGGCCGTAGAAAACAAACTTGTGGTGTAAGACTGGCACAGTTCATCAACGAGATAGCTAACTAGCGGCATGTGACTAACAACAAGAAGTTTTTTGATTGGTTTTTTGGAATTGACCGCGGCGTGAAGAAGTCCATCAATATAATCACTCACCAGTCTTGGCGAGCCTTCCGGAACAATATCTTCATTATTTTCAACTTTGTTCGCAATGATATCAAGCGATACCATATCATGGGTCTGTTTGGCTCGACGATAAGGGCTCACAAGCGCTAAGTCCACAATGCCTTTCTGGCAATATTGGTCTTTTAACCATAAAGCTGCTGTTTTGGCTTGCTCTCTACCTAATGGTGTAAGTTGCCTGCTTTTATCATCGAGTCTGGGCGCTTCTGCTTCACCGTGACGCATAATGAAAAGATAAATGTCGTCGTTGCTACTTTGACCTGACATAACATTGCGCATAGTATTAATGAAAGTATGCTAACGATATCAGAGAGCTGATACTACGCCTAGCGCTAAACGGCGAATAGTGAGAATTTTCGTACATTATTTAACGTTTTGTGAAGTTCTTCTAAATAGATGCTCCAGCAGTAAGGTGCTCCTGACCAAAAACGAGACAATGTGAATAACACCATAAACTTAGAAAATGCGCATCACGTTACTCTACCCAATGGATTGTGTGCCATGTTATGCCATACACCTGAAGCCAGCGAGTCTTTCGTATCTATGGCGGTTAGAGCGGGTCATTTTTACGACCCTAACGATTGTCAGGGGTTGGCCCACCTACTTGAACACATGCTTTTTATGGGAAGTCGCCACCTGCCCAAGCCGAACGCAATTAATGGGTTTATTGAGCAACACGGTGGAACAATAAACGCCTGGACAGGGACTGAATACGCCAACTACCACTTTAGCTGTAGCGGCGGTGCGTTAGCGCAAACCTTGCCCGCGTTTGCTGATATGCTTAGACAGCCCTTGTTCGAAGAAGACGCATTAACTAACGAAATAAAAAACATTCACGCTGAGTTCGAATTTAAGAAAAAAGATGACCTTCGTCGTCTGTACCAAATTCACAAAGAAACCTGTAATCCTCACCACCCCTTTGCGAAATTTTCCGTAGGCAACAGCGACACCTTTTCACAGCATGAATGCGCTGAACTAAAGCACCGGCTAAAGTCTTTACATCAAACTTACTACTGCGCTTTGAATATGCGATTGTGCATTGCCAGCCCTATGCCAACTCCTCAGCTTGAAGCCCTTATACACCAGTGCTTTGGCTCGCTGCCAAGTGGCGAACTCGCGCCCGATAACTGGCCCCCTCTATATACTGAAAACGAGTTGGGCATACAGATAAATATACACCCGTTACAATCAGCTAAACGAATGATTGTGACTTTCGCCCTCCCCGCTTTGCAAAACGATTACAAAACAAAGCCGTTAAACTACATCAGTCACTTAATTGGTGATGAGGGCGAAGGCAGCTTGCTTGCTTATTTAAAAGAAAAGGACTGGGCGCTCAACCTGATTGCAGGCTCAGGCATTGAGGGAGACAAATTTAAAGACTTTAATGTGAGTTTTCAGCTCACTCAGAAAGGCCTTGAAAACAAATCGCAGGTATTAGAAGCCCTCTTTAGCTACATAGCGTTAATTCGAAACGACTCTGTAGAAGAGTGGCGCTTTCACGAGAAGTCGCAGCTTAACGCCCTAGCCCTTGAATACGAAGAAAATGTAAAGCCACTCGGCCTTGTGACTGAGTATGCCGAGCATCAGTTTATCTTTGACGCTAGCGAGTTAAACCAGTTGCGTTCGACAATTGGTAGTTTTGACCGAACTGTTATAGAACACGCTTTATCTTACTTTACACCAGACAATATCCGTTTAAAGGTAATTTCAAAAGATGTAGACACCACGCAGGTTTGCGCGTTTTATGAGGCGGAATATAGCGTTGAGCCTATTGATGATAGCGTATTACGTTCACTCGCTTCGCCTAAAAAAATAGCAGCACTAAACCTTCCTCCACCTAACCCTTACTTGGCAAAAGAATATTCTCTTGTTTTGCCCGAAACAGGGTTCAATATTCCCAATAAACTTGTCGACAACGGCCACTATCGCTTTTGGTTTGCTCAAGACCAGCAATTTCATAGCCCAAAAGGCGATATTTATATCTCCTTTGATGCAACCGCTTTTTCAGATTCTTTAACCTCGGTGGCAGCAAAGCGAATTTGGTTAGGCGCGCTAAATGACTACTTACAAGCTAAATACTATCGCGCCGAGATTGCTGGATTACATTATAGAATTTATGGGCATCAGGCGGGGTTTACTCTGCATACTCGAGGCTTTACTAATCAACAGACATTGTTAGCCGGCCAGCTTCTTGACGCTGTGTTGAGTTTCACCCCAGACGAGCGGGCATTTAAACACCATAAAGCCCTTCAAACTCAAAGCTTACATAATTCGCTTTTAAACAAGCCTACTAACCGTTTATTTTCCCGATTAAGCGTACTGATTCAAAGAAACACGCAAGCGCCAGTTGAACTGTTAGACGTGATCGACAACATCTCTTATGACCAAATGCTTACCAGCCGCAGTAAGGCCTTTGAGCGATATTTTGTCGAAGCCTTTATGCATGGGAACTGGACCAGTGATGAAGCAAAATCGTTTTCAGCCTCTCTTAAAGGTCAATGCGATAGCGCGGGTGGTGCACCGCTATCACGGGCCGTATCGAAGTTACCAGTAGGCGGCACTTTGTACCATGAAGTGGTGTGCAACCATGATGACTCGGCAGTGGTGCTTTATCTGCAAGCCCCGTCGCCCAGTTTAACAGACACAGCCCTTTGCATGGTATTGGAGCAAATGCTGGCGGCGCCATTTTTTAATTCACTAAGGACAGAGCAGCAGCTAGGCTACATTGTTGGTACGGGCTATGTTCCCCACAACCAGCATCCGGGAATGGCCTTTTACATTCAAAGCCCTCAGTGCAGCCCTAAACAGTTGTTAGATGCCATGACAGGGTTTTTATTCCAGCAACTAAACGAAATTGAGTTCTATCGCTTTTACTGGCCGACCATTCAACAAAACCTTATTAAACAACTAGAAGAAAGGGACCTAACCCTCTCTATGAAGTCACAGCGGTTATGGGTTAGTTTGGGAACCCAAGATTTAGGTTTTAACCGCAACACAAAGCTTGCAGAGCGCGTGAAGAGCCTTAGCTTTGAAGAAATACAAGACTTCGCACACCAGTTAGCCAAGCGCGAACGGTGTGGAGAGCTCGTGCTGTTTTCCAAAGGAAAATTTGAAACTATACCGACTAACGAAAAGCGCACTATTAACAGTATTTCTCAGTTTAAGCAGGAAATACCTTATTACTGATAAGTTAATACCTTCACCTTTTGCCAACTCCATTGAAACGTGCATCTTAATCGATTTACAAATGCGAGTTGGCTATTAAGTAACCCACCAATATTGTTATTTCCAAAAAGTCCTTGTAGAGACCCTTTTAATTCGGCATATTTATTGTTCTGGTCGTTAGGGATGCTGCCAGTAAATAAATAAAAAAATAATAAATGGCGTATGCCAAAGGTGTTTAGGTGCGCTCAACCCTAATATATTCAATGCTGCTTCTTTTGTTGGCTTTGTCGGGAGTACTTTTTTCTTCCGCAAAGGCGATAGAGGTTTCTGATCTTCATTTTACAGAATTAAATAAGCAACACGGCCTTTCAGACACTGCAGTACTTGATATTGTGGAAGACCACATGGGCTTTATTTGGCTGGCAACGTCAAATGGCCTCAATCGCTATTCAGGTTATGACGTAAAGCAATATCATCCGTCAGATGTCGACCCGAATTCCTTACCTTCAGGTTTCATTAAAACATTATTTGTTGATTCAGACGGCAAATTGTGGGTTGGAACCAATTCTGGTTTGGCGCTCTATCAGCCAGAGTCAGACAGTTTTAAAGTTTTCAATAAAGAAAACTCGGTAATAAAAACAGATTTAATCACAGCGATTTCTGAGGCGAATAATGGTGACGTACTTTTTTCGGATAAAAAGTTCCTTTACCGATATTCGAAACAAACGTCACAAATAAGCGTTCTCACCCAAGTTTTTAAAGACGAAAGCTTTATAAAAGTTATCTTTGAAGAAGCTAACCGTATATGGGTAGGCTCCAACAAGTTTGGTGCCGCCCTAATAGATACAGAAACGCTGGAAGTTCACGACACAAGCAAAGTCAACCCCTGGGGCGTCTCTTTAGATATACGCGCGCTACACGATATAGTCGTGATTAACGGCAATTATTGGTTAGCGACAAATGAAGGTCTAATCGTTTTAGCCTCTAACGGTCGTATTTTAAAGCGAATTCAAAGCGATGATTTAGGGGTCAAAGAAGAAGTAAACTCGCTTTCAATCTCTGTAGTGGGTAAAGATATTTGGGTCGGCACTTTTATTGGACTGTTTTTATTGTCAGATGCTGCTGAAAGCACCATATCACCTGATTATCGCCCTGACTTTTTGCATTTAAATTCAGACACTTACAGCGCAACTGGCATTCCATCTGCCATCGTCATGCGAGTGATTGAGGACCGGACCGGTGTAGTGTGGGCCGCAACCTTTCATCGCGGCGCTTTCAAGTATCACCCTGAATATGCCAGCGTACATTTTCAACCCGTTTATAATTCTGACCGCCATAGCGACGATAACTTTTCTACCTTGTGGGGCTTTGCTGAAAGCAGCGACAAGACACTTTATTTGGTTTCTCAGCAAAAAGGGCTTGGTAAAATATCTCGGGAAACGGGAAATGTGTCCTTTTACAACTTTTTCGAGGAAATGGACCCAGCCATACACTACTGGGATATTGAAATTGATGACCAGGACAACATTTGGATTGCATCCTCTGCAGGCTTACTCGTCCTAAAGGACAATGGAGACGGCTTGGAGTTAGTCCACAAGTATTTTAAAGGTTCATTTATCGATTATATCTTTAAAAGTGACTCAGCCATTTGGCTGCAGGTAGAGGTCGGCCATGTCTATTCAATAGACACTAACTCTGTTTCAGCACAGATTCAAAATGTTCAAGTATTAAATACGGCACTGACTGGAAAACCGGGCGATATGCTAGCCATATATGAGGATGACGATAGTAATATTTGGTTTAGAGCCGGTAAAAAAATAATAATTTATTCTGTTAGCGAGGGCAGAATCATTCAGGTTCTGGACTCATCAAATGACATAAACTCATTAGTTTATGGCGTACATGAAACCCCATCTGGTTTGTGGTTAACCACACGTTCAGATGGCGTTATCCAGCTAGACAAAAAAAGCTTTGCCGTACTTAATAAACAAAAGAGGGACAATCAAAGCGGTTTTATCACCTCAACAACGGCGGTGGGAAATAGCATCTGGTATTCCGATGCCAAAGGGGTTCATAAAGTTCACTTACCGACCCTAAGAGAGGCTGACAGCATTCCCAATGCACAGTTGGAGTTTAATTCTCTTGGTGAAGGCGCTGTAATTACTACAACTGATAAGACTATTTATTTTGGCGGCAATAAAGGCTTTGTTAAAATTTCAAAGCAAGCAATGAACGCGAGTGACCAGGTCAAACAAACCCTCCCCCCGCAACTTTATCAAGTTAGCGTGTTTGGCTCAGTGGCAAAAGCCAGACAAAAGCAAATTGAAAGTGAAGACGTTTCAAATTATCTATCGTTAAAAGAAAATATCACTTATGACGAACAGTTAGCGCTAAAGCACGACGAAACCCGCTTTAGTATTTCGTTTGGACTCGTTAATCCAGTTTATCCAGACCAAGTAGCTTACCGATATAAACTCACTGGTTTTGAAAGTGATTGGATTTATGTTGATAAGGAGCGGAACGCGCAATTCAACAATATTTCTTTTGGCAACTATACCTTTGAAGTTCAAGCCAAAGAGCCGGGTAAAGCGTGGTCTGATAGTCGAAACTTACGAATTTCAATAGACCGCCCCCCCTGGCTTCACGCGGTAGCGCTGGTTTTTTATTGCATTGTCGCATTCGCCATACTCGCCTTTATTGTGCGTCAATATCAGATAAGAAAAGCAAATCAATTGGCTATTAAGGAGTCTGAAGAGCGCTTAAAGCTTACGCTTTGGAGCTCTGGCGACGAACTGTGGGATTGGGATGTATACCGAGGGCAAGTCTACCGTGCTAATACCTGGGGCACCTTAGATTTTCCGCAGGACGATATTCGTACCACCGGCGCGTATGATGCCAACATTCATCCTAACGATATCAATCGGGTAAAGACTGCGTTACGAGAACATTTAGAGGGGAATAGCGATTTTTACGAGCTTGCCTATCGTGCTAAAACCTTCAAAAATCAGTGGATTTGGATATTAGACCGCGGGAAAGTAGTAGAGCGCGATCACAACGAGCAGCCTGTGCGAATGACGGGGACGCTTAAGAATATCCACCACCTTAAAGAGGCAGAAGAACAGCTTAATCTATTTAAGCGCTCTATTGAAAACATCTCGGAAGGGGTGTTCATCACGAATACGCAGTTTAAGTTTATTAGTGTCAATAACGCTTACTGCCGCTATACGGGAGAAACCCGCGAGCAGGCCCTAGCCAGCTACATGCACTTCCATTTGTACCCCGACGCATTTACCGAAGAAATTAAGAAAACCCTTAAAACTAAAAGCAACTGGTCGGGCGAAGTAGAGAGCGTGCGCGTAAATGGCGAACGTTATGAAATGGAGCTTAATATTGATGCGGTTCACGATGAAGACGGAAAAATTAGCCATTTCGTAGGGGTATTTAGCGATATAACCTCGCGTAAGAGTACTGAAAAAGAGCTATTGAAACTCGCTAATGTCGACCCGCTCACAGAGCTTCCCAATCGCTCGTTTTTCCAGGCGAGTCACCAAAACTTGGTGCGAAAGGCAGCACAACACAGCCTGCTTTGCTTAGACATGGATAACTTCAAAAAGATCAACGATTCCCTAGGCCACCAAACCGGCGATATCTTGATTAAACAAATCGCCAAACGGCTACAGCGCATTACGGGTAAAAACGCCACCTGTTATCGCTTAGGTGGCGATGAATTTAGTATATTGATGGAAGACAATGCGGATATCCACACGGTAACCCACTACGCCCAAAACTTACTAGATACCCTGTCGCGCCCGTTTATTATCAATAAGCAGGAGTTCGTCCTTGGTGCCAGTATTGGTATTGCATTTTTCCCAGACGACGGTGAATCCCCCCAGGAAATGCTGAAAAATGCCGACACAGCCATGTACTTTGCCAAAAACAATGGTGGCAATAGCTATCAATTCTTTAGTGGTGAAATGAACCAAAACGCGGTTAGGCAGCTGCAAATTGAAAACCTTATTCGCCAAGGCATTAAAGACGATCTGTTCACTGTGTATTATCAGCCCAAAGTGGATATCGCTTCTGGTAAATTGGTAAGTATGGAAGCACTGGTACGTTTTGAGCACCCGCAAAAAGGCATAGTGAGCCCCGGGCAATTTATTCCGTTGGCAGAACAAACCGGTCAAATTATTGAGATTGGTGAGCAGGTACTACGTAAAGCCTGTGCCGATACGAAACGCTGGGTAAATCAAGGGTTATTTAGCGGCCGTGTTGCCGTAAACATTTCAGCAAAGCAATTTGAGTTGCCAGATTTAGACGACAGGATAAATAAAATACTAAGCGATGTGGGTTTGTCACCGCTGCATTTGGAGTGTGAAATTACCGAAGGTACGCTAATGGAAAGCCCTGAAAACGGGCTACAAATGATGACTCGCCTTCGCGAGCGCGGTATTCACCTTGCGCTAGATGATTTTGGTACAGGCTACTCGTCGCTAGCGTATTTAAAACGCTTCCCTTTAAATACCTTAAAAATCGATAAAGCCTTTATTGACGACATTGCAAAGAGTAACGTCGACCGTCATATGGCCGCCGCTATCATAAACATTGCCCACAACTTGGGGCTAAAAGTGGTGGCGGAAGGCGTTGAAGAAGAGTCTCAACTCGACATTCTGCGACGTTATGACTGTGAAATGCTGCAGGGCTTTCTATATAGCCGCCCGCTTAACGCAGAGCGCTTTGAAAAACTGCTAACAGAAAACCAAAAGCTTCATACTCTTTTAGGTAATACGCAATTCTAGAATGGCGCGCCTTGCTTAAGGGGCGTCAAATTTCCTTACAGACTTCCGCTTTTTGCAGCACAAGGCAAAACATTTCCTTTTAACCCTTCGTATATTAGACTTTAGTGCCAACTTTATGGCGCTAAAGCATCCCCCGTCAGCTCACAAAAAAAAACAAACCATAAACTATTGATTTAAATGGATATTTATTATTTTCTTAATATTGGCACGGTACTCGCTATACCATTGGTGTCGATAAGAAATATAAAACAATCGGCTTTGTTTGTTCGTTCAAAAAAATAATCAGAGGAAATTAACATGTTAAAAGAGTACGCCGTTGCACTAGTACTTTCTACCGCTACCCCAGTTGCTGCCGACAAGCAAGAAGGCGCTAAACAAGCTCCTGACTCACAAAAAGAAACTGTTACTCAACCAGAGTACATTAGACCTAAGACAGGTGGCAGTGATGGTGGCGTAGGCTTCTAATTTGAAGTCGAAACGATTTTCAAAAAAAAGAGAGCCTCTGCTCTCTTTTTTTATATCTGGGGGATAAGAAATACTGCTATTAGTTTACTAAAACGCTACAGCTACGCCCCAATATAAAGGTTATTAAACCCAACTGCATTACGCCAGTGTAAATGTCGAGAGATAGAGAACATAGGCAGTAGAACAGGGCCTAGAATAAGACCGGCAATTGCCCACTTCTTCGCGTTCATTCCCCATTTAAACGCTTCTACATAAAAATATAGAGAAAATATAACGCTTAATACTACGAGTGAAATCACACTACCTCCAACCTGTTTAACCTTAATTTGCAGAATTATTTGTCTCTATCAATTATTCACGTTAAGCCACTGATAATTGACGCCAACAATTTGACACGTTTAATTCTTAGCCGCGCAGATTTTACCCAAAATAGAACAATAAACCAGCAGAAATAGACGTCAGGCACAAAAAAACCGGGCTAAGCCCGGTTTTTTAACATTTTATAAACTTAATTATAAAATGTTTGATCATTTTCCGCCATGTTCACCAACACATCGGCCGGTGCGAATTTATCGCCTACCGCTGTTGCATAGTGATTAAGGCGCGCAACCACATGTTTAATGCCAAGCATATCCATATAGCGAAATGGTCCGCCTAAAAATGGAGGGAAGCCAATACCGAAGATAGCGCCAATATCACCATCACGAGCGTTACGTATAACGCCTTCATCCAAGCAACGCGCTGCTTCGTTTAGCATCATTAGTACACAACGTTCAGCCACTTCTTTTTCGCTTAGCTTAGCAGAAGGTGATAGCCCAAGAAGCTCGTAGATAGACTCATCCACTTCTTTACCAGGTTTTTTACCCTCGTAAGAATAGAACCCTCTCTGATTCTTCTTACCTTTTCTGCCATCGGCCAATACTTTGTCGAAGGCACTAGGCGCAGTGAAACGCTCACCAAACGCCTCTACAAGGAATGGGATGATCTTAGTACCTACATCAATGCCCACTTCATCAAGGAGCTTAACAGGTCCTACGGGGAAGCCAAATTTAACCAGAGACTTATCAATATGCTCAATAGGCTCACCGTCAAGAATAAGGTTTGCCGCTTCGTTCATGTACGGGGCTAAAATGCGGTTTACGTAGAAGCCCGCGCCGTCTTTAACTACAACCGGCGTCTTACCTTGCTTTTTAGCAAACTCAACCGTTGAAGAAATTACTTGGTCTGACGTTTTCTCATGCGCAATAACTTCAGCTAGCGGCATTTTGTCTACTGGCGAGAAGTAATGCAGGCCAATCACGTTTTCTGGACGTGCTGCTTCTGCCGCGATCTGCGTAATAGGGATCGACGAAGTGTTAGACGCAAAGATGGTGCTTTCTTTGCAGTTTTCTTCAATATCCGCCACCATTTTTTGCTTAAGATCTAAGTCTTCAAAAACAGCTTCTACAACAATATCTACATCTTGATAACCGCTGTAATCTAACGTTCCGGTTAATAGCGCAAGTTGCTTCTGCATTTCGCTGTTACGCATGAAACGCTTCTTCACCTTCTTGTTTAAAATGTCGTAACTGTATTTCATTGCGTTAGCGATGCCTTCAGCGCGGACATCTTTAATACGCACAGGTACGCCCGCTTTCGTTGAAGTTACATAGGCAATACCACCGCCCATTAAACCACCGCCAAGCACGCCGACCTTTTTCATCTTTTCAGGTTTAACACCTTCAACACCGTTCTCTTTCTTCATTTCCGTTGTCGCGAAGAAAATTTGGCGAAGTTGGAATGACTCAGGGGTCATGACAAGCTTACCGAAGGCTTCTGCTTCGGCTTTAAGGCCCGCTTTCATACCTTCGTTGATACCAGTTTCGATAACATCGATGATATGGCCAGGTGCAGGGTAGTTGCCTTTCGTTTTTGCAAAGGTCGCTTCGCGCGCTTTTTTGAACATCATGTTACGGCCTGGGCCGGTCTTTTCTAACATTTTGTCCATCACGCTTTTTTGCGGTGCTTCACGTTCAGGCTTGCGCTTAAGAGCAAACTGCTCTGCCACTTTTAACAGCACGCTATGCGGCACTACATCGTCTACAATGCCGTATTTTTTGGCTTGTTTGGCTCGCGCAGGAGAGCCCGTAAGCATCATCTTCATTGCTTGCTGAACGCCAATTAGACGAGGAAGACGCTGTGTACCACCACTGCCCGGCAGCAAGCCTAGCTGAACCTCAGGTAAACCTACCTGAGTACTCGGTGAATCGGTACATACACGATAGTGACACGCCAATGCTAGCTCTAAACCACCGCCTAATGCAGGGCCGTGAATAGCGGCAACAAACGTCGCCTTCATGTTTTCAATTCTATCGAAAATGGCTTGGCCACCAGCAGCAATGGTGGTGGCGTCTTCAGCAGTTTTACACTCAGCAAGCATACTGATATCTGCACCTGCCACAAACGAGGTAGGCTTACCGCTGGTAAGGACTACACCTTTAATGCTGCTATCACGCTCAATATCATCGAGCATGGCAGAGATTTCATCGCCGAATTCCGCTTTAAGCGTATTCATACTTTCGCCAGGCACGTCCATGCTAAGAATAGCAACGCCATTATCCTGCTTTGTTAACGTGAATGCGCCAGATGTTGGCTGAACTTCATTTGTCATTTCTTGTTCCTGACTCATCTTATTCTGTCTCCACAATCATAGCAGCACCTAGACCACCGGCAGCACACGCAGTTAAAAGACCTGAACCACCGCCACGACGATTTAACTCATTTAGCATTTGCGTAATCATTCGAGTACCGGTTGCGGCAAATGGGTGACCATAAGCAATAGAGCTACCCATTACGTTAAACTTATCCATATCAATTTCGCCGGTTGCTTTGTCGCGACCTAATTTCTCTTTGGCGAATTTGTCGCTTGCAAACATTTTAACGTTAGCCAACGTTTGCGCTGCAAACGCTTCGTGCATTTCAATTAGTGTTAGGTCGTTAAGGGTCATGCCCGCACGGTCAAGAGCGATAGGCGTAGCATATGACGGGCCCATCAACATGTCTTCCCACACGTCTATTGCAGCGAATGCATAGCTTTTGATGTAACCCAGTGGGGTATAACCTAGCTCTTTTGCACGGCTTTCTGTCATCATTAGCACTGCAGAAGCACCATCGGTCAGTGGTGTAGCGTTAGCGGCGGTGACAGAACCGTATTTTTTGTCAAACACAGGGCGAAGCTTTGCGTACCCTTCAAGCTTTGAGTCAAAGCGTACGTTGTTATCGCGCTCAAGGGCCCCTTTATAAGGTTCTGCATACGCTGTCATTACTTCGCTTGACAATTTACCCGCTTCCCAGCTTTCAGCCGCAAGGCTGTGCGAACGGTGCGCTAGCTTATCTTGCTCTTCACGAGAAATCTGGTGTGTTTTTGCCATTTGTTCGGCCGTTTGGCCCATCGACAAACCGGTAGAGTACTCCGCTACCGCAGGTGGAACGGGCGCGAGGTCTCTTAAGCTTAAGCGCTTGAAGATATTCAGCTTCTGACCAAGGGTTTTGGTTTTCTGTAAGTCTACTAGCGCGCGCGCTAGATTTTTTGACACTCCAATTGGCGACACAGACGTTGAATCTGCACCACCAGCAATACCCACTTGAACCGTACCAGCCATCATGCTTTCAGCAATATTGACTGTTGATTGGAAACTTGTAGCACAGGCGCGTGACACGCTGTATGCGTCAGTGTGAACGTTCATTCCCGTGCCAAGTACTATTTCACGCGCAATGTTCGGTGCTTCAGGCATTTGGACTACCTGACCATAAACCACCTGATCAACCCACTCTTTTTGAACACCATGGCGAACGAGAAGTTCGTTTACGACCATTTTACCTAAATCTACAGCCGGTACGCCGTGGAAATATGTAGCCATTTTCGCAAACGGAGTACGCAACCCCGCGACAATGGCGATGCGATCACCCTCTCGGGTAGTAACTGATTGTTTTGTAGCCATAATGCACCTAAATTGAGGACCTACTTTAAACTTCGCTTTGCTGATTCAAAGTGGTCTGACCTGTAATAAACCCGATTTTTACAAACTATGAACAAAATAGCAAATAATGCGGGGAGAAGGACAATATAAATAGAACTAACGTTGTTATCGCCATCAATAGACAGTAGTAAACAACAATGGTTTTGCCATAAGCGCCACCAAATATCGTATTTTTATTACCATTTGACGACTTGAAGAAAGATACAATGAACCTTATATGGAAATGAAAGTCTGTTTTGTGTCATTGTGGCGCGTACTTAGATTTGGATAATTTATTTATAGTGTAAGCGATCACTTTTTTAATGGTTCGTTTATGCCTCGGTCGAAATGACACTTCCCTATAACGAGAAATCAAACGGAAATTTTGCATTATGGCAGCAGCGCAATTTCAACAGTTACATGCTTATCTAGACCAGCAAATTATTGGTCAACATGCGTTAACTAAAAGCCTTCTTATCGCTCTTTTAGCTGATGGTCACCTGCTTGTAGAGGGGCCTCCCGGACTTGCAAAAACTCGCGCAATTAATGCATTGGCAAACGGTATCGACGGTGACTTCCATCGCGTTCAGTTTACGCCAGACCTTCTTCCGGCCGACCTGACCGGCACCGACATCTATCGCCCTGAAACGGGTGAGTTTGTCTTTCAAAAAGGCCCATTATTTCATAACTTAGTCTTGGCCGATGAGATAAACCGGGCACCGGCAAAAGTTCAGTCAGCGTTACTCGAAGCGATGGCTGAGCGTCAAATTACCGTGGGCAGTAAAACCTATCCGTTGCCACCGCTCTTTTTAGTTATGGCTACGCAAAACCCATTAGAGCAAGAAGGGACTTACCCTCTTCCTGAAGCGCAGTTAGACCGCTTTTTAATGCACGTTGATAT
>Ga0066837_10000707_pt1 | contig 15402 bp, 15 predicted proteins | sample ETNtaG_25_FD_66730 | JGI IMG/M metagenome (GOLD analysis project Ga0066837, IMG submission 66730) | Marine microbial and viral communities from oxygen minimum zone, Eastern Pacific Ocean - ETNP201302SV86 | ecosystem: Environmental > Aquatic > Marine > Oceanic | place: Pacific Ocean: Eastern... | reverse complement strand
GAACTCAATAAAATGGAAAAAATTACGGTTATTGGACAAGATTTTTCTAGTAAAAAAAGGACCCCCACTGTTTCATTTACCCATAAACATAAAACACCTAATGAAGTATGTAAAATTTTAGCAAAAAATAATATATGTGCTTGGGCTGGTCATTTTTATGCATTAAAAGCAATTCAAAAATTAGATTTAGAAAAAATTGGTGGGGTAACCAGACTAGGAATATGTATTTACAATACTGAAAAGGAAATCAGAAAAACTATTGATTTAATTGCAAAAATTTAATTAATTACATATAAAAAAGTTATGTCACTAATATTCCATTCAATTACCTCCCTAATTATTTTAATTTTTCTCATATCATCTATTATAATTGCAATTAATGCTCTTATATATAATAAGCAATATGATAAAAAGCATAAAAAGTATTTTTTAATAACTTTTATATTTTCTCATATACAACTTTTGTTAGGTATTGTATGGTATATAACATCTCCTTATTATCAATTATTAACAACGGGTGAAATGGGAAAAATTATGAAAAATGCAGATACGAGATTATTAACCATTGAACATCCCATTACAATGATCATTGCCATATCTTTAATTACCTTAGGATGGATTAGTTTTAAAAAACAAACTATTGATTATAATAAGTATAAAACTATTGCCATTTACTACACTATAGCATTAATACTTATTTTATCAAGAATCCCATGGGGTCAATGGGACATGAGATATTAAATTTTATATTTAAAAATCTTTATTTTTTATTTTATATTTTATTTTTATTAATGGCAAAATAACCCAAAATAAAAGAAAAGAAAAAGAAGTGATCACTCCAACATTTGTTCCAAAATATTTTTGAAAAATTGCTCCTGTATAACCTAATAAGACAGATATATCTAGTTTCAATAATATCAATATTCTAGACAAATCAATAGGATTCAATGCTGTTGCAATCAGTGTAAATTTATCTAATGGATATTCTTCAAAAATTAATAAAAAAGTAATAAATAAAGCATCATACACTAAAGCAAAAAATAGCCATATCAATATAGAATAACCAAATCCTTTAATTTTATTTTCATTTGATAAAGCTACATTATATGATATAGCAGTAAAGATAAATGTGAGGAAACATCCAGTTAATAACAAATAAATAAAATTAAAAATCTGAGAAGATTCAAAAAGTCCATATAAAACAAAAGGAATGCCTATTCCAACAATCAAACTTATGCTCAATGAAATAGAAACACCCAGATATTGACCTATAAATATTATATCTCTTTTAATTGGCTGAGCTAGTAGAATTTCAGTATACTCTCTTGAACTATAATAATACATTACACCAAAAATTGTACCTATTAAAGGAGATAAAATTAATATAATATTCATTAACGTGAGAATAGATTTCGAAAGATTACTGTTTAAAAAAAGTAATATAAATCCAACAATTAAATAAAAGAAGAAATAGGCAAGACTCCATCTACTCCTTGCGAAATCAAGAAAAGTGTATTTCATTATTTTAATCATTCTTGTTATTTAAAATATGTGCTATTGATTTTTCTAAATTATTTTTTTTTGTGTTTTTTTTAATTTGATCTACTGTACCATTAAATTCTATTTTTCCGTCTAGTAAAAAAACAATTCTATCTGATATTTCTTCTACAAAACCCATTATATGAGAACTCACTAATATTGTTTTATTTAAATCTTTATAATCATTTATTACTTTTTTTAATTTAATGAGAGACAAAGGATCAAGACCTGTTGTGGGCTCATCCAAAATAATTATAGGTGAATCAAACATAAAAGCTAAAACAATGTTTACTTTTTGTTTAGTACCACCTGAAAGTGTTGAAAACTTTTTTTCTAGTGAAGACTCTAAATTAAAAGACTTTATTAAATCATCCTCAAAACTTATTTCTGAACGAAAAATTTTAAAAATTTTAATTATTTCCCTAACCTTTAAATTTGGAGGAAAATTTGCTACTTGAGGCATATATGAAATCTTATTTCTATATTTCCATTCTCTAATTATACTTTTTTTTTCAATTCTTATAACGCCACTATCTGGAATAACCATCCCTAAAATACTTTTTAATAAAGTTGTTTTTCCTGAACCGTTTGGTCCTAATATTGCAAATACAGCTCCAGAATCAATTGCTATATTTATTCCATCTAGTACTTTAAGCTTTCCAAAACTCTTATAAAAATTTCTTATATCTATCATAATTTATTTAATAATCTTTATTAATGGTTCCTTATCTACCAAATATGTAGGTGTAAAAATTGGAGAGACATTCTCCGAAAAATTTATCATCTCTACAAATAAACTTCTTAATAAAATTATTGATTCAGGTGACCTATCAACAACAAAAGAAAAAAGCTTTACTGGATGAAAAGGCACATCCCCTATTCCATCAGTATCAAGATCATATCCAGAATATTTACTCCAATAATTATTTTTAAAAAGATTATCATTTTCTGATCCATTGTATGACAAATCAAATGAATTTGAAATAAAATTATTATTCATAAATAGGTTGTTATAACATCCTCCTAATACTTTAACTGCCCATCCATTACTTAAAAAAGTATTTTTATAATAATTTATTCTCGTTGATCCCTCAATATTTATTCCAATAGTATTATTATCAAATAAATTGTTTCTTATCTCAGAATCATATATCTCTTTTAATAATAATCCATAAGAAGACGATCCCCAGTTATTCAAAAAATAATTATTCTTCATTATTATTTTTTTTGAAAACATAACAGCAACACCAGCACCATTTCTCTCAAAAGTATTACCATCGTACTCGTTATTATCTGAAAACATAAAATGAAGACCATACCTAAGATTATTAGTGCTATTATTACTTCTAATTGTTGAATTCTTTACAAATTCAAAATATATTCCATCCCTCATATTCGATATTTTATTATTAATAACTTCTATATTATTAGAATGCCAAATATGAATTCCATTTGCAGAATTATATTGATTTTCGGCATTACCAATAATTATATTATTTCTTATGTAACCTCTACTAGATTTTTGAATTAAAAATGCAAAAAATGGATTTCTAATTGTTAAATTTTCTAGAGAAAAATTATTAACATTAAACACATAAATTGCTGCTATATCTTTTTTAAAAGATTCTTTTATATTGATTAAAGTAAAACCTGAAATGGATACATTATCAGAATAAATATTAAAAATTCCCCCATTAAGATTTGCATCAATGGTAGCTTTATTCCCAAATAAATAAATTGGATAATTTATGTTAATTTCAAATTCATCATAGATTCCTTCTTGTACTATAATAGTATCATAAGGATTTGAAAGACTTATTGCATCTTTAATACTTTTATGTATACACTCTTTACATACAAGCATTTCTTTTGAAATAGATTCACTATACAAATAGGTTAAAAGAAAAACAAAAAATATAATTCTTATCATAGAGTTAGTCTTTTATTTGAACTAACTTATTTTAATTAATTAAAATATTATATCTAGAAATTAATGTATTCCAATCATAAACTTCTCCATCTTTTTTCTCTTTAAATTCATTCGCTTTTTCTTTTGAAGTAAAAGCAGTAAGATATTCACCCATAGGACTTGAAATGGATTTTGAGAAAAGAAAATATGATTTTTTTGCATCAAATAATTCTATAGGTTTATCATAAGTATTAACAAGAAAATGATAATATGCTGTATTATTTTTCTCTTTTATATTATTTAACATGCACTCCACAGAATCAAAAACATAAGTTTTTCCTTTTTTCGTGATTAACTGTGATGCATGTTTTGTGTCAATTATTATCATCATACAATAATTACAGTAATCCTCTCCAAAATTTATACTTTTTGGTTTTATAGAACAAGAAAAGAATATACTAGTAAAAGCTATGATTTGGAGAGATTTACTTAACGATTTTTTTTTATATGGATATAGTAAAGAAATTACATAAATAATATCTCTAAATCTAAATAAAAGTTTTTCTTTATTTTTCGAAACATGAAATGAAATCAGTGTCATTAACATTCCTAAAAAAAGAAAATATGAACCCAATGCTGGATATGAAGTTGCCTCAAAATTCAAAATTACTTTCTTTCCAATCAATGGAGGTTGATAAGCTAGAGGTTTACCCAAATCATCCACAAATTTAATAGCTGCTGATTCACTTAGGTTATGTCCATAATCATACTCCCATAACCAAAAATCATACATTCCCACAGAACCAATTATAGACATTAATACAAACCATGAGATATATAATTTTCTTTTACCTAGAAAACCAAACATTACACCTAATAAAGACATAAATAGAACTATAATAGGAAAATAATCAAATTCTTTAATGTATTCAGGAATTTCTTCCATCCCAATATAATGATTCATAAGGTTTATATTTTTTAAATCATTCGGATTCATATCTGTAATTTTATTTATCCATATGTTCATTCCAATTGGTTCTGGATATTGTGGAGCACCTAATGTTATTGTCCACATTGGAAGAATAAATAAAACGAGAAGGCATAGTGAACCTACTATCATAATTATTTGTGATTTTTTCATAATATTATATCAATTATTTATTTCTATTTATATCTTATACTATTCCCCATCCAAAGACCATTTCAATTCAACATTAGAATCTCTAGAAGAGACTCTAACATAACCCTGCATTTCTTGATGAAGTGCAGAACAAAAATCTGTACAATAAAAAGGCCATACACCTTCATTTTTAGGTTCCCATATAAATGTTTCAGTCTGACCAGGCATAATTAATAATTCAGAAGTATTAGCTCCTATCATGCCTATACCATGTGGTACATCAAAATCTTGTTCCAAATTTGTCACATGAAAGTACACCTTATCACCCACCTTAATACCTTCAATATTGTCAGGAGCAAAATGACTTCTGATTGTTGTCATATAAATGTGTACTTCATTACCATCTCTATCTACTTTAGTTTCGGACTCATTCCTTGCAACATAGGGATGATGATTTTCTTCTAATTTGTATATTTTCTTAGAATATGGTTGAATTAATTCTGCTGGAGCAGCAGCAGCATAATGAGGCTCTCCAATAGTAGGAAAATCAAGAAGCAATTCCATTTTGTCACCTGAAATATCATATAACTGTGCAGAATGAGATAATTCTGGTCCAGTAGGCAAATAACGATCTTTAGTAATTTTATTCATTGCTAATAGATATTTTCCAAATGGTTTTTGTGAATTTCCACCTGGAATCATTAAATGTCCTGGAGAATAATAAGTTGGTTTTCTATCCAATACTTCCCAAGTCCCTAATTTCCATTTGACGACTTCTGATGAAATAAAAAAGCTAGTATAAGCATTTCCTTTGGCATCAAACTCTGTATGTAGCGGTCCCAATCCTGGCTGTTTAACTACTCCAGCCAATACATCTTCAAAGTTAACTATAGGAATTCCGTAAGCCTCTCCATCAAACTTTTCATTTTCAATAGCATTAATCATTTTCGTAAAAGAATGAACAGTAACATCTGCAGATAATTTTCCACTCCCTACAATATATTCACCAGATGGGTCTATATCACAACCATGCGGTGATTTTGGCATTGGCACAAAATAAACAACTCCAGGACATTCAGCAGGATCTATTACTTTTACCTCTTTTATCATTTTAGATGTAGCAGATTGTGTATGTTCATCATATTGATTATGAGCATAATTTGTTTTCATAATCTTATATTTTCCTGCTTTTATATATTCCTCTGCTTTTTTCCAATTTACAGCTGCTATATAATCTTTATCTCTTTGAGATGCATTCACTTCTAACAAAGTATTTTCTTCTTCGACGTTATAAGTTGTGAAAAACATCCAACCATGAGATTTTCCTCTTCCTGGATGTGCTTTATCATAGTCAAATCCAGGTGTCATAACCTGAAATTCTAAATTCATTTTTCCATCTTCAGGATTTACCTTAATAAAAGAAAGTGCGCCTTTAAAATTTCCTTTATATTGATCTATAGGCATATCACGTTGTGGTACTGGGACACCAAATCGAGTTCCTGCAACAACATATTCTGTGTTGTCTGTCACATAAGGAGAACTATGATTTCCAGCAGAATTTGGCAGTTCAATAATTTCTACTGTTTCAAAAGTTTTTAAATCAATTCGAGCCACTCTAGGTGTATTATTTTCATTAATAAAACACCATCTTCCATCAATCTCACCATTTGTTTGTGATAAATCTGGATGATGTGCATCACCCCATGGTATAAATCCATAAGAGGTATTAAACATAGGTTTGGTTTCTTCATTATATCCATAAGCTTTTTCAGGATCTTGTGAAAAAACAGGAATTACTTTAAAAAGTCTTCCAGAAGGCAGACCATAAACTGACAACTGACCACTATAACCTCCTGAAATAAATGCATAAAATTCATCATACTCTCCTGGAGAAACATACACCTTTTCAGCATTATTTGCACCTATTGCACCTCCATTAGAAATATTATTATTTGTACAGCTTGTTACTATAAAAAACACTATTATTAAATACAACAACATACCCAACAACTTATATGCATTGATATTATTTTTTATTAATTTGATATAATTTATTAATCGATCTTTCATTTTTTTATTCTGTTTAATTAATTACACATCAATTTCTCTAAAATACTCTAGTATAGCTCTAGCCTCATCCTCTTGTAAACTTTGATTGGCCATAGGAGCTAAATATTCCATCAGCAACTCCTTTGCCTGTTCGTTTTCTTTAACCATACCCTCTGGATTTAATATCATATTCATTATCCATTCTGGAGATCTTCTTTTAGTTATACCTAATAATTTTGGTCCAATTTTTCTTTTATCTGTACTATGACAAGCAGTGCATTTATTTTCAAACAATTCTTTTCCATGAATTGCCATAGACCCGTCAATGGTATTAGTAAGAGATATAGTAGAAATAGGTCCAACTCCCTTATCATCCATCGGACTAACTTTTTTTGTTTGAATTTCATTTTTATCTTTCATAGGTAAATTCGGCGATTTACCAGCACCGTACCATGCTTCAGATTGTGAACAACCTATAATAAAAAAAATATTAGAGATAATAAATACTATTAATTTATTCTTACAAATAATTTTGTTCATAACAGAACAAAATTATTTACAGAACTAAACTAAAAATATGATAATTATCACTTAATAATGTTTTTGTCTGAAAAAAAAATTTATTATTTTATTCGGAATATTCTAATATATATTTTTCTATTTGTATCGCTTTTGGAAATAATATATTATTTTCAAGATGAACGTGAATATGCAAATTTTCTTCTAGTTCTTTTAATTCGTAATACAAAAATTTAATACTGTTACAACTCCCTTCTGGATGACTATAATTTTTTGTTGTAGATTTAATTTTTTCAAAAATATTTCCAGCTGCAAGATGTTCTCTTTCCATAATACTTGTAATATTCGCTATTGAAAAAATAGGTCCCGACATCATTTTTTGATTTTTCTTAATTTTTACTAATTCCATAATACGAGGAAACAAAATATTTTCTTCTTTTATTAAATGTTCTTCTAGTTCTAACTGAATTTGATTAAAAAGAATAGTTATTTCACAAAGTTCTGGAAAAATATCCCCATGTGTACTAATAACCTTTTTTAATAAAGATTTGATAGTAATATTTTTTTCTCTGGTATAATCATGATGTTCTAGAATAATATGGTTTATTAAATCATCTACTTCCATCTTATTATAATTAACAGGTTTTGGAAAATTGTCCAGCATCTTTATTTCATCAATTAAAAGTGTCCTATTAATATTTTTTTCATGACAAACAGAATTAAGTGTTTTATTAGCACGACAACAATAATCTATCCCATACTTACTAAAAATTGAGACTGTTCTAATATCATTAGATACAATTTCCGATATTTTTCTATTCCACATAATTATAAATAAAATGTTTGAAATCCTTAATTTTCTAACTTTGACTGAATTTCCATAACAATTGCAGTTAATAGCATAATAAAAAAAATAATAATTGAAATAATTGTAAACCAAAATAAATACATGCTACTTAAAATTTTTATAAAGTTTATAATTAACTAAACATAAAAAAATGATATTTATCAGCTAATTATTTTTTATATTAAAAGAAAAAAACAAATGGCAAAATGCGACCAATGTATCATAAGAAAATTAAATGCATTAAAATCACTTTCTCAGGATAATTTAAAATCTGTAACTAAAGTTAAAAACGAGAAGTATTATGATAAGGGGGACTACATATTTAAAGAAGGAAAGTATCTAAACGGAGTCTATTGTATTAGCTCAGGAATTTGTAAACTAGTTAAAAATGTTGATGGGAAAATTAGAATTCTAAAATTTATTAAACAAGGAGATTTACTAGGATTAAGAAGCCTAATATCTAATGATTCTGCTAAATTATCTGCTATTACTATGAGTAGAACTAAAGTCTGTTTTATTCCAAAAGAAGAAATAATTAACTTATCATATAATAACAATCATTTTTCCCATCAGATAACTGATGATATGTGTCATGAACTTCTTAAGTCAAACGATAAAGTCATAGAACTCTCAAGCAAAAATGTAGAAAATAGACTAGCTTCTTTTCTGCTCGAATTTGAAAAAGATATGGGTTTAGATAAAAATGGATATATAAAATTTAAGTTGACTAGAGAAGAAATAGCCGGAGTAGTTGGAACCGCAACCGAATCTCTTATTAGAAAATTATCTTTTTTTAAAAAGCAAAATCTTATACAAATCAAAGAGAAAAAAATAAAATTAATTGACAGAAAAAAACTCAAAGAAATCAGTTTATAAAATTTACATTTTATAATACTTGTCCATAACATGATTTAGGGTTTTATAAGAATTTAATAAAATTTCTTTTATAACACTTTTTCTCATCCATTCTACTTTCTCAATATTTTCTTTTTTTTGAGGCTTCATTTTACTAGAATCCAATGATTTCATTTTATACCATGTCGTTTTCTTTAAAATAAACTTTTTATTTCTAGTATACGTATGCCATGTTGATATGATTTTTTTTCCGCATTTAACTTTAACTCTTGTCTCTTCTTCAACTTCTCTCTCTGCACATTCTCTAATGGTTTCACCTTTATCTAGTTTTCCTTTAGGTAAATCCCACCTTTTTAGTCTATATATAAATAAAATTTGATTTTTAGTATTACTAACTACACCTCCTCCTGCTTTAATAATATTAAACATCTTTTTTATATTCTTAATTACTCTCTTATAATCTTTTAAGGTTATTGTGATAGAATATATTTTAACAAATTTTTTTTTCGTCATCTTTTTCAAAAGATCGGTAATTGTCTGAAAATTAGCATCATAAATTAAGACCCTAGAAAATAATTTTAATGGTATTATTCCTGAAGAACCATCAATGAAAGTATCGTAGTTTTCTTTTATTAATCTAGTATTATCTAACTTTTTAAAATATATAGGAATATCATTGATAAAAATTGTTTTCATATATAATCAATTAGTTATAATCTAAGCAAATTATAAAAATTAAATCTTAATTTTGCATTAAATGAGTTCCAAAGAATTATTAAAAAATTTATTAGAAATAGACTCCATTAAAATTAATTTGAAAAATCCATTTAATTGGGCATCTGGATGGAAATCTCCTTTTTATTTTGATAATAGAATATCGTTATCATACCCTTCAATCAGAAAAAAAATAACTCTTTCTTTAGTTGAATTATGTAAAAATTATTATCCCAATACTGAAATTATAGCAGGAGTTGCCACTGCAGGTATTCCCCAAGGATCTTTAGTTGCAAATGAACTAAACATTCCCCTAATCTATATTCGATCAAAACCAAAAGCACATGGTTTAGAAAATTTAATAGAAGGAAAATTAGAACCAAATAAAAATGTTATAGTTATAGAAGATTTAATATCTACTGGAGGAAGTTCTATTAAAGCTGTTGAAGCTATTAGAAATTCTGGTTGCACTGTTCAAAGTGTATTATCTATATTTAATTATGGATTTGATATATCAAAAACCAATTTTTTAGATATCCAGTGTGAACATAAAAGCTTATACAACTACGATGATCTTCTAAGTGTAGCTCTCGAAAATAATTACATTTCACATAATGAGATACAAGAACTCAAAAAATGGAGAAATAATCCGGGAGAATGGAATTAGAAGAATATCTATTGTATGTAATCGGTATTAACTAAGAAACTTTTTTAACTTCTCCAGCTATCATACCTTTTCTACCTTCAACTAATTCAAATTCCACAGAATCACCTTCATCTATGTTATCTATTAAACCTGTTGAATGTACAAAATACTCAGTATTTGACTCATCTTCAATGATGAAACCAAAACCTTTAGTTTGATTGAAAAATTTTACTTTACCTGTACTCATATTGTAATGTTTTAAATAATTATGCGGCAAGATAATCTAAAAAGTCAAATAAACGAACTCATTACAATAATTATATTATAATTTTTTATTTTACATAAGTTAATTCAACGGGAATAATACTGTCTATTGCATCAAGTTTATCAAAAGCAATAGAGGATAATCTAATAGAAATCTTGTTATTATTTCCCGTATTGGGCAATTTTCCTATAACTCGTACTATAACAACATTTCCATTCATCTGATTTTTTACAAAAATTATTGTCCCATTTTTTGCTGATTTATGGAGAGCTAAATACTTATCTGATTCTGTAGATTCATCAATAGAAGCAGCAAAACCTTCTTCTTTTTTTGTTTTTTTGTCTTCCTCTTCAATAACATTATTATAGGCATTATTGCTTTTTACAAAAACTATTTTCTGATTTATTGAAAGTTCATTAGTTAATAAATTATTTTGTTTTTTTAATGCACTAATTTCTACACCATATAACTTTGAAATAGAGTACAACGTCTCTCCCTTTTTTACCACATGAGAAATGGTATCCTGCGAAAAAGATGTACTAGTAGATATCAAAATAATAAATAATAATACCTTTATTTTTAATACCTTTACACTCATTATTTTAGCTTTTAATACTTTTAACGTTTATTCTATGTTTTCAAATATATGTAAGCTTTTTTTTATTTTTTTAATGCCAGTACTATTTATTAATGCCCAAGAAAAAAAAACCATAGTTTTTGTAGGAGAAATCAAACAAAACATTGATCCAAGAACGAACAGATATACAAAATTATTCCTTGAAAAAGCTAAAGAAAAAGATGTTGATATAATAATTATAGAGTTGGATACATATGGTGGAGCTGTTAATGACGCTGATGACATAAGAACTATGATCTTAGATTATAATAAACCCATTTATGTATGGATAAATAAAGATGCAGCATCTGCTGGAGCATTGATCTCTATAGCCTGTGATAGCATTTATATGAGTAGCGGAGCTAGTATAGGAGCAGCAACAGTAGTAACTGCAGATGGAACGGCAGCACCTGATAAATACCAATCTTATATGAGATCCATTATGAGGTCTACGGCCGAAGCAAAAAATCGAGATCCCAAAATTGCTGAAGCAATGGTTGATGAAGACATACAAGTAGATAGTATATCACAAGAAGGAAAAGTCATTACCTTTTCGACTATCGAAGCTATAGAAAATGGTTTTTGTGAGGCAGAATTGAATTCTATAGAAGAAATTCTTAAAAGAAATAATATAGAAAATTATAAAGTTGAAAGATATGAGCTTAGTTCAGCAGAGAATATAATTTCATTATTTTTAAATCCAATTGTTAGCAGCATTCTTATTTTACTTATCATAGGAGGCCTATATTTTGAATTGCAAACTCCCGGGATTGGATTTCCAATTATGGCATCTATTGTTGCACTAATATTATACCTAACTCCTTACTATTTAAATGGTCTTGCTGAAAACTGGGAAATATTTTTATTTTTAATAGGAATGATATTCATTATTATAGAAGTTTTTGTAATTCCAGGATTTGGTGTAGCAGGTATATTTGGCCTAGCTCTAACTATTGGTTCATTAATGTTACTAATGCTAAATAATGATGTATTTGATTTTACATTTGTGGTATCTAAAGATATATTAAATGCTAGTGGAAGCATATTAATTGCAGTTTTAGGATTTGGACTTCTCCTCTTTTTTGGAGGAATAAAATTTACAGAATCTCAAGCATTCAAAAGAGTAATGCTAGAAGATACTCAAGATTTAGATAAGGGATACATTTCAAGAAAATATTCTGATAAATTAATTGGAAAAAGTGGTAAAGCAATGACTATTTTAAGACCCAGTGGAAAAATTACAATATCAGATAAAATTTATGATGCAACCACTTCAGGAGAATACATAGAAAAAAATTCAAAAATTATTGTTCTGAGTAATGAAGGTTCTACATTAAAAGTAAAAAAATCATAAATGCAAAAACTTAGTTTAAACTTGCAAAACAAATTATTAACAAATAATCTTTGTATAGTAAAAAATTAAAACAATTAAAATCTAATAAGATATGAATTTCTTAAAAAATTTATTAAAAAATGTTCTTACAGGAGTGCTATCTTTTTTCTTGAGTATTTTCTTAATTATAGTGATTCTTAGCTTTATATCAGCTTTATTTTCACCAGATACTGAAGAAAAAATAACTGTAAAACCTAAATCCATACTACATATAGATAATCTTAGTATAATAGATGACAGAAATTCTAAACCTTCTGATCTTAAATTTAATTTTGAAATTCCACTTCCTATTCCCCTTTTTGATAATTCAAAAATTGAAGAAAAAATTAGCTTAAGAACATTTGAAAGAATTATTACATCAGCTAAAAATGATGAAAATATAGAAGCTATATATTTAAATTTTGACAATGTTTCAATAAGTTTCAATAAGGCAGAAAAAGTAAGAAATATTCTTAAAGAATTTAAAGAAAGTAAACCAATTTATTCATACTCAGAACTCTATTCAAAAGGAGCCTACTACCTGTCATCTGTCGCAGATTTTATCGCAATTTCTCCTCCAGGGTTTATTAGTGTCAGTGGGTATGGGATAAGTGAATTTTTTTATAAAGATTTATTTAATGAATTAGGGATTAAAATACAGCTTTTTAGAGTTGGAGAATACAAGGGAGCAGCAGAATCATATGTAAGAACAAATTTTAGTGATGAAAACAAAGAACAATATTTAGATCTTCTAAATTATAGACTTAATAATTACTTGGAAAACATATCAGAATCTAGAAATATTAATACAGAAGATTTATTAAATATGATTAATGACTATAAAACTGAACTTCCTGAAGATGCTTTAAAAAATAATTTAATTGATGATTTAATCTATGAAGATCAAATGGTAGAATATCTAAAAGAAAAAATAGACAGTTCCTACCAAAAAATTTCTTTACTTAAATATAATAGATCATTAGAAAAAGTAAATAAATACAACAAAAATAAAATTGCAGTTCTCTATGCTATAGGGGGAATAATGCCTGGAAAAGGTGATGATGGAATTTATTCTGAAACAATAATTGATAACATCAAAAAGATTAAAAAAAATAAAAATATCAAATCTGTCATTTTATACGTCAATTCAGGAGGTGGTAGTGCCTTTGCATCAGACCTAATAACAAGAGAACTTGAACTTCTTCAAAAAGAAAAACCTTTGACAGTTTACATGTCAGACGTATGTGCTTCAGGTGGTTATTACATCTCTATGCCTGCTGATACTTTAATTGCATCAGAAGGATCGATTGTTGGTTCTATTGGAGTTTTCGGTATAATTCCAGAATTATCAGGACTTGTTAAAGAAAAGTTAAAAATTAGTGTAGATCATATAAAAACAAATAAAAATACTGGTGAAATTGATTTATTCAGACCTCTTAATAACGACGAAAAAAATTTAGTTCAGAGGGGAATAAATCAAGTTTATGTAGATTTTTTAAATGTGGTTTCTAAAGGAAGAAATATAGAAACCCAAGAAGTTGATAAACTTGCCAGAGGTAAAGTGTATTATGGAAACGAAGGAAAAGAAATAAATTTAATAGATATCATAGGTGATTTTAATGACGCCGTTAATATAGCAGCAAAACTTGGAAATCTTGAAAAATATCAAATCATAGAATACCCAAAACAAAAAACAGAATTAGAAAAAATATTAAGTTCGTTATCAGAAACCAAATATGTATTCAATCCTTTAGTAAAAGAAACTGATAACTGGCTAATTAACTCTTTGATTAAAGATAAAAGATTTGATCCTATTCAAATGAGAATGGAACTAAATATAGATTAATTATCTAATTTAATTCTTGAACTATCAACACTAACAATTGGAACTATTTGGTTATCATTATTTTCTAAATATTTAAAACCATAGAATAGATTCCCAGGAATAAAATTTTCATTTCTTAAACCAAACTGAAAATATTTTCCATAATTACTAACGATTTCAAAAATAAAATTCATTAACTCTGAACCAAGAATAAAATTTTTTGAAATTTTATTTCTATAATTTTCTATATAATAATCTTGTAATTCAAGATATTCATCTGATTCTAAATTAATAAACGAAGTGCTTATTAAAGAGATATCAAGATTTTGAAATTGATCTATCGTGATTAAATCAAAATCCAACCACTCATCAAAACCTATTACAGATATAGTATCATTTCTTATATCAACTGCACTAATAACATTAGATGCAAATAAAGAATTCTTTGATGATACAAAAACATGACCAATACTATCATCTTCTACATAAAATTTTTCCTCATATTTATATAAAGTATCCAAACCATCAATCCCTCTACCATCTTTAACAATTCTACCAGGAATAGACTTTATTGTATCATATAATGAATCCGATAGAATTTCTTCATAGGAATTTGTTAAAGAATCAAGAATAAGTCTAGAATCTTCTAATGAAACCCCCTTACTATAGATGATATTAAAGTTTGATGAATCTAATCTATTTTCATAAATTTTAGCAATAAGAGAATCTGAAAATTTTTTTTCATAAAATATAATAACATTTTTGTTTTCCTGAAATCTATCAATTGAATAATCTGCTGCTTTATTTGCAATTGTTTTTAATGAAGGATTAAATAATAAGCTATAGTTATTATCCTCAATGATTTCATGATTGCTAGACAACGGATTTATCATCAAAAGCTTATTTTCGAGACAATATTGCTTAATAATACTAACAGGTTTACTATATAATGGTCCAATTATTAAATCCATACCATCAAGGTATCCACTATCAATTATTTCATCTACAACATCAGGATCTCTCTTTGTATCAAAAGGAAATATTTCAATCAAAGAATGAGTACTATCAAGATTAGATAAAGAATACATAATGCCTGCATAGAGATCCATTATAAATTTATTATTTC
>Ga0066837_10000701_pt1 | contig 15475 bp, 11 predicted proteins | sample ETNtaG_25_FD_66730 | JGI IMG/M metagenome (GOLD analysis project Ga0066837, IMG submission 66730) | Marine microbial and viral communities from oxygen minimum zone, Eastern Pacific Ocean - ETNP201302SV86 | ecosystem: Environmental > Aquatic > Marine > Oceanic | place: Pacific Ocean: Eastern... | reverse complement strand
CCGGGATGGGCTGAGTTATGATGTTTCTCGTTTTCATTCGTCCGATAATCTTTTTGATAAAGCTTTATTATATCAATAAGTTAAACGATTATCATCCATTTTTATGAAATATTCGGGTTAGTTTATTAACTTAGTCTTGAATGACATTTTTTTCTACGATAGGATCGAACCAACATTTAACTTTTTTTTCCGGTGGAAAGTTGGCAGAAATGGTCAATGTTCATGAAGCAAAAACGCATTTATCGCGGTTGTTGGATGAAGTTCATGCAGGCTCGGAAACGAATCGAATGAAGTCTTTGTCAGTGCGGCTTCCGCCTGGGGAATTGCCATCAAAACCCGGATAGGCAAATTGAAGGGAATTCCTCATCTGCTCAAAAAGTACAACGAACTGATCGTTGCGGACGATTTTTTACACCTCCCCATCACCCACCTTCACTGCCTGCGTGCGGGAAGTTTCGACTGAGAACACAAGGACCCGTTTGACCGGATGCTGGCAAGTCAGTCCCAGCTCGAAAAACTACGCCTCGTGAGTAGAGATCCGGTTTTCCAGTCTTTCAAGATTTCACTTTTCTGGTAACCCAAACGAATCCAGGTTTCAAATACGAATCGGTTGTCTTCGGGAGCCCCAGTTTCCTGGAGTTGGATCAAAGTGTCCGGGGCAGGGTTCGAGGCAGTTGCTGCAGCGCCCCTGTGGATCCAGGTTCCAGTCACTCAAGACATACCAGTCCCGTCCGATCAGGATTTGTCCGCAGGCATGACAGTAGGTGCTCGATCCCTCCCGGTCATGGACGTTGCCCAGATAGACATGGTGGATTCCGTTGGCCTGGGCAATCTCCCTGGCACATTTGAGGGTCGAGTGGGAGGTACGTTCCACACCGGTCATTTTCCAGTCCGGATGAAACGCACTGAAATGCAGCGGAATATCAGGACCCAGCCTTTCCACCACCCAACGGCTCAGCTTTTCCAGTTCACTGCTGGAATCGTTGTATCCCGGAATGAGCAGGGTGGTCAGTTCGAACCAGACCTCGGTTTCATGTTTGAGGTATTCCAGGGTTTCCAGCACCGGAGCCAGGGATCCCCCGCAGGTTTCACGGTAGAACGCTTCGGTGAATCCCTTGAGATCGATGTTTGCGGCATCCATCCAGTGGAAGAATTCACGCCGTGCCTCCTGCATCAGGTAACCCGCAGTGACGGCTACGGAACGGATCCCCTGTTTCCGGCATTCCTCAGCGATGTCCACGGCATATTCCAGGAAAATCACCGGGTCGTTGTAGGTGTAGGCGACACTGCTGCAGCCATGGGCCTGGGCCGCCTCGGCAATCGCCCGGGGGGAGGCGGAATCGGTGAGTCGATCGAATTCCCGGGATTTGCTGATGTCCCAGTTCTGACAGAAACGACAGGTCAGGTTGCAACCTGCGGTGCCGAAGGAAAGGATCGGGGTCCCGGGCAGGAAATGATTCAGCGGTTTCTTCTCCACCGGATCGATGCAGAATCCGCTCGAACGCCCGTAGGTGGTGAGCTCGATTTGCCCGCTTCCCCCCTGACGCACGAAACACAATCCACGCTGTCCCTCACGCAGTTTGCACTGCCGGGGGCAGATGTCGCAGCGCAGTCTCCCATCTTCGAGACTTTGCCAATGCCTTCCAGGATGATTGATCGTCATGATTCCAGCTTAACGAAGCTGGAAGGAGTAGCCAGTTTTCTTGATCACGAGTTCCGACCCAGGCCACAAGAATCGACTCGGTCAATTCCCTTTTTCAGGTGGAAGGAATCTAAAACACCCCAACATCCGGAAGGATGGATCCAGTCTATTGATTCCTTCGAACAATGCCATTGAGTATCACAGGATTTTTTGCTGCTTTTGATAAGTTCTTCCAACCTCCATATTCAAAAAGGACGGAGGTGGTTCAAGTTTTCGGTAGGTTCTGGGTTGTGATCAAACTTCCTACACTAGCAACAACAGTGATGGCCAGTATCAAAAACTTCCAATTCCAGAGTTTATGAAACAGTTCGATCAGGTCGATGGTGTCATCTTCTTGGTGAAAAGGAGTCCAGGATTGAGCTGGAATCGGATTGATTAGATCTCCTTTTCTGATTAAAGAAATCTTTTCGGTAATTCTTTGTTTTCTTAAGATTTTCCTCTATTGTTTTTCAAAATCCACATTAAAGTGACTGGAAAAATCGGAAAAATTAGGAATCCAATTCTCAATTCTAATTAATTTATTTCATTATTTTAAATATTTACACATATGTTAACTTTCAGAATATGATTATTTTTTTAGTCTCAAGGAAGTTACGCATCTTCAAAACCATGCTTTATTTCTGATATGAAAAATAAAAATAGAAACTTTTAAGCAAGCGAACTTTCCCCAGACCAAGAAATCTACGCTCCTTTTGCTGATCCTTGTGAAAAGGTTATCTCTCTAGGGATTTCTATTTCTGCAATGGCCTCGTGATGCGTCCGTATAAGACACCATGATCATCTTGCTTCCAAAGACCAAAACCAAAAAACAAATTAATGAAATGTTCGAACTTGCCTGGAAATGTCTTGACGAAACAGCACAATTTACTGGCATTATTTAAATCCATATCCATGGATTACGTTAAATATGAAACCTAGGGTCAGAAACATTTCTTATCTACCACCACAAAAAAATATTAGGAGAAGAAGCAATGTCTGGGACATCTGAACAATATGATACAGAGACAATCTGGAAACAGGATCGGGATCATTATATCCACCCATGGACAGATTTTTCTACCTTCAAGGAAGAGGGATCACTTGTCATGGCTGAATCAGAAGGAGCTTATGTTTATGATTCTAATGGCAACCGATATCTTGATGGCATTGGCGGCCTGTGGTGTGTCAACATCGGGTATGGCAATGCAGAAATGGCTGACGCAATTGCCGAACAGGTTCGACGGATTCCCTATTACTCGACATTTACCCACCTGACTACACCACCATCATCAGAGCTTGCCGCCAAACTTGCAGAACTAACCCCTGGCAACCTTAACCATGTCTTTTACGGCACTGGGGGATCAATGTCCAACGACACGGCGATTCGAATCATCCATTTCTATTTCAACCGTCTGGGTAAGAAAAATAAGAAAAAAATCATTTCACGTGTTGATGGCTACCATGGAAGTACTTACCTTGCCATGTCCATGACTGGGGTAAAATTCGATCACCAGGGTTTCGATCTGGCTCCAGGTCTTGTTCACCACATCCCCTCACCCAATACTTACCGTAGACCCAAAGGAATGAGTGAAGATGAGTTTTGCAGGGCAAAAGCCGCAGACCTCGAAAACAAAATCCTCGAACTTGGTCCAGAAAATGTGGCCTGCTTTATCGCAGAACCGATCATGGGGGCTGGTGGTGTCATTGTACCCCCAAAAGGTTACCACCAACTAACCCGTGAAATTTGTAACAAGTACGAAGTTATCTATATCTCTGATGAGGTGGTGACTGGATTCGGCAGGCTGGGGCATTTCTTTGCTTCTGAGGCAGTTTTCGACTTTGAGCCAGATATCATTACCTGTGCCAAAGGTATTTCTTCGGGTTATTTGCCTCTATCTGCAACCATATTTTCTAAAGAGATCTACGATGTCATCAGCATCCCTCAGGCCGAAGGAGCACTCTTCACTCATGGATTCACTTATTCCGGACATCCTGTCGCCTGTGCAGCAGGACTGAAGAACATAGAGATTATGGAACGTGATGACATCTGTGGTCATGTCCGTGCAATGGGGCCGTATTTCGAGGAACAATTAGAGACCTTGCGAGAATATCCTATCGTCGGTGATGTTCGAGGGAGCCATTTTATGATGTGCATTGAGAACGTAGCTGATCGTGAAACTAAGGAACTGCTACCGGATGAAGCAGAAATTGGCAACAGAATTTCCGCACACTGTCAAAAACGAGGTGTTATTGTCAGGCCTCTGGCACACCTTAACGTGTTGTCACCACCACTCATCTTAAATCGTGACCAAATCGACACCATGGTTGAAGTACTTCATGAGAGTATTCGGGAAACCATGAATGAACTGACACGAATGGGAATATTGTAGCTGAAATCAATCTCCATATATGAAGCAAATGAATTAATAGTAGGTGAAAAAAATATTGACAACAAACCAGAGGTGACTAATTATCCAAAAAAATTAAACATTAGGCATAATTTAAGATTTGAAACAACAAAAGGAGACAATAATGAAAAAAGAAGAGATCATTGAACAGTTGGCAACGGGACGGATGAGTCGGAGACAATTCAACAAAAATTTAATGGCCTTGGGAGCAACAATGGTAATGATGCCTATGGGTTCACGTATGACTCAAGCTGCGAGCGAAGATCACCCCACCGTTTTTACTTGGGAGGGATGGGAAGTTCCTGAATTGCATGCTGCCTATGTGAAAAAATATGGTTCCTCCCCAAATATTTCAATTTTTGCCGACGAAGAAGAGGCTTTTGCCAAAATGCGTGCAGGCTTTAGGGTAGATCTAACTCAACCTTGCACCTATAAGGTTCCGATTTGGTATGATGCTGGGATCATTTTACCAATTGATACTAACCGCCTCAGCAACTGGCCAGATATTATTCCTTCGCTCAAAAATATTCCTGGAACCGTCATCGACGGAAAACAGTATTTCATTCCCACTGACTGGGGACAGACTTCAGTCCTTTATCGGCCTGATCTTGCTCCGGAATATGTCAACAATGAGACCTGGGGCATCCTCTGGGATCCAAAATACAAAGGTCGCCTATCAATGGCAGACAGTCTCATTGACGGTGTTATGGTGGCAGCGATTTATGTCGGGGCCAAAAACCCTTTCAATATGACCGATGCCGAAATGGCAAAGACTCGTGCGGCACTTAAAGAACAACTGCCACTAATGCGCTTCTACTGGGGGAGTTCATCAGAGATTGAACAAGCCCTGGCTTCAGGTGAACTTGTGGCAGCTACTGCGTGGAATGACGGGTATGCTAAATTGAAGAGTGAAGGAATCAATGTCAAGTACATGAATCCAAAAGAAGGTGCCATGACGTGGGTTTGTGGCTTCTGCCTGATGACCGACCACAACCCCGCCAAACTTGATAGGATCTATGACTATTTAGATGCCTACATGAGTGTAGAAAGTGGTGTTTACGAAATTGTCGAATACGGATATGGCCATGGAAACGCAAAAGCCTTTGATCAGGTCAGCCCTGAGAAACTTAAGGAACTCGGATTTTCAACCAATGCTGAAGAAATGTTGTCATCGGGCATCTTCCAAGAACCTATGGCAAATGAACCCGCATTACAAACCATGTTCGAAGAGGTAAAAGCAGGGCTCTGATACCAACATTAAATTCGAGGGCCTGTGAGGGTCCTCGTATCCTTCTGATATTCCTGCCGTGAAATCAAAAAGTTGGTCATTTTAACCAAGTCAAAATTTGCAACAATCCTCATTTTGAACAAAAAGGCATTTGACAAGCACCAACCCCATTTCTTCTTTTGCTTTCAGCATCCACTTCAAACTCCGCCGATTGCTTTTGAAAAGTGAGTCCCTGCGTGGATACTCGCTGCTTTCTCCGACATTACTGGCAATGCTTTTGGGACTAGCAATGCCGATGCTAGTATTGTTCACTTTGAGTTTCTGGATCCAGGAATACCTTGACTTCATTCGAACTTTCTCGATCAAGAACTATCTTGATTTTTTTCAGAAACCGATTTACATCAAAATTCTTTTTAAGTCGATCCGCATGTCAAGCCTAGTGACAGTCGTCACTGTTTTATTGGCATACCCAATGGCGTATTACATTGCCTTCCGCGTCAAGCGCAACAAACTGGTCTGGCTGATTTTAATCACTGTGCCCTTCTGGACCAGTTACCTGCTACGAGTCTTTGCTTGGAAAATCATGTTGGGCTACAACGGGGTTATCAACTCAGGTCTGAAATCTTTGGGGCTTTTAAGTGAACCCCTTGAGTTTCTTCTATATAACCCAACTTCCGTGGTCATCACCCTGGCTCATGCCTGGGCAGCTTTTGCGATATTGCCAATTTATGTATCACTGGAGAAAATTGACCGATCACTCCTTGAAGCTGCACGTGATCTTGGTGAGAACCCTTTCATGACGTTCGTGAGGGTCACCCTCCCTCTTTCACTACCTGGAGTGATCGCTGCAAGCCTGCTGGTGTTCATCCCTACCGTTGGTGATTACGTTACACCTTCCCTGGTTGGAGGACCGAGTGGCATTATGATAGGAAACATCATTCAGTCGATGTTCGGAAAAGCTCAGAATTGGCCTTTGGGAGCTGCAATATCGGTTATGTCCATGCTCACGGTGACACTGATGGTATCACTATTCCTTTGGGGTACCCATAACTTCCGTAGGCGAATTGCATGAAGAGCAACCACCCCTGGTGGAAGCCAGACGGGTTATTGATCTACGCGATCCTATACCTGGTTTTTATCTACCTGCCTGTCTTGTTTCTTCCACTTTTTTCATTCAACAACTCCACTTATATTACATTTCCACTCAAGGATTTTACTTTGAAATGGTATGCAAAAATGATCAACAGCCCAGGTTTGCTAGAAGCTCTTTTTAATAGCATAAAGGTGGGCTTGCTCGTGGCCATCTTCAGCACCATCCTGGGTTTGCTGGCAGCCAAGTCTGTAACCCGCTATCGTTTTAAAGGCAGAGGCCCACTCGTCAGTTTTATTATGATCCCCCTAGTTATACCTGAAATCATCCTTGCAATATCGCTTTTGATCCTTATCAGTCAAGCGAATATACCACTATCACTATGGACCATTGGTTTCTCACATCTTTTGTTGTGTATCCCTTTTTCGATGCTGATTTTGATATCCCGAATGGAAGGATTTGACAAAAGCCTTGAAGAAGCAGCATTGGATCTTGGAGAAAATCCCTGGATGACCTTTTGGAGAGTTACCTTCCCCATTGTTTTACCGGGTATTGTCGCCAGCCTACTACTCACCTTTACAATCTCTTTTGATGAATTCGTGCTTGCCTTCTTTCTTTCAAGCACCGATGCCACACTGCCGATCTATATCTGGAGTTCTTTGCGCTTTCCAACAAAGATCCCAGCGATACTGGCACTGGGCGCCAGCATTTTTGTGATATCGTTTTTTGTGGTTACTTTTGCCGAATGGGTGCGTCGACGGGGAGTCAAACTTGAATCAACTTCAGGAATATGACATGAGTCGAGACGCTATCATTTCATTTCAGGACGTCAGCAAGTCTTTTGGCAAGGTAAAGGCAGTAGATGGAGTTAATTTTGAAATTAATCGGGGTGAATTTTTCTCACTCCTTGGACCATCAGGATGTGGGAAGACAACTCTGCTTCGAATGGTGGCAGGTTTTGAAATGCCAGATTCCGGTGAGGTTTTTATTGATGGTCAACCCATGTCTGCGATTCCGCCCAATCAGAGGCCAGTGAACATGGTGTTTCAAAATTATGCCATTTTTCCACATATGGATGTACGTGGGAACATTTCCTTTGGAATGCGCAAGTCGGGCCTATCAAAAGTAGAATTGAACCGGCGTATTGACGAGATCCTCGAACTTATTAAGCTTCAAGGCTTTGGTAAACGCGGAGCAGATGAACTCTCCGGCGGTCAGCGCCAACGAGTTGCTCTTGCCAGGGCACTAATCAAACAACCTAAGGTTTTACTGCTGGATGAACCTCTGGGGGCGTTAGATAAGAAACTAAGAGAACAGATGCAAATCGAACTACGCCTGTTACAGCAGCAGTTGGGCATCACTTTTCTTTTCGTTACCCATGATCAGGAGGAGGCCCTTACACTTTCTGATCGCATCGCGGTCATGTCAGAGGGACATGTTAAGGAGATCGCATCTCCAGCTCAACTTTACGAAAATCCTGGGTCGCGTTTTGTCGCAGACTTTATCGGCAGTATGAATTTCTTTAAAGGAGAAGTGGTCGATTCAAACAAAAAGCATCTAAGGATTACTTCAGATACCATAGGAGACATTGTAGTACCTGAATCAGATACTAAGTATAACGTGAAATACCCAGTATGGATTGCCATTCGACCAGAAAAGCTTCAACCGGTTTTCTCTGAACCAGATGATTTATCTCACGTCATGGAGGGACAAATGGGTCCTTCAGCTTATCTTGGTGACCGTAGTCATTTTTATGTTCATCTAGCAAAACGTGAGGAGCCTGTTCTTGTAGCCCTGCAGAATTTAGATCGTTCCAACGATCTCCTCCGAAAACCAAACCAGAGAGTGTGGTTAAAGTGGTCAATTGAGGCAGTGGTGGTTTTACCACGGGATTAACTGAATCTGACCATGACCCCCTGTAAAGATGTTTAACTGTGGGCATTGGACCTTACCTAAAAAGATACCTGCCTGTATTGGGCACCTTTCTTGTTATTGCGACTCAAAATGCTTCTGCTGATCTATCAGGGAAAGCCGAAACCATACCAGAGAGGGGCTTAATAAGGGTAAAGGGACAAGTGCTTTCACTCCAGGGGATTCAAGTCATTTCCCACGATGCTATCTGCAAAGATAATAAAGGACATTGGCCGTGTGGAGAAATTGCATGGCAGGCATTTGGAAAAAAATTAGCATTAGATTCGGTTCATTGTATTTTGATTATTAACCTATCTCAGCGAGAAGGGAGTGCTGAACGAGCAAATTGCCTGCTGAAAACAGAAAGCCTCAACGCATGGCTGGTTCGTCAAGGATGGGCACTTACCCATAGAGATCCGGAAGCCTTTTTATCCAACCAGGAAAGCTTTGCCAAGAAAAACCGGAAAGGTGTCTGGCGGGATGGATTCATTCCACCTGATATATGGCGCCCCAGTGTTATAAATGATTCGAAAAACTGTAATGTCTGCAGGGTGAGACATCAAAGTTTCTTGGGAAAAACCCGCTATCGAAAACCACTTTGAATAATGAAGTGAGAGAACTTCATGTCCTTGAAAGAGCATGATCTTGAAAAAATTCATCATTCCCCACTGGAGTTTTTGGAAACCATTGGAGAGGTTGAAGCTATTCCCGAAGTGATAGGGTTCATAACGTTGGAGAAAATTTAAAACATAAACATTATTAAAAAATTACAAATCATTCCTCACACTGTGTTTCGAAAGATGAAGGATCGAAGGAAACTCTTGGTCATACTCATGAAATAGTTCTGGAAATCCTGTCATGACATTCTTTCAATCAATTTGATCATGACCTCGATTCCTGGATCCTTGAACGCTACCCAATATTTTTTCACCACGATTCAATGAAAACCAATAACCATTGAAATGCTATAAATCATCGGCCCTTCAACAACCCCTTGGAGCAGAAAACTAAATCATGACTCTTGAAAATCACAAACAAATCCTTGGTTTTGACAATAAGAATTTCGTACATCCTTGGGAAAGTATGAAGACTGTTGGAGACAACCACAGAACCTTTGCGGAGAAGGCTCGGGGAATCTACATCTACGACGAAAATGGCAAAAAGCTGATTGACGGCCCAGGAGGCATGTGGTGTGTCCAGATCGGTTATGAACGTCCAGAAATGGCCAAAGCGATTTCAGATCAGGTTCTCAAAGTACCATATTATTCTCCATGGAATATGAGTTCTTCGCCGAGTGCCGTTCTTGCCAACATGATTGCAGAAATGGCTCCAGGAGACCTGGATCATGTTTTTTTCACAACCTGTGGTTCTACTGCTGTGGACAGTGCAATCCGCTTCGTTCATTTTTACAACAACATCCTTGGACGACCCCAAAAAAAGACGATCATTTCAAGAGAAAAAGCTTACCACGGAAGCACTTATCTCAGTGCTACTATGAGTGGAAAATCCCGCGACAGAGACTGGCTGGACACAGCATCTGATCTGGTTCACTTTCTTCCGAACGTTAATCCCTCTCAAAGACCTCGGGGAATGACTATGGATTCATTCCTGGAAGAAAAAATCAGCGAACTTGAATCCTCAATACAGAACCTTGGGGCTGAACGAACAGCAGCATTTATTGCTGAACCAGTGCTTGCATCTGGTGGAGTGATCATACCACCTAAAGGCTACCATCAACGCTGTCTGGAAATCTGCCACAAATATGATGTTCTCTACATTTCTGATGAAGTAGTAACTGCTTTTGGACGCTTAGGCTATTGGTTCGCTTCCAAAGAAGTCTTTGGGATTCAACCCGACATCATTACCTGTGCGAAAGGGCTCACTTCGGGTTATGTGCCTATGGGAGCCTTTATTGTTTCTGAAAAAATCTTTGGAAGCATCTCTGGAGTTCGTTCCGAAGACGCTATGTTTTCAAACGGTTTCACTTATTCAGGGCATCCTGTCAGTTCTGCCGCGGCAATCAAAAATATCGAAATCATTGAAAAAGAGAATTTGTTGGAACATGTCCGCATTGTATCTCCTCACTTTCAAAAGCGACTTCATCAACTAAGAAAATTGCCTATTATTGGGGAGACACGTGGCATCGGTTTGATCGGATGTGTCGAGGGCCGGATAATGGATTCCTCACGCCCTGAAGACCTTGCTCTGGACTACGAACTGGGTGCGCGTATCGACAAACATTGCCAGGCACTGGGACTGATTGTTCGTCCCCTACTCAATATGTGTGTTTTTTCTCCGCCGTTGATTATCACAATGGAACAGATCGATCAAATGTTTGACATTTTGGAGCAAGGAATTCTCCGAGCATCTGAGGAACTTCGAGAGGAAGGCTTATGGAAAGAATAAGAAACCACGCTAAAAAGTGAGTCCAAAACGATATTTTATTTGACCCCCTCAAGATAGGTCCTGACACTCAGGAAAACTTTTTTACCAGATCCTTCATATATAATCAGGGCCCTTTCTCCAAGAAGATCGAAAGTAATGAAACTTCCTTGATCCGGAAGATCATTTACATGACATACAAGCTGCCAGTGACTTCGGAATAACTCTTCAGCTTCCAGTTCAAACAGTTCTTCATTGAAATAAGTCCATGCTGGAAGACGCGAACGATCCCAATTGTCAGGTGGATTGGTTTGAAGTTTTTCATGTTGATCTAGATCTCTGATTTTTTGATTTACCTTCAGTTGAATGGCACCTCGGTAGGATGAAGGTCTTTTGGAAAAACCAACTTGAGGTGAGTTTTTCTTTGGTCTGTTTCAGGATCATCCTGATCCAAACACAATTTAAGGAGAAGTGCTTCCTTCAATCCCATGAAAGGAATCATTACCTGTCTGGCCTTGAAGATCTCTCCAATCTGCAAAAAAAGTTTTAGGGCTGAATGAAACACCTCAGACTGATGAACACGAAGATCCCAGGAATCCTGAAGCATTTCTGGAGACAAGTTGATGAAACGATCGATCAAGTCTTCGAAAACTTTCCAATTCATTGAAACTCCACCTTCGGATGAATTTAAGGTTGAATTGTTGATTTGCATATAAAACCTTCCCAGGGTTTTTGCATTTCCTCCTGTGAGTAGCAGATCGGATTCCGAGCTGGAAACTTCAAGAAAGCGTCCTGCCTCCTGTTCCAGGTGCATAATGGTTTTTTGAAACAATTCAGAAGATTCCAGTCGATTCGGCTCGATTTCCCTCAGGCGTAAGGTGCCGACATTCAAACTGCATTGCCGGAAAAGTAAATCCTTGTTCCGCAAGGAAAGTTCCAGACTCCCTCCTCCCAGATCCGCTACAACCTGCCGGGAGTAGGGCTTTGGTAAAAAAGCATTCAGCCCATCCAACAGGACGGAAGCCTCTTCCTGACCTGAAAGCACATAGACTGAAACCCCACAGGTTTTTTCCAGAAATTTTAATACTTGCTCACGATTTTTAGCATCCCTCAACGCACTGCTGCCAAATAATTGTAGAGAGCATGCGGAAAAGGACTCCAAATGCTTCAAAAGTTGTTCAAGGATTCTGCAGAGTTGGAGTTGAAACGTCTCTGAAATTATTCCCTTCTGAAAAACCTCCTCTCCCAGTCTCAGATGGGAACTCCAGCTACAGACGATCTTCAACGTCGAATCATCCCCTTTTTCTCCAAGGATCATCCTCACTGCATTGCTGCCGATTTCAATGACTGCCAGATGGGTCATTCTGAGGTAAAATGTGGATCAGCCAAAAAAGTTCGTGGGATGTATGAAAGATCATTTTCAGGAAAACTCTTCATTTCTGTGGGCACTGCAAGAGTAAATCCTGATGAAACACTTTTATGAAGCAGTTCAACCTCAGCTCAGAAATTTTCTAATCTTGTCCGCCGTCTGCTGGAGTTCTTCAGTGGAGGCATTTTTTCGGTTTCCAAACATCCTGGAAGTTCTTTCCAAACGGGGAATAATGTGAAAATGCACATGCATCACTTCCTGGCCTGCCTGAACTCCGTTATTCAGGATCAGATTATAATCCACACCCCCAAGCGCTGAGGAAACCGCTTTGGAGATCCTGTGTAAAAATACCATCAGAGATGCTGTGTCTTGGGGTTCCATATCCTCGAACCGCTCAACCTCTTTTTTGGGTACAATCAGAGTATGCCCTTCTGCACAGGGCATGATGTCAAGAAACGCAATTTCATTTTCAGTTTCATCAATCTGAATAGAAGGAATACTCCCTTCAATGATTTTGGAGAAAATCGAAGCCATCTGTTTCCCTTTCTAATGTTGGATACATGATTAATTTTTGTTAAAAATCATGAAATCTAATGCTTTTGATGCAGAAGGAATATCGTTTGCTTGAGTTCATGCTTTTTAAGCTCCAAGTTAACAAACCTTCGGACTCACTTTCTAAGCATCTACGATTTAAAACAAGTTTAGTGTCCTTTATTTCTCTTTCAACACGCTTTCAGTCCCTCATCCTTTTGCCTGCTTTGGCGTTTATCATTCAGGCTAATATCAGCTTGGGAGTTCCCTTGGAAAGCGTTCCTCAATATCAAATTGAGGTTCATTATCATAGTGAACAAAAACTTCTCGAGGGAAAAATGCAAGTTCGGTACAGTCCGGAACACTATCCTTCAGGAGAACTGCTCTTATCCCTGCCGATGAACCGTTTCAGAGCAAAGGATCCGCGCGGATTCCGGAGACACCGGCTGGTTCCCATCTTTTCGCTGGAACGCTTTGAAGATGATCTTGAAGATCCGCTTTTTCCTGAGGGATTCAGCATGGGGGGAAACAACATTCTTTCCGTCAAAGACGCTTCAGGAAGAAATTTGGAATACCATCTAGAACCCAATGCAGATCTTGAAAAAGGCTTTTCCCCGATTCATGGACTCCTCAGGGTCAAATTGCCTGAACCACTGAAGGAACCTGAACTGACCATTGAGTTCAAAACCTTCCTGCCTGTTCATACCCTCGAGGGAGGTCTCAACGGGAGCATGATCACTTCACGCTGGCATCCCATTCTGTTGAACTGGAATGGGCAACAATGGATCAAAGACGGCAATACTCCAAATCCTGGAACCTGGCAAGTGACTTGGAGTGCTTCTAAAGTGGGGTCTCTGATCACCAGCGTTTCGTCCGATCAGGACCATCCGGCCAGCGAAAAACTGGTTTTGCCTCAGACCAGATTTCCACTAAAAAGCTTCCCCCTAATTTTCTCTGACCGTTATAAGTTACTGAATCAAGAAGGTGGTCAAAAGGGTCTTCGGGGGGAAACTTCGGACGATATAAATAATTCAAAGGATTTCAAACAAGCAGGTCTAAAAGATTCTTATCAGTTGGAATCCTATCATTTCAGGGATTATCCGGACCGGGCTGATTTGATTCATCAGTGGGTTTCCAAATTCATAACTTTTGTCAAAGCTCGTTACGGTTTAAAACAACCCTGGGAAAAGATCCGAGTTGTTGCCGTGGAAGCAGAATACGAGCATGTAACGGTAATCAACAACCTCATCCTGATTCCGCTTCCCAACTACAAACGTTCCGGTTTCCTTGACCGGAGGGTGCTTGGACTGGTTTCCTTGTCCCTGGGCCAACTCTGGTTTGGTGAAAAGATCTGGAATGATGAAGATTTAGAACTCTGGATTTCCAGAGGTATTCCGGCCTTCCTCGGGCTTCGTCTCTTTGAAGAACATTATGGTAAAGATGCAGGAATCTTCGGTTTTATCGACTGGATGAATCCACGTTTCCGGGAACATTTCATTGAAGATATGGCACTCAGCAAAAAAGAGGAAACGTCTCATCCGATTTATGCTTCCTTCCAGGCATCAGAAGATCCTAGGCTTCACATGATGAAGGTTACATACAAAACAGCCATGGTCCTCTCCATGTTGGAATACATGCTCGGCCCGCAATTATTCAAAAAAGGATTTCAATCCTTCACTGAAAACCATTGGCTGAAAGTTGGGTCGGTGAAAAATTTCCAATCTGAATTTGAAGAAGTGTTTCAACAAAACGATGGATGCATTTCAAACAAATCATTTTCTGAGGAGCTGTCTGAACCAATCCAAAATCTTCCAAAGTCCAAGGTTTGTTTCACCCATCCGGAACTGAACTGGTTTTTCGACCAATGGTTCCGTGAAGACATGGAGCTTGATTACGCACTTGGAAGCCTAAAAACCCAAAAACTGGAAGAAGGAGATTACCTCAGTGAAGTTGAAGTAGAAAAACGTGGGAAGGTACGGATGCCAGTGGATGTGATGCTTCTCACTGAAGATGGAAAGGAGGTGAATCAAATCATCACTGGTACTAAAACAAAAGAAACGATTATATTTAAAACCAATTCACCTCCGGAAAAAGTATCCCTTGATCCCGATGAAAAGCTACTGGAATCGAAACGGGTCAACAACCACTCTTTCAGCTTCCATCGGGTGCGCTTCGCCTTCGACTGGAAAAGGAGGAGGGAACGTCTCTGGCTTCTGATTCCAGGAGTTTCCAGCAATGCAATAGATGGTAATTCCTACGGGATAGGGATCCGACATCATTTTGATGGTTATCGTATTTATGCAATTCCTGCATACGGCACCAAAAACAAACGTTTTCTATATCAAATTAACTTGGATTGGGATTTTTCCGATATAAACGGATTGAGTGCTAGTTTGACTTCAAAGGAGTATGGAGGGGTCCGTTCTGAGGGATTAAGGATCAGTTTTTCTTCTCCGGAACGATATAACCAAGCGTCCTTTGGTTTTTCAGTAAGTATTTTAAGAGAAGGACTTTTTTCAGCAAGTACCGAGCAACTTGAAGATGACATTGAAGAATCAGGAAAAAACAATGTATTTATATCTACTCACCAGGCCAGGATTCCATTGACAGACTTATACAACCTGGAGTGGAGTTTGATCAACGAACAACCTTCCCAAGAACTGGAAACTGATTTTCGCTACACTAAATCCTCAGGAAACATAAATCAGACACTCCTCGTCGGACATCGAAAATGGATCGTGTTTTCCATGAAATATGGAACCACCGGAGGTACCCCACCGCTACAGAAAAAATTTCAGCTTGGAAGCCCTTCCACTTTAAGAGGGTTTCCCCAGACGGTCAAACTGATGTACGATCATCTTGCAGTAGCCAGCCT
>Ga0066837_10000663_pt1 | contig 15808 bp, 15 predicted proteins | sample ETNtaG_25_FD_66730 | JGI IMG/M metagenome (GOLD analysis project Ga0066837, IMG submission 66730) | Marine microbial and viral communities from oxygen minimum zone, Eastern Pacific Ocean - ETNP201302SV86 | ecosystem: Environmental > Aquatic > Marine > Oceanic | place: Pacific Ocean: Eastern... | reverse complement strand
GAATTTTATCTGAAGCAGGAGTAAATTGTACGATCCGAATTGAAAAAGGTACAGAAATATCAGCTGCATGTGGTCAACTTAGAACAGATACAATTGGATGATAATTGCACCAGACAAAACAGATGAAGAACAGTACGTAAAAAATAAATTTAATTTTAATTAATTAGAATTATCCCAATCTACAGTAGCAAAACATTTGTGAAATGGCTCATCTACAAAGACATACCCGTCAATTGTTCGTGTTTCATAGGGGTTTATTTTTAATACATAGTCAGAACCAGTTGCTAATACAACACCGTCATAGGATTCTATAGTTATGTCAACTTTTACCTTTTCAAATGAATTTTCACCATTAACAAATTGGCCTTCCATATTTATGGTTCCAAAATCATCTTTTTTACAAACAAAATTATTGATTCCAACTGAAGAACCAAAAATTTCAGGATCAGTTTGTTCCGAATTATCATTAGATGGCTGCAGAGTTGATTGTTGTGAATTTGAAATGTTATTTAGTGTAAGAATGTGCTCTACAGATTGGATATTTGTTATATCGTTAATATTTTTGAGTATTATATCCATTAATGCAAATGAAAATTTCTTATCAACAATATGATAATCTTCAAACAAATAGATTTGAATAATTTTTTCATTTAATACACATTGAAGGAAATGTGTTTCATCCATGACCGTCTGATCATTGTTAGGAGTCAAGCGATATAGGCAATCTCCAGTTGTATCAGATGTTCCACTCATATCAGCATTTTCAAAAATTCTATTGTAACTATAATCACTATGTACAAGTTCATCTCCAGAAACTCTACCTTCTATTAGTACATTATTTGTCCAAATCTGCTCTTCAATGAATTTTTTTGCTTTTTCATTAGAATCAAATTGATAAATTTGCATCATCGTAAATGGTACATCGTATTTCCCATAAATTGGGTCATAAGTTCGTGATTTGTCCTCTAAGATCTTTTGTATGCTGGTATAATCCATGTTCACTAGTCTTAACGCATCACTAGTTACAAGATATTCCCATATTGGTGGAGGTAAATCAGGACTAATTGTAGTAATTTCGTCTTGAGTTGGCAAAAATGTTTCAAGTATTTCTTGAGGAGTGGATGTTATTTTAGGTTCTTTTTTTACAAATATTTCATGATTAAATGTAATCTGGCCATTTTGAATTAAAAAGATTAGAGAGTCAACAAACTCACTTTCAGGTAATTCCCCATTTGCCCATTTTTGAGAATTGTATTTTACCCAAAATGGAATTTTTGGTAATTTTTCATCAGTTAATAACAAAGGCGAGATGGGGAATTTTTTATTTGCATATGTTACAGAGATTTCATAAAGTCCAGTAGATGATTCGCTTGTAATTCGGAAAGTAGAACCAATTTTTGAACTAGTAGTTAGTTGAACATTTTCACCAGAAGGCGTTAGAATATCAATTATTGCACTAGCATTTTCAGGTAATCCTTCAGGCAATTCCCATTTAATATTTACAAAATTTTCTACAATACATGATGAACATGTATCATCTTTAGGAATTATTATTGTCTGAGGCTTGTATGTTAGATCTAGTTTTTGACCATAAGCTCTAGATAATTCTTCAACTAGCATTCTTTCATTAATTACCAAGTCTTTTACTGTAGAGTAAAATTTCTTATCAGAAATTATTCCATTTGCCCATAAAGAAACAATTTCATCAAATCCATGTGGAATTGGAGTAGTATAGCTGTCTCCAAGTGATTTTTCTAAGGGGATACCCATTGTTTCTGGTTTCAGAGTGAGAGATGGTAATTTTTCATCAGATTGAGAAACAGTTGTGCCGCGGTTGTAGAATTTAATATCATCAATTTTACCAGACATGAAACCATTTACAGAATTGTCTTCAACTAACGGATATATTTTCAAAAAACGTAAGTTTTCAGCATTTGAACCGCCAACACTTTTCTGTTCAATTAATTTTTCATAATTTGCATCATCAAATATTCTCACAGTGAATTTTTCATTTTCTTTGATATACTCCACCCACCAAGTTTTGTTCTGTCCAGGAAGAGATTTTTCATTTTGGAATTGAGCTTTGATTGGACAACAATGCCATTCATTATAGGTTCCAAAATCATACATTAAATTTGTAAATTTAATTTTTGCACCATTTAGAAAACCAACACCAACACCCCACTGAGGAGTTATACTGTTTGCAGAATCATTAGATAGCCCGATAAGTAATTCGGACCATGCAGGATTATTTCCTTGCTTATAGTTTTCTAATGTCAATTTGTATCGCAATACCCAATCATCGGCGATTTCAGATTCCAGATGGGGAAGAAGATCAAAAGTAGCAGAGTTCAATTGTTGTATTTCAGAATATAACATAAAGTGTCCTTCACCATCATGAATTTTCCAATAATCACTGTCGGCTGATAATCCTTCCCAATGCATATCGTCTGAGAAATCTATGTGGACGTCAGGATTAATGATTTTTTCATATTCAGAATTTTGCTCATCATCAGCGATTACAAATGGTATAGAAGATAATAAAATAAAAGACAACAAGAATGTAAAAAGAATTTTAATCATAATGGAGCTCCAGTGTTATTAATTTTATTTTTAATTCCAATTACGTTAGAAAACATAGACATACATTTTGTGAAATCATTTTTTGCTTCATCATGTTTTGCGAATTCAATTATTCCACAAAGTACAAGACAATTATAGATAATTTCATGGTCGGATTTTTGACGTTTTCCTATTTCTTTTAATATTTCAAAAGTTGTGACCTCACGCTTCATATCATAGTGATGAGAATAGTAAAATCGTATTGCATGGCTAAATTCTTCATATGCATCTTTGATCTGTTTTGCATCATACAGTGAATTTGACGATTCTAACAGTTTTTGTGTTTCTACCACATAATCAAATGTAGAGGATGCAATTAACGGTGCAATTAGATTTTTTGGTTTATTCCTTAATTTTTTAAATATAAACAATCCAAGTGTTACAGAGATAATTGACATTACACTAGAAAGTAAGATTTCAGTTGATGGAAAAATAAATTCATTTTTTGCTTCATAATTAGGTTTAAGATTTTCTTGGGATAGTAGATTTTTGATGTGTTCAGTATTCTGGAATATCTCTTCATTCAGTTTTGTAGGCATGGGTTTTTGTTGCATTTGTAAGCCATTAGTTCCAAGTTTAGGCATGGATGCCATATTATCAGTCTCTTGATTCGTTTCATCTCCATTATTTTGTGAATTTGTAGTATCAAGATTACTATTGGATGAACCAGAAATTGTTGGAAGCGTGTCTTTCAACATGTTTAGTGCCCTATTTTCAACATCATTATGATACATGATATTTTGATCTTCTTCGGTCATGGAGAATGCATTTGGTGATAAAACTTCAAGATTTAATTCGGTAAATTTTTCAGCATCCAAATTATTAGTATTTGGATTTTGAAGTTTTTGCATTATTGATCTTGCCAGGTCATATTTTAGAGGAGCAAATACATTATTTGGAACATTTGAAAGATCAGTAGGGTCGTAACCTCGCTCTAAGAGATAATAATCAAGGTTTGAAGTAACACTTTCAGGAGATTTTGTTCCTTTTGAAAGATACGTATTTTCACTGTGCGGATTTAAGAGTGCATCGGCTAATCCATAATGATGATTCGTAATTGTGTCAATTCGTTCCCAAAAGGCGTCACCGTGAAGTGTTTCAAGTTTTTCTAATTCTTGTTGTTCAATTAATTTGTCATTTAGTTTTATTCCTTCAGGAGTATTGATTAGAATTGGTTCGCCATTTAATGCATAATTACTTCCTGTTACAAATGAGGTGTATATACTTCTAGAACCAGTGTTAGGAGTTTTAGATGGAGGTTTGAATTCATTATCTTTTGGATTGTGTTGAAACTCTTCTTGTGGGGGTTCAATTTGTATGATTATTTCTTTCGGATCAGGAGCGTCAGAGAAAGATGGCAATGTAATCCCTGAGAGAAAAAGTCCAGAGATTATAAAAAAAATAAACAGTTGGTTTAAGACTTTCATTTATCGAACACCACTAATCTAAATCGCATACATTCATTGTGTATTTCATATTGAGAGTGGATGGAAGTAGATTAACTACACAGTTTTTCAAAATTGCTCAGTTGAATATAGGAGCTCTTTCATCTGCCATTTTATTTGGCATTCCAAGGATATCAACACATTTTTCAATTGCGTAATCAGCGACTGAGTCAGTTCTTCCAACACTGCCGTCTGGCATAATTGCAGGTTGGGTTCTATCATAATATTTTACACAGACCTTATCACCTGGATTAACTCCAAGTACTTCACGGTGGTATTTTACAACGTCAGCATTCTCAGAAAGATCACCGGTATATACACGTCCTGGAAGTAGATCAATGAAATGCTGATGCATGTAACCATCCCATCTAGGATCATTCCATGCGTTAGAGAATACTTTATGTTTTACTATTTCAAATAGATTTCCAGAATTTGGCGCAACTTGGAATTTGAAACTAGTTTCAGCGTCATCTAGATCAATATCATAGATTCGTAAGGTTACTGAACCTCTATCGCCAAATTCAAATTGTTTGACAACATGTCCTGATGATGTAAATTGATTTGTTGCACTAAGATGATTTAAGACATTACCATTTTGTAAAACATCCATACTGTATGAGACATTTTCTTGCATTGTATCAGAATTATCATCATGGAACATTATGTTTAGTGCATATGTAGTATCCACTTCAAACAATCCACCAGGTTCCCACCAGAGATAGACTTTCCATTGGCCGGAACTATCAGTTTGTGTTAATGCAGTTGGAGGGGCATGGAATTTTGAACCCTCATTATGATACTTGTGTTTATTAATTAAGTCTGAATCAGGTTTTAGATTTTTGTCACCATGATCATGATTCATCACAAATTGAACAGGAGATTCAATTCCTGCAGAATCAGAAGTCGAGTATATATCAACAACATTGTATTCTTTTGGTTGTCCATGATGCATAGTCCACAAGTCTGCATCTCGGATATAGAAGGTAACAGGTTCGCCTACATAAAATGCATCTTTATCAAAGTGTACTTCACCTAATCGCCAATGATGGGATGCAGTTGCAGTTATTGTTTTTTTCTCAGGATCGTCTTGATATTCAAAAGATACAGTGACTGCACCGTCTTGTTTTTCTGTTTTAATTTTTGCAGCATAGTCATAAGATGATGTGACAATGTATTGTTCTTGAGTCATTGATGCCATTGCGTTCCAAGTGCATGTTTTGTCAATATCAGGATGAGTTCCACCACGAGTAGAGCCTGCCCAAGCATTCGGTAAGAAGTAATCAGTTGTTAATGTAAAGAAATCAGACAAAAATGGCATTCCAAAGATGAACATGGACATTCCACCTGCGCTATCATCTTTACATTCTATATTTCCTTGATTCATACGCATCATATCATTTCCACCATCACCATCAGCATCATATGATTGGCCAGTCATCTTGATTACTCCCATGAAAATTCCAGTGTCTAAACCAGTTTCCATGAAAACCACATCGCCGGCAGGAATTCTAGATGCCTGAGAGTATACATGAATTGGAAATTCATCTTGTCCTCCAATTATGTCAATTTTATTAGAATCTTCATTAAACCCGTTAGCACCAATTAGAACTGTAAATCTATCAGTCCAAGTATAACCATCATATTGTTCTTCACATTCACTAAAGGTCCAAGCCATGTTTGTACAAAATGCCATTCTATATCCATCTTGTTCAACAATTGCTTCGGCACTATCAATAGAACTAACATAACCTATACCAGTAATGATCGAAAGAGCCATTACGATTTGTACAGATTTTGTTAGTTGCATGAAAATTCAATTTTTTAAGGCAATATAATGAAATATAGTACATTTGTCGAAAGCACTAATGCAAATCAAATAATCAAAAAAATGTGAAAAACTATGAAGATTCCTATAATATTATCCCTAACATTTCTATTTTCTTTCGGAATTGCAAATGCACATTTGGGGCTAGAAGATGGGTGGGTGGAACATGTACCAGTAGAGTTTGAGTTTAAAAATAGACAATACGAGATGACGTTTGCAACATATCATGATTCAATTTCAGATTTTGAGTTTAATGAAGACACAAAAACATCCATCACTACAATGCCTTTTGATTGGAGTGAAGAGACAGTACAACAACTAGAGTTTGTTCACGCAGAATACTATATTCCAAATGACATTGAAATTTACAAAGATCATAAGATCAGGATGTTTGTTAACAACTTTGAGTTTTTTGGAGTAGTGGATCGTTCTCCAGCAGATGAGATTGTCGTGCATTTTCTTATTCAGAAAGATAAATTGTTAGAGTATTCAAAGAAGTTACCAGTATCAACAGATACAATGACATTTGCAATTTTTCCTGGAAGTAAGATTGTAGCAGAATCAGGTTTTAGTAAAGAAACAGATGATGGGGGATGGTTGATAAAAGTGCAATGGGAGCCAAAAAATAAATTCCCATTAGGAAAAGAAATTCCAATAAAAATAGAGTTTCGAGACCCATTTACAAAATATGTTATACCACAGATAACATATGATTATACAATTGAGCAAAAAGGAGAGATAATTTCTTCAGAAACAGAAAGATTTTCTCAGAATGGAAGAGATTCCATATTTACAACAATTGATACGGCAGGAAATACTAAATTGAGAATACAAAATATCAACGGATTAGATTCAAGTGTAGATTTTGAGTTTAACGTTGCAAAAGTTGTTTCAAAAGATGATGCAGATTATGTAGTTGTGATGTCAACAGGAGCATGGCAACAAGGGTGTGAAAAAATTAACGCATGTTTTGCACCATATACGATAATTGTCAAGATAGATGAAATTGTACTTTTTGAAAACCAAGATGAGTTTGCACATAACGTAATGCTAGAAGATAAAACAGAATATCTTCATACATCAACAGACATAATCAATCCAAATGAATCATTCACTTACAAATTTTCAGAGGTAGGACGACATAATTACTGGTGTACATTGCATCCATGGATGAAAGGAAGTGTTGTTGTTAAAGATACCACAGAATTGAACATTCCAGGGTGGATAAAAAATAATGCAGGATGGTGGGCAGAAGGTCAAATTGATGATGATTCATTTGCAACTGGAATTGAATTTATGATCAAAGAGGGAATAATTTCTGTTCCAATTACAGATAGCGGAGAGCAATCCGAAAGTACAGCAATTCCCGATTGGGTTAGAAATAATGCAGCATGGTGGGCAGAAGGTCAAATTGATGATGATTCATTTGCTATGGGCATTCAATTTCTGATTAAAGAGGGAATAATTTCTGTGTAGTTTAATTCGACGTTTGTACTATCTCGCTTTAAATTAGAAATTGTAGTATTAGGTACATGTTTAGTTATCAGAGATTTTCAGATAGTAAACCAAAACTTCTAACTACAGTTATTTTAGTGGTGGTTGGTGCACTTGCAATTCCAGTGTTAATGCCTCATCTTCATCATGGTGCACATATCTATCACCTACTTTTGCACACTGCAGGAATTATTTTCTCGGTATTTTTGGCAATTCTTAGTGTTAATGCATATTATAAGATGAGAACAAAAAAGATGATCATAACTACAATTGCATTCATAGTTTTTACAGGTGCAGAATTGATTCAGCTAATGAATGCAACAGAAACTCATGTTTACAATATGTTAGAATCACCATCAGAAATGGCACATTTAATGATGCTTGGAATGATAGGACTTCTCGCATTAGCTATATTTAGGAGAGATTGAGGTTAGAGAAATATGAAATCTAGAGAAGAATTAATCGTTTTAGAGATTAAAAAGAATCCTGGAATCAGATTTAGAGAGGTAATGGAAAAAATAAACCTCTCAAATGGAGTTTTGAGTTACTATGTTAGAAAATTAGAAGATAACGGAATAATCAAGACTAAAAGAACAGCACGTGTTTCAAGATTTTTCATTAATGACATGACCGAGGAAGAGGCAAAAGTGGTCTCACGTCTAAGACAGACAACCCCAAAGGCAATTCTCATCACATTGTTAGAAAATGACAAACTAGAGTTTCAGGAAATTGTTTCAAATGTTAAAAAAGCAAGTGCAACCGTTTCATTTTATCTAGCAAAACTAGTTAGTGATGAGATAATAGAATACAAGAGAATTGATTTTAAGAAAAACTACTACATTGTAGAAAAACAGAGAATTGCAAATCTAGTCACAGAATATCACCCAGATGTTATAGAAAATGCATCAGACAACTTTGCAGACATAATGTCATCACTTTAGATGAGAACCAGTAAAGAATAATGATCGAGTGATTGGGATTCCTATATAGTTGCCATATAGAATATGTTGATCAGGGTTAACTTCAGAATTTAATTTAATCAATTATGGGACAATGGTTTTCATGGGTAAAGTCAAATGAAAAAGAACTTTTAGTGATTTTAGATGGCTTAGCAAAAAAAGCAGTAGAGGCATCTGAAGCAGTATACGAATTATTGCAAGACCCAACTAATACCGAAAGAATAAAAAAAGTATCCAGAATTGAGACCGAAGCTGACGTATTGACACGGGATATTTTCTCAGAATTGAATAGAACCTTCATCACTCCATTAGACAGAGAGGATATGCAAAGAGTTGCATCAAAGATTGATGACATTATTGATTTCATGGATGGTATTGGTGCAAGGTTTGCTAGTTACAAAATCACTACGGCCCCACCACACACATTAGAAATGGCAAAAGAATTGATCAATGCAACACAAGAAGTTGAGTATATGGTATCAAAATTAAGCAATGTAAAAAATCCTAAATCAATGATTGAACATTGTAGAAATACAAGTGACATTGAACATACAATTGATGATTTGTATAGATGTGCAATCTCAGAACTCTTTGAAAGTAATGACGCAATACACATAATCAAACTAAAGGATATCTACGAGACTATGGAAACTGCATCAGACAGATGTGTAGATGTAGCAGATGTGATAGAAGATATTGTTTTGAAATATACCTAGGAGAAAAATATGTTAGAAATAGCGATTATAGGAATTGCCATCGCTTTGATATTTGATTTTGTTAATGGTTTTAATGATTCAGCAAACTCGGTCGCCACAGTAATTGGTACACGTGTTTTAAAACCAATTCATGCAGTTGCAATGTCAGCGATTGCAAATTTTATTGGGCCATTCATTTTTGGAGTTGCAGTTGCAACAACGATAGCGAAAGGGATCGTTAGTCCAGATGACATTACAGTGTACATGATTATAGGAGGATTAGCAGGAGCGATTGCATGGAGTTCTATATGCACATACTTTGGACTGCCAATTTCAAACAGCCACTCATTGATTGGAGGAATAATGGGAGCTGGAATTGCAGGGTTAGGATTTGAAAAATTAGTTTATGATGGATTAGGTAAAGTTTTCACAGGAATAGTTGTCGCCCCGATTGGTGGAATGGTTTTTGGTATTGCAGTTACAGGACTGATCATATTCTTGTTTGCAAGAAGAAAACCCGCTATAGTAAACAAAACATTTGGCAGGTTACAGATTATTTCATCAGCATGGTTTGCCTTAACACATGGAGCAAATGATGGACAAAAAACCATGGGAATTATAGTTTTAATTTTATTTGCAGCAGATTTAATCCCAGAACTAGAGATGCCATTATGGGTAATATTTGCAGCAGCTACTGCAATGGGATTAGGCACATTCTTTGGAGGATACAAAGTTATCAAAACATTGGGAGTTAGAATTACTAGATTGAAACCGTATCAAGGATTTGCCGCAGAGACTAGCGGCGGATTGATGCTTGCAGTCTTTGCAACACTGGGAATTCCTGCAAGTACAACTCATGCAATTACAGGAACAATCATGGGTGCAGGATCAGCACGAAGAATACGAGCTGTAAGATGGAAGGTTAGTAGACAGATTATTTTTTCGTGGGTCATAACAATTCCTGGTGCGGCAGGATTTGGAGCTGCGTGCACGTACATAATTCACCTATTTGTATAATCCCTTGGTTTTTATTTCAGAAAAAATTTTTTTCAAACATAACTGATGGATATTCTAAATCTAATCCAATCGAATCTGCTAACTCCAATCATTCTCTTCTTCTTGTTTGGAATTATTGCGGCACGAATTAAATCTGATTTAAAAATTCCTGAAGCAATTTCAGAGTTTTTGCCAATCTATCTTCTAGCAGCTATTGGGCTTCATGGAGGAATAGAGATGAGAAATACAGGATTTGCAGAAATGCTAATCCCAATGCTAGTTGCAATAGGGCTTTCATTGTTATTCACACTGAATCATTATCAGATCCTAAGAAGATTAGGAAAATTCAATATCTTTGATTCTTATGCATTAGCGTCAACGTATGGTGCAGTTGGTGCCGTAACATTTTCAGTAGGATTGTCATTTCTCAAAAATCAAGGAGTAACATCAGAAGGATATTTGGCAGCAATTCTTGCAGTTTTAGAACCTGTTGCATTCATCATGGCAATATTTCTTACAAACATGGCAGTATCAAAACAGATTCGTAGTAAAAAACAATCCTTTACAGATAATGAAGGATCTGATATCGACATAGGAATGAAGGAAACTAAGACAAAACTTTCTCAGGTCTTAAAAGAATCAATTACCGGAAAGGCCATAGTTATTCTGCTAGGAAGTATTGTAATTGGCTATATCATTGGTGAAGAAGGTTTTGAGCCAATTAGTATTGTATTTGATGAGTTGTTTACAGGTGCAATTGTGATTTTTATGATTGAGATGGGAATTATTGCAGGGCAAAGATTAGAAGATATCAAAAAGGTCGGAGTATTTCTTACTTCATTTGCAATAATAATGCCTACCGTTAATGGGATTATTGGAGTACTAGTTTCAACTGCATTGGGATTAAGTTTAGGAGGTGCAGTAATGTTTGGGTTACTGTTAGCTAGTGCATCATTTATTGCAGCGCCAGCAGTTTTACGTCATGCAATTCCACAAGCAAATCCAAGTTTGTACATAACATCAGCATTAGGAATTACATTCCCATACAACATTATTGTATTATTACCAATCATGTTTACCGTATCAACATTGGTTCATGGAGAAGAAGCAATAGACTTATTCAATTATGTCTCAAAGGTGTTCATATGAAACTCTATGACGTAAAATTACTTACAATTACATGTGAGATTCTAGCCCAGAAGAATGTCATTGATATTTTAAAAAATCATGATATTACAGGGTACACTACTTACGAGGTTGAAGGAAATGGGGCAAAAGGATTACGTGGTCAAGGATTCAAAAACGAGAAAAATGTCAAAGTAGAGATAATTCTGCGTGAGGAAAAGTTATCAGATGTTATAGAAGACGTATCCAGAACATTATTTCCAGATTTTGCAATTATTCTGTATGTCAGTGATGTAGGCGTAGTTAGAACAGAAAAGTTCTAGCAGCACTTTACATCGGTACATAAATTAGGAATTTTCTTACTTGTTTTAGTTACAGTTGATATCAAAGAAGATAACTGAGAATTAGATATTGTATACATTGCTTTTTTTCCTTCATCTCTAGACTTTACAATTCCGCATATCTTTAGAGTTTTAAGATGATGTGACACAAGAGGTTGATCTTTTTTTAATTTCTCTACAAAATCGTTAACACATAGTTCATTATTTTTTTGTAGTAATTCAAGAATTTCAAATCTAGTTTCATCACAAATGCATTTCAAGAGACTAGGACCATTCATATCAATTAAGATTTATATCAATCTATATTTATATAAACATTATGACTAGAGAAGTTCTATTTGTATGCGTAGAAAATGCAGGTCGAAGTCAGATAGCTGAGGCTTTTTTTAGAAAATTTGGAGAAAGAAAGTTCAATGTAATTAGTGCAGGAACTGTTCCTTCAACAAAACTCAATCCAATTGTCATAAAAGTAATGAATGAAATTGGGATTGACATCACAAATCAATCACCAAAAATAGTATTAGAATCAATGATTTCAAATTCTTTTAAGACTGTAAACATGGGATGTATGGATAAAGAATCATGCCCAGCATTATTCATAAAAGATGTGATTGATTGGGACATACCAGATCCTAAGGAAAAAACAATAGAGCAAGTTAGAGAAATTCGTGATCAGATAAAATCTCAAGTTTTGAATTTGATTACAACAATAAATAATGAGAAATGATGGCATATTCTAATTTACAAATTTTTACAGTGGAACTAGTTGGAACATTTATTCTTGTAGTTTTTGCTACAGGCTCAATAGTTTTAGATGCAGAGGTGTTCAACGGAGAATTAGGAATTCCGTTTGTAGCAGTTGCGCCATTTGTAGCATTATTAATTGGAGTGTATTCATTTGGAAAGATATCACTTGCACATTTCAATCCAGCCGTAACAATTGGATATTACATTACAGGGCATATTTCAAAGATTCAGGTTTTGTATTATTTTGCTGCAGAGATAATTGGCGCTATATTAGGCTCATTATTTGTTCTGAATGTAATTGGAGAAAATGCAGACCTTGGTGCAAATACACCAAACTTTGATTTTTCAATACTATTAATTTTCCCTGTAGAAGTATTAGCTTCTGCAATGCTTATGGGAGTCATCTTTTATGTTGTATATACAAAAGGATTGAGAGGTTTTAGTGGAGTAGCCATAGGGGGCATTGTTGGATTAGACATTTTGTTTTTGGCATTTATTTCAGGTGCGTCAATGAATCCTGCACGTGCACTTGCTCCAGCATTATTATCTGGAATGATGGAAAACCTGTGGCTATACTGGAGTGCCCCATTTGTTGGCACAATAATTGCAGCGTTTGCGTTCAGAGGTAAATTCAAAGCTCAAAGAGAACGAGAAGCAAAATTCTGAAAAAGAAGTAATATCTTTCTCACATTAGATTACTATTCTATATTTACCATATACAATGTAGATATTTACAGCTAATATGACTACTGATGTAATAAAGAACCAATCTTTAATGCTAACTTGTTCAAGTTCTCTGTCAATTTCATCAGAAATATCTTCAAAAATTTCATTCAAGCTGTAGTTGTCAACAGATTTGTAATAGCTTCCATTTGTAGCAGTTGCGATTGTAACAAGTTCTTCTTCATTTAATTCAGCATATAGTGGATTTCCATAGATGTTTGTTCCAAGTAATACAGGTTCTTCAGACCCCATGCCAATCGTATGTATTTGGATTTTTTTCTGTAGAGCATATTGTACTGCTTCACTTGGCGTAACTATTCCCGCATTATGATCACCATCACTAAGTAAGATTACAACTTTTTTCTTGTTAGGTATTGAATTTGCCATATCTACTCCTAAAACAAGACCATCCCCAATCGCAGTTGCGCCATCACGCTGACGGATTGCATGTAAATCATCAATGGCTTTTTGCTTAAATGGTGTAAGGTATGAAACAGTGGTTGCACCAGATTCAAACAATATTATGCCAATATGATCATTTGGTTCGAGGTTTTCTATTAAAATTTCTGCAGCAATCTTTGCTGATTCCAATCTTGTTGGAGGATAATCAGTTGCAGCCATACTTCCAGATCCATCAAGAACCAAAACAACATTAACGCCTTCTTTGATGTTTTCAAGAGGGATTCGAGGATCTGCTAGGCCGATTATTATCAAACCAATCGCTATTATTATCAAGATGAAAGGAAGGTGTTTTCTTATTTGTGATTGAGATGATAAGGAACTTTTGACAAGTTGTAGATTGCTAAACTTTAACGAGTTTGATTTTTTTGTTTTTGTGTAAAATCTATACAAGTAATAGAATCCCGGCAATACAAAGAGTGACAATAGTACATACCAATATCCAAATTCATAGTCCATCGGTTTAGCGCCTCATCCGTTGATTAAAGAATCGTCTTAGTGCCATATCAAAAGGAATTTGTTCAGATACATCTACCATTTCAACTTTTAGTTTTGTAATATCATTTTTGATCTTTTCAGAATATTCTAGTGAATTTTTTGTAAAAGATTCTCTGAATGTAGAGTCAGATGTATTGACAAGCAATTGTTCACCAGATTCCATGTCTTCCAACATTGTATACCCAATGTTTGGTAATTCAGATTCACGGATATCAGAGAGATTCAATAAGATTACATCATGACGATTTTTAAGAAATTTTAATGGGCGTAAGAAGTTTGGCGATATGTAGTCAGAGATGATGAAAATCACACTGTGTTGTCCTAAAATATGATGTAACTGGGATAATGAAGATTCAATGTTAGTTTTTTTGCTTTTTGTTTTATGAGATAACAGAGTTCGTATTAGAGTAAGGCTATGTTTTCGTCCCTTTCTTGCAGGAATGAATTGTTCAAGAGTGTCAGTAAATATTCCAAGTCCAACACTGTCATTATTTTTCATTGCAGAGAATATGATTGAAGCTGCAACTTCATGACCCACTGATTGTTTACTTTTCTTAAAGCCAAATTCATTACTTGCGGAGTAATCAATGATCACATACACTCGTAAATCACGCTCTTCTACGAACTCTTTTACATGTAATTTGTTCATACGAGCAGTAACATTCCAATCAATATGTCTAACATCATCACCTAAGACGTATTCTCGAACCTCTGAAAATTCAATTCCTCTACCACGGATTTTTGATTTATAGCTTCCAGTCATCATGCCATCCACTAATCCTTTGGTTTTGAGTTCTAATTCTCTAATACGTTTTAGGAGTTCTTTGATTTCGGACAACGGAATTCTATGGAGCGCGTATTTTTTCTAATATTTTATCAATCAAATTATCAGAAGTGGTACCTTCAGCCTCTGCTTCAAATGTCAGAATTATTCTATGACGTAATACATCATGTGCAATTGATTTAATGTCTTCAGGTATAACGAATCCTCGTCCTGCAAGTAATGCATGCGCTTTTGCTGCAAGAATTAGCCAGATTGATGCACGAGGGGATGCTCCAAATTCTATTACGCCATCCAATTCAAGATCATAATTTTTTGGATTTCGAGTAGCATCAACAATACTTGATACGTATTCTTCAATCTTTTCATCAGCATAAATTTTTTGTACAAAGTTTTGGATTTCAAGAATTACTTGTTTTGAAACAATATTTTCAACTGAAGGCTTAGTTTCTTGAGTATTACGTTGAATGATTAATTTTTCATTGTCTTTTGAGGGATAGTTAATTAGTAATTTTATTGCAAACCTATCAATTTGAGCTTCTGGTAATCTATAAGTTCCTTCACTTTCAATGGGGTTTTGCGTAGCAAGAACAAGAAATGGTTTTTCAATTTCATATGTGTCACCGTGTATACTTACTTGTTTTTCTTGCATTGCTTCTAGTAATGCAGATTGGACTTTTGGAGGTGCACGGTTAATTTCATCTGCCAAGATCAGATTGCTAAAGATCGGACCTTTTTCTGTAACAAATTTTTCTTTTTTATTATCATAAATTTTTGTTCCAATTATATCAGCTGGAAGTAGATCTGGGGTAAACTGTATTCGACAAAAATGTGCACCGAGTGTTTTCGACAGAGTGTAAACCATTTTGGTTTTAGCTAATCCAGGCACACCTTCTAATAGAACATGGCCGTCAGCCATCAGTGCAATTACTAATTTTTTAATTATTTGCTCTTGACCAACTATAACCTTTTGAACTTCATCCACAATTATCATTATTTGTTCAACATATTTTTTTGACTGTTCATTTAGAGCTTGAATTTCAGGGTTTGTAGATGAATATGATGATTCAATAGTCGACATGTAATTCACTTTTTTTT
>Ga0066837_10000648_pt1 | contig 15973 bp, 21 predicted proteins | sample ETNtaG_25_FD_66730 | JGI IMG/M metagenome (GOLD analysis project Ga0066837, IMG submission 66730) | Marine microbial and viral communities from oxygen minimum zone, Eastern Pacific Ocean - ETNP201302SV86 | ecosystem: Environmental > Aquatic > Marine > Oceanic | place: Pacific Ocean: Eastern... | reverse complement strand
GTTCACCATTATGAATGTCATCTACAATTGTAGATTTACATTCAGGACAGCAAACTTCTATTTCTAATGTTTTCATCTATGTCTTTTTCTCCTGTTTTTTTTCATTACAGGAGTTTGTTCAAGTGAAAAAACTTTAGTTCCACTAATCTTTTTTAAATTATTTGTCAGTGGTATTGCTGATGCAAAGGGATTTTTAATAGGTCCAATTAGTTCCGTAACGCGTCCAATTTTTTGATTGTTTTTGTCACAGATAATTTGACCTTCTTGAATCTCTTTATTGAGTCGTACAATGACTCTGCCACTATTGGCAATATGCAATACTTCACCTACCTCCTGCAATTATTATAGACTAAGTCTGATTCTTTTCATTAAGTTCTGTCAACAAAACTTTAGCTGTAAGCTATTTTGGTTATTTTTTTGAGTCTTTTGTTCTTTTAGAAACTAATTTTTCTGAAATCTTATTCATTATACTTGTTTTAGTTGATTTTTTTTCAAGTACAATATACCCTGATCTCACATATGGTCTTTTTGGAAATCTAACTTGATCTTCTGTTTCTGTTGGTTCTAAACCTGCAGCTTTTGTTGCATCAATTAATTCTTTTAATGATGGATCAAAAATACATTTTTCTTTTGCAAGCCTTCTACCTTTATTTCGTGGTAAAGTCTTATTGAAATAATCAAGCCAGATTACGATATGTTCGTAATCTTTCATTTTATCACTTTACTAAAATTGCGTTAATGACTCCAGACTGTCCAGGGCGTGAAACAACCTTACACTTGCCATCCTCTGTATCTAGAATAGCTCCTTTTGTTATCACACCACGTCTTTGATAGTCATTGTTGGTTTGATTCTCTAAAACTTTAATAATTTTTGATCTTTTTGTTTTTGAATTATCTAATACTAAGTTAACGTGACTTGCTGTTTTTAGTCCAGTCTTTCTATTATTTCCTCTTGTTTTTCTTGTAGATGTTTCTTGATCACCCATCAGTGCTTCGTTTGGATATCTATCAGTTTGAAACTTCTGTCTAGTTTTTAATGGATGTCTAATACCACCAGTAATTTTACTTGTCTTTAGACCTTCAACTGATTTCTTCATAAATTATTTCTAAATCACTCTAATTTATACAAAACGCAGATTTTTGAATAATACATGCGTCTATTATGAAATATTATATGTTGGTCTAATTATCTTAGCTGAATTTCTAGTTCTGACTTTTTTAAATAATTTTTGTCTAAGCGTATCGGCATCTCCTTGTACACCAAAATACTTCTTGAATTTTTCAGTTGTACTATATACTTTCAAACGACCAACATTTTGATGTTCAATAAAATCAAGCTGTCCTAATTCTTTTAGATGTGAATAAACACCAGTTCCTCTCACTTCAACTAATTGTTTACTTGAGATTGGTTGTTCATATGCAATGTAAGATAATGTTTTTTGAGTAGATTTAGGCAAAATTGGTTTTGATGCATATCGTCTTCCTATCGACGAGCTATACTCTGGTTTTAATTGAAAAACATATGATCCATCAGGTAATGATACAATTTCAATTGCTTTGAACGTAGTTTTTGCCTTATTCATTAATTTTTCAATCAAATTTAGTGTCTTAGTCCTAGATTCTGTACCTGAGGCACGAATTAATTCCTCTATACTTAACGGTCTACCTGCTGAATATAATGCAGATTCTAGTCGTGCAGTAGATTCATCATCATCCTGTATTTTTACCAATACCAAAAATTGATTTAGAATTAACTTAAAATCTTCCTTCACACATGATTGATCAATTTGTGAATTATTCTTGGATTAGAGTTATTGAAATATCGTCATCAATTTGCATTAAATCAACTTTTTCATCTCTAGCCAAAAATAATATTGCAAAAAAACACCTAATTGAATCTGTAGCATTAAGATCCTTTGTAATTGTTGCTAGTAGTGCAGTCCCATTTAATTCAAGTTTTTTTAAGATTAAATCTTGATACTGACCAATAATATTCTCAAGATTGTTAAAGTATTTTTTAAAATCCGGTGCATCAACCGGTTCAAATTTTAACTGATTTGATCTACGTTCTCTTGGATTTGCAATTGTACCAATTAGGTTTTCTAATAAATCTAATAACTCATCTAAAGAAACTGGGTATGTTGATTCATGTCTATAAGGAATATCTAACATTTGGATGTCAATATCTGATCTTTGTCTGATTGGTTTATTTTCCATTGCAGTTTTTTGTAGAGCAAAGATATTTTCCACCTTCATTCTATAAATTAACGATGATGACAATGCGGCCATTCCAGCAATTCTTAGATCTTTCTTGTCAGCCTTTTCTAAAACCTTAATCAAAATTGAAAGGATCTCTATCAAGTCAATTTCCCAAATATCTTTTTTCTTTACACCCTCTGGGTCAAATAGAATGCTTATTGGAACTTTAGAAATTTCTGCTTTTGTTGTTTCGTGACTCACATAATAAAGAATTTTCTATCTAATAATATCTTGGGGCTCTATTTTTTTCTGTCAGTCAGTCAACTCTTATATTATTATAGAAAAAATCAAAACTGTTGAAATCTGCACAAATCATTGAACCCGATAAACCTCTTCAAATTAATGAAACTGAATTACTAAAACCAAATGATAATCAAGTCCTTGTCAAGGTAAAATCAACAGGCGTATGTCATAGTGATCTCCACCTTTGGGAGGGTGGTTATGATACTGGTGATGGATTTATGAAAGTTACAGATAGAGGTGTTAAATTTCCTGTAACACCTGGTCATGAAATTGTTGGAAACGTTGAAGAGATTGGCGATTCTGTACAAGGCGTAAATATTGGAGATTTGGTACTGGTTTATCCTTGGATTGGATGTGGTGAATGTGCCACATGTGAAAGTGGTGATACGAATTTGTGTGAATCACCAAAATCATTAGGTGTTTTTCAAGATGGTGGCTATGCAGAATATGTATTGATTCCAGATAGTAAATTTTTAGCTAAAATTGATAATCTTGATCCGGATGCAGCTGCATCACTTGCATGTTCAGGTCTTACCGCCTTTACTGCAGTAAAAAAAGCGTTGATAAATAATCCTGAAAATATTCTCATAGTTGGTGCTGGCGGTCTTGGTTTGATGGGAGTTCAAATTGCTAGTGCACTAACTAAATCTAATATTATTTGTGCGGATCTTGATGATCAAAAATTAAATTCTGCAAAAGAATTAGGTGCGACTCACATAATTAATACCAAAGAACCAGATGCAGCAAAAAAAATTATGTCAATATGTGATGAGAAGGGTGTAGACAGCATAATAGATTTTGTAAATGCACCACCTACAGTAAAAATGGATCTTTCGTTAATTCGTAAACGAGGAAACATTATCTTGGTTGGATTATTTGGTGGATCAGTTGAACTTTCATTGGTATCTGTACCTCTAAAAGCAATAACAATTCAGGGTGCGTATACCGGAAATTATAATGATATGTTAGAGTTGATTAAACTTGCACAACGTGGAGTCATCAATCCTATAGTTTCAAGGCACTATAAATTAGAAGATGCAAATACTGCATTAAGTGATCTCAAAAATAGGAAAATTATTGGGCGCGCAGTAATCAACCCATAATCATTTATTTAAAAAAGTGGTCCCCACTGAAGGATTTGAGCCTTCGACAACCCGGTTTCTGTATGCCTAGTAGACTACTGTTTTTCAGCCCTAAGCCGACAACTACAGCCGGAAGCTCTACCAGGCTGAGCTAAGTGGGGACTATTTTCTTGTATTTTTTTGTATTATTAACTTTAGTTTTATAATATATTTCCGAAAAATTAAATACTTTTTGATTAAGTGATTTTATTGGCAAAATTAGAACGAGCATTTAGTGGATATGCATGTATTCCATATTTACATAACCATGAATCAATTGAATTAAAGGATCTATGGGCTAGTTCTAGAAACATAAATTCATTGTTTTTTGTCACAGCAACTTTTTCTGAAGATAGTAAACCATATTTTTCATCATCCATTAATCATTTCATACTAGCAAAGTTCAAAAACAGTCAAAAAATTCTCAAAGAGATTTCAACTCATGTTCAGGAACAACCAATATTTGTTTTTAATTTGGATAAGTTAATCTTTGAACGAGAAACAGCAGGAAAAACAAACTTCATATCAATTTATTATTTAGAGTATGGTGATTCTGCTGATGATTTACTAGATGTGTCAGGGTATGCAGCAAAAAGAGATAAAATTGGCATTTCAGGTTTTGGTCATCTAGAACTTTTTGCAAAAAAAGATCCAAAATTTACATTTCCTTACTGCGATCATATTGTTATGTTTGAATTAGCTAGTGAGAAAAGTCATCAAAGTGATAACAAATACTGTGAACAAACAAGACGTGATATATGCAGAAAAGGAATTGTAATGAATAATCTTGTTAGTTTCTCTATCCTTGAGAAACTAAAATAAAAAAAGGTAAATAGCCCTCGAAAATTTTAATCATTATGAGTAAACCATCCGATTTAGGTTCTTTAAAAATTGGCTCTTACATTCTTTTACCAGTAGGTGATCAGCCAACTGGAGACCCTTGTAGAATATCTGAATATGATACAAGTAAACCTGGAAAACATGGTGCGGCAAAAGCGCGTATTGTTGGTGTTGGTGTTTTTGACGGTGCTAAAAGACCACATGTTGGACCTGTAAGTATGCAAGTTCATGTACCATTAATTGACAAAAGAACTGGTCAAATCATATCGATGACTGGCTCTGAGATTCAAGTTATGGATTCTGAAACATTTGAAACTGTTGATATACAGATGGTCGACGAGGAAGTTGATGGAAAACTAGAACAAGGTCAAGATATTGAGTATTGGAATGTTATGGGAAGAACTAAAATCATGCGAATTAAAACATCCTAAATTGGATGCTAATGATGATTGGAAAAGCCAACTGATTTCTGATGAAGATTATGAGTTTTGAGGCATCCTATTTTTTATAATAAAATGAAACTAGCAGCATTTTTTTCAGGTGGAAAAGATAGTACATATGCAATATATGATGTAAAAAAGGCTGGTCATGATGTACAAGTACTATTTACATTATTACCAAAATCAGATGAAAGTCATCTTTTACACTTTCCTAATATCGAGCAAACAAAAATACAATCAGAATCAATGCATATTCCACAAATTCTCCAAAATGTAGAAGATACTCGCTCTGATATTGAAGAATTAAAGTTAAACGAACTAATTAAAAAAGCAAAAAGAACCTTCGATTTTGAAGGAGTTGTTCATGGCGGTATATCAAGTATGTATCAAAAAGAAAAATTTGAAAATCTTTGTCATAAACATAACCTAAAATTAATTTCACCAATATGGGAAAAAAACACTGTGTCATACATGAAAGAATTACTAGATAGTGGATTTGAGTTTATTATTACAAGTGTGAGTTCAGGAGGATTGGATAAATCTTGGCTTGGAAAAGAAATAGGATATGCAGAGTTACACGAATTAGAGATTTTAAGCAAAAAATTTCAATTTAACTTAAATTTTGAAGGAGGAGAGGCAGAGACTTTTGTTACAAATTGCCCTCTCTTTAAAAATAAGATAAAAATCATTCATTCAAACGAGACCTGGGATGGTATAAGAGGAACATTTGAAATAGTGGAGGCTAAATTAGAAAATAATGCTTGACAACCTTAAAAATGGATTACGTTCAGCAATTAAGAAAATTGTTAATTCATCTGGTATAGATGAAGAATTAATTAAAGAATTGGCTAAAGATGTACAACGTTCGTTACTACAATCAGATGTAAATGTAAAACTAGTTCTAGAGATTACAAAAAATCTTGAGGAACGTTCAATAAATGAAACTCCACCACCAGGACTTTCAAGAAAAGATCACATTGTGAAAATCCTCTATGATGAGTTATCAAAACTACTAGGTAATGATACAGAATTTCATTTCAAATCAGGTAAAATTAACAAAGTTTTGATGTTAGGTATTCAAGGAAGTGGAAAAACAACAATTTCATCAAAATTAGCAAAATTTCTTACTAGGCAGGGATATCGTGTTGGTGTTATTGGTGCTGATACATTCAGACCAGGTGCATTAGTCCAACTACGAACTATGTGTGAGAAATCAAATGTAGAAGTTTTTGGTGATGAAAACAGTAAAGATTCTCCAGACATTGTTAAAAGAGGTCTGAAACATTTTGATAACTCTAATCTAGATATAATTCTCATTGATACAGCTGGAAGGCATAAAGAAGAAAAAGATCTTTTAGAAGAAATGACGCAGATTAGCAAAGTTGCAGAGCCTGATCTTGCATTGTTAGTGATTGACGGCACAATTGGCCAACAATGTTTTTCACAAGCTAAAGCATTCAATGAAATTGTACCTGTAGGTGGAATTGTAATTACAAAATTAGATAGTTCAGCAAAGGGTGGTGGTGCACTAGCAGCTTCTGCTGCGACAGGTGCACAAGTGATGTATGTAGGAACAGGTGAACGAATAGATGATTTAGAACAATTTTCACCTACAAGATTTGTGGGCAGACTTTTAGGAATGGGTGATGTTCAAGCAGTTCTTGATTTAGCTAAGAGACTTGAAAACGAGGCTGATGATGTTCGTCTAAAAAGAATATCTAGTGGGAAAATGAATATGGAAGATTTTTACTATCAATTGGAGGAAGTTACCAAAGTTGGCTCGCTTCAAAATTTAATGGAAACGATGCCAGGATTGTCAGGAATGGTGAAAGAAGATCAGCTTGAACAAATGGAAGAACGTGTAGATCGATGGAGATACATTATTCAAAGCATGAATAAAGATGAAAAAGCAGATCCTGATCTTCTTAATTCATCAAGGATTAAAAGAATTGCAAGAGGTTCTGGCTGGCCAGAACATGAAGTAAAAGAATTGTTAAAAAATTACAAAAATTCAAAAACAATGATGAAAGCATCAAAAGGAAGACAAATGCAGGGCATGCTAAGGAAACTTGGTCTTGGTTAACACACTGAAAATACTCATTAAATCATCTTAATTAGAAAGTGTGTGAGTAAGCAAAAATCAATCCAAAAATATAGTAAGAATCTTTCTGCAAATTACACTTTATGTAAGTTCTGTTCTATACGACTGACATCTAAAAAAAATAAAGAGTCAAAGCAGAAATGCTTTATTTGTAAAAATATTTTTGAACAAATTGATAATATTGTTATAAGAATACTTGAAAATGTATCATCTTATGAATTTTCTAACTTTGAGACAGGAATTATCATTAAACCATCATTAATAGATCGTGATGATCACATCAAATCTGAATTTCAAATTAAAGGAGTTGCTAGTATTAAATCAAATATTAATCATGAATTATCAAAAAAGATTGCACGAAAAACAAAGACGAAGATAAATCATGTTGACTCAGATCTAGCAATAAAAGTGAATTTTAAAGATTGTTCATACGAAATTAAATCTAAACCAATTTACATTTATGGACGTTATACCAAAAAATCAAGAACGCTTACACAAAAACAACGGAATTGTACTAATTGTTTGGGTAGTGGTTGTCACACTTGTGATTTTCATGGGTTAGAAAATTTTGATAGTGTTGGGGGTCAATTAACAAAATTTTTGATTACAAAATTTAACTGTGAACAAGTGAAGATCAATTGGATAGGCGGAGAAGAAAAATCAAGTTTAGTTGTAGGTAATGGAAGACCATTTTTTGCAAAGATGATCAATCCAAAAAGGCGAAAGAAAAATATTCGAACAAATCCAAAACTGGAAGGAATCCAATTATTAGAATTAAGAAAAATTAATGCACCACCTAAAGGTCAAATTCTATTCAAGTCAAAGGTTGAAATTATAGTTGAAACTGACGATAAAATTAATGATAGTTTATTAAATAATTTAGAATTATTTGATATGCCATTAGATGTTCAAATAGATGGAAAAAAATCATCACAAAAGAAAATCTATAGTCTGAATTTTAAAAAAATATCATCAAAACGTCTAAAAATTAACATTTATGCTGATGGTGGTATACCAATTAAATCATTCATTCAAAGTTCTTATGTTTTACCAAATTTTACAGATTTACTAAAAAACAAGTGTAAGTGCATACAATTTGATTTCAAAAAAATTGATGTTGTGTCATAAATAATTAATTAACATTTTTTATACAAATTTTTTTAACAAAATTATGGAGCCATTACATAAAGTCTATGAAGCATTTAGTGCTAATCTACTTCCAAAAAGTGAGTTTGATTTAATTAACAACAGATTTTCTTTGGTTTTAGAAGGAATTGCTAGGATTGAAAAAGCCTCAGGAATTAGATTTCCTATTGCATATGTAGAACCATCTGTAATTATTAGTTCTGCATCAAATTCATTTGATTATGGAATCCTTTTTGCAAGAACAATTCCAGTTTTTGCAAATAATTCAGTCCAGATTATAATTCAAATTTCTGGTCCACTAATAGCGTATGGATTAAAGGGTACAATTCATGCAATTCTAGCACATGAATTTTTACACTATCTAGAATTAATTTCAAGATTATCGAAAATGAATATTGTTTCTGATGAATTATCTAGTAATTTATTTGAAAATGTTTATACTGATAGCACACGTTTATTTGAGCCACAAAGTGTATTTGATGATAAAACCCTTTTACTACATATCACTAAAAAATTTTCATCTGGATTCCGTGATTATAAATTAGAAGATAAAGTGCTGAAACTTTGGATCGAGAAAAATCTTCCAACTTTGAAAATTACTTTAGATACTAATACAGTAAAATTAAATGCTGAAGCATTATCTCACTTAGAAATTAGTCCCATGTTACTAAAAAAATTAGAACAAATTCAACTAAAAAACTCTAAAATCAGGAAAAAGAAAATTTATTGAATAAATTCAGTGTTTGCACATTTACCACATGTCCTTCTGTTCTTATGTTCTGACATGTAAACACCTTTTCCACATCGTGAACAATTTTTTTTATTTCTGGTAAATTTTTGCCCATCAATTTTATAATATTGATGTATTTTGGGACTAGAACCCTTACTACCTTTTTTTTCTACAGGCATTATTCTACGCTCTCCTCAGCTTTTACCTCTTCTGCAGGCGCATCAGCTTTTACCTCTTCTGCAGGCGCATCAGCTTTTACCTCTTCTGCAGGCGCATCAGCTTTTACCTCTTCTGCAGGCGCATCAGCTTTTACCTCTTCTGCAGCTTTTTCACTTTCTGCATCCTTCACCTTTTGTTTCTCTAGCCTTTCAAAAATTGTTGGATTGAGTTGTTTTTTAGCCAGATCTTCATCATCATAAATATAGAACGTTCCTAGTATATTTGGTCGTCCTGTATGATGTTTTAGATTAATAGCAATTACAGTTTTACCATCCAATTTGAATTCTTTTGTAATCATACTTACTGCTTCAGATTTCTTTAGCTTTCCTCCAAGACCTCTAAAATTACATGTAATTTCCCTTCGTAACAGAAATGAATTATTTACATCATTCACTGTTTCAATCATTGACATGTACACAAGCCTTTGAACAGTTCTTATAAATCTTCAATGAAATAAACAAGAAATTTAAGAAAACAAAACAAACCACTTGTATGGACCGCTATATGCTACACCTTAAGAATAATTCTGTTTATGATAGAAAAATGGCTCATACAATCTTGCTGAAATCCAGAGATATAGCATATGGTATGAATGTTATTCTACGTGATTGTAGAATTTCAAAAAAATATGTTGAATTAGATACTTCAGTACCACAATCGTTTCTTGATGAATTGACAAGAAAATTATCTATTATTGCACCGTTAGATCACGCCAAACATGTGATTGAAGAAACGTTTGAAAAAAACGATGCCATTTCACAAGGAGTATCTTATTTTAATGACGAACGATTTTGGGAATGCCATGAAGTACTTGAAAGTGTTTGGAAAAATATTATTGATGAGGAAAAACGATTAGTTAATGGACTTATTCTGGTTGCTGCAGGTTTGGTTCACTATCAAAAAGATGAAGATGACATATGTATTTCAATTTTTAATAGAGCATTAGAAAAACTTCATAATTCTAGCGGTGTCTACCATCATATTGATGTTGATAGAATTAAATCATTTTTATTAGATATGATTAAAACTAAAAAAATTTCTACTTTTGAGATTTAATTATATCTAATGCGGTATTAACTACTTGTGCTCCTTCCAACAAACCAATTTCACCTTTGACACCATCAGATTCAGTAAATCTTTGTGAGCCATCATTTTTTATTTGATTACCTGAAATTAATAATGGGACTGGATGGTCACTATGTCCTTTATTGATACATGGCGTTGAGTGATCAGCAGAGATCATAACAACAATTTTTTCTGTGTTAATATTTTCTAAGAGTGTCCCAAAGAATCTTTGATCTATTTCTTCTATGTTTTTCATTTTTCCAATAGCATCACCATCATGTCCAAATTCATCTGGCCCCTTCAAGTGTACATAGATAGCATTTTCTGTTTCCATAGATTTTGCTGCTACCTTTGCTTTTTCTTCATAATCTGTCAATCCACCTGCACTAAATGCATGCATCTTCAGTACATTTGAAATGCCAACTTCAACTGGCATATCAACAATACACGAAAAATTCATCGAGTATTTTTCATTAATTGGTTCTACTTTTGGATACTTATTACCAGCATCACGCAGAAGTATACTATTTAGTAGTTTTTTATTTTGTTTGGCACGGTTCTGATTAACTTTACTTTCTTTCAAAATTTTCAATGATTGTTCTGAAAATTCATTAACCAAATTAGCAGTGAGGTTTGCAGATTCAGTATCATCTAGCGGCAGACATCTTTCAATCTTTAAAAAATCACCTACAGCTTTTGCAATACCCATACCGTCTATCCTGGAATATGCAGGATCAGTGTTTGAGATGTTTGCTGATAGTTGATGTTTATCTCTTATGCGCACTACAACTCTATGACCTATCGTAGGTGCAACAACTACCTCTGACAGTGGACTTGAGAGCTTTAATCTGTCCTCTAATTCTCGTGATACACCAAGAGCATCTGCTTTTTCAATATGTCTACCCGCCCGCCTATCAATTATGATATCACTTTCGTCTAATGTTGCAAAATTCCCTCGTAGTGCCAAGTCACCATCTTTGAAATCAATTCCAATACCAATTGCTTCAATTACACCTCGACCGGCATAATCTGAGTGTTGGAACTTGTATCCAAGCATATTGAACACTGCTATGTCTGATTCTGGAGCAATACCTTTACCAACAGAAATTACTCGCCCCATTTTACCATTATTGGCTAATTTGTCCAAGTTTGGTGTTTGAGCTGCCTCAAGTGGTGTTTTATTATTAATATCTGGATGTGGAAGGTCACCAACACCATCTAATAACACATAGATTATTTTGATCTCTGAATTATCTATCAATACATGCAAAAAATTACTGCTTATTTTAAATCTTGCAAGTAACTAGTTTACTTCATTTAGATCGTTTAACACTTTTTAGTGAAACATTTTTTTTCATATTATTGGGAAATTTAAGAAAAGACTATGTGTCTGAAAGATTTGTCATCGTTAATCAATCTGAACCTCAAAAATCTAAAACCAAAAAAAATCCTTACAAAGCTGGTAACGAGTCTATGACAAATCCATCCGTTTTATCATTAGTCCAAAAGGATGGAATGTTACAAAGATTACAGGATGATGAAGATAATTTTGTTAAAGATTGGTCTGTTAGAGTTTTTCCTGCATCAGATCCATCGGTGACTATAGATGCAGATAATTCATATACAGAACATCCACTGTATAGCGAACCAGCATATGGTTATCATTATATCATATCTGCATCTCCTGATGAAAAAGAAACACTTTCTACTATTGATGTCGAACAGTGGGGATATGTTTTGTCCGTGATACAAGATAGACTACGATGGATGTATACACAAAAGGGTGTTGCTTATGTTGCAATATATGGAAATCATGGAAAAGAAGCAAGAAATAAAGTTGAACATCCACATTTACACATGATGTCATTCTCAATAATACCACCAAAAATTGAAGAAGAGGCGAATTTTTCTCATAAGATATTAAATGAAAATGGTGTTTATCCTATGAGTCAACTTATTAATTCAGAGGCAGGCGGTCCAAGACAAATACTCCAAACAGAAAATTTTATCGCGATATCACCATGGGCACCATCATACGACTATGAATTTTGGATATGTCCAAAAAAACATGCAACCAGTTTTTCAAAAATCTCTCAAAAAGAAATTAATGATCTTGCTTTAATAATTAGGGCCACACTTGGTGGACTTTCAAATTGCGCAAAAGATGTATCATATAATATTGTATTTCATTTATCACCAGAAAAGAAAAACAGTAAACAAATTCATTGGCATATTGAAATTTATCCACAGATAACTCCATGGTCTGGTCTTGAGCGTGGATTTGGAATTTTTCTAAATGAATTATCACCTGAAAAAGTAGCACATGAGTTGGGTAATGCATGCAGAAAAGAACTTTCCTTACTTGTAGGAATATCATAGAATTTCTTATAGTTTATTACTTCATAGAAATTTTACTTCATCATGGCATTAGAAAGATATCTTGCAATTGCAGGGTTAGCACTGTCAGTTTTTTTTGTAGCGGAGATAATTACATTGTTTAACTTTATGATAAACCCATCTGACACTGTAGAATTTGGATTTGAAGCAGCCCCAAAGATATTCCAGTTTATATCACTAAGTATTGCACCTGCCACAATTGTTTTTGGAGTCTCTTTTGTTTTATCAAAACGATATGGTTCAAAACTAAATGGAGCTCTAATGATAATCGGTGGGATTGTAATATTGATAGGAATGATCTTTTCATACACAATGATTGATGACATTGAAGATAAATTAATTGATACCAGTGTTGAGATTACCCCTGTAATCTTTATGATAGTTTCAATTCCCATTATCATTTTTGGAACACGACTTTTGAAAATAAAACCAAGAAAACCAAAAAAGAACTATTTAGAAGATGATGGTTTTTAGACTCTCATTTTTTTCTGTCTATCTGGGTTTTGATTAGAAAGTAAATTCTGTTGTTGTCGAATTCGTTCTGCAATTAGTCTGTATAAAGACCTAAAGCGGTCTTTAGTTTTATCTGACATGAATTCTGCCTCATTTATTCCAATTTTTTCACAAATATACCTACAGACCTCTTCAGAATCAAAGTTTTCCCAACCATCTTCTTTATGTTCATCCCAAATTGAATTAAGATTTTCAATTATTCCATTTTTCTTTCGTGATTCAATATCATCTTTTGTGAGATTAACAAATCCCTCTTTTCTTAATTTGATGCCATAGGTTTGATTTACGGCATATAGATAATCTTCTGGCAATACGTAGTCTTCAATAGATTGTAATGGTTTTCCAGTATGTTCAAAGAATATAGTTTGAACCTTTGAAAATTCATTTGCAATTAATTTTGCAGAGATATCCTTGGATTCATCAGTATTATCTAATAACACGAAAGTATTGTATCCATGATTTCTATAAAAAATTGCAAGTGGTAAGACTGAGTTTTTATTATATGCTGCTATAATATTTAATGGATTCATTGAGATATTTGGGTCTTCTAGGAATTTATCAAATGCATTCAGATACATCGTATCTGACATCGTTTCAACAATAATAACCGGTCTTGAATTATAACCAATTTCTCTATCAACAATTGATTCAACTAATCCCCTAGATAGTCCATATAGAATCGGTGTTAGTGTTGCATCATCTGCATTCCAATAATCGTAGAAAATTCTGCTAAGGTGTTTTTTCTTTTCAAGTTCAACTACGAGTAAATTACCCGGTGCATAATCAAAGATCATATAAGGTGAATGTGTTGCATACAGAACTTGATTTACACCAGCTAAATTCTTCAACAAATCTGAAATCCCTCTTTGCTGTGTTGGGTGTAAATTTCTTGCTGGTTCGTCTAATAAGAGAATAGCCTCTTTCAATTCTGCCTTTCGTGTTTCAGCAGCAAAATTTACTATAAATGAAAATGTCCACTTAAACCCTTCAGCTCGTCTGTTCAATAGACCAGTATTAGTCACAGTACCATCTTTATGTACATCAGATATTACAACACTCATTATATCATTTGGGTTTAATCTAAGTTCTACATGAATTGGATCACCTTTCCATGCAGGATTTAATTTTTCAGTTAGTCTTTTGCTACATGTGTTAAGTAGTTTAATTAATTGGGAAGGACTGTTTTTACATTCTTCTAATTCATTTACATCTAATTCAGCAAGATAAAACAGGTTATCCACAGTTTCAGCTTTATCAAACTCATCTTCAGTGAACTCTATGCCTGGTGAGTCACGTTCTTTTATATACTCATTGAGATTTATGTTACCGATAATTTTTTTGTAATCAGAAAAATAAACAAATCTTGGATGTATGTTAATTTCAATAAAATTTTCTAATGCCATTCTTTCCGTTGTACCTACTAAAAGATTCTGAAAGTTTGTAGATGGGTCATCATCTATTTTTTCCCATTCTGATACAACCAAAGGTTCATCACTAGCTAGTACATGTAAATTATTTCCAAATTCAGCCATTGCATTTCTAAACATCTCCTCTGTTTCTGGTGCACCACCTTCAAAGAATCTAGTATCTAATTTTATTCTAATGTGATTAGGGATTGCATCTAAGTATCTAACAACACGTTCTCTAAAGTTTTCCCATGAATTCAAACCACCATTTTCTGCCTCACTAATTTCAACATCTCCAAAATCATATTGTGGTATTGGATTCTTATTAGTTCGAAAAATCTTGATTTTATTGATTTCTGGAATTTCAGGAAATGTTTCTTTGAGCAAACTAGTCTCTTTATGGTTTAACTCAAATTCCCCTTCAGCAAGTTTGACTTCAGATTTTAATTCTTCAACTAACTCATCACATAAATCAAGATCTGATATCTCTTGCTCTTTGTTAAGTAATGTTAATGCTTGAAGAATTGTGGTTTTACCACTTTCATTTCTACCAACAAAAGCAGCAAGATCACCCACCCTAATTTCACCAGAATCATGTATGCATCTATACGCACGAACTCTAAATTTTCTTAATCGCACAGATAAGCTGATTATGGCTGGAATTTAACTAAGATGACCAAATTATCTTAAACGCTTTACTAAATTATGACTAAATTGATATACGTGAGGCTTTAAGTTAGAATCAAAATGACTAAATCACCATTTATTGTTTATATTTTACCCATCATACTATCGGTTTCTTTAGGCACATTAGTTATGGCAGAGGCACTTAATGATCCTGAACGCGAACTAAGTATGTGGCAATTTGATTCGACTCAAAGTATAACTAAGCAAGGAGAAAATCTAACCATAATTGGACTAGATAGAACATATTCTATATCAGATTCGATTCAATTTGAAATAAAAGTCAATGACTCTGATTTTGATTGTGGGGATCTGTATATTACAATATTTGAGGGTGATCAAGTAATCACACAAAGTGGATTCATGAAACAATGCTTTGAGCAACAAAATCAAAAGATACCATTAGGTAACAAATATTCAGAAATAATTACAGTGTCTGGTGAATATAGAATACTCATAGAGATTTTTGACCAAAACTATAACGACTCATTATCATACGTTGCAAATATAACTGTCAAATAAAGAGTATTTTTTGAATAATAATTTTGGGGTGAAGATTTGACAAAAAAAATAAAACAAAATGATAATGAAATTGAGATTAAAAAACAGTTAGAAGAACTCAAGGCTCAGCTTCAGAAACAGAGTAAAAAACCAAAAGTGAAGAAAACCACAAAGATAGCAAAACCAAAGGCTGCAAAGATAGCAAAACCAAAGGCTGCAAAGATAGCAAAACCAAAGGCTGCAAAGATAGCAAAACCAAAGGCTGCAAAGATAGCAAAACCAAAGGCTGCAAAGATAGCAAAAGAAAA